>Ga0207797_1000425_pt1 | contig 32711 bp, 27 predicted proteins | sample PRCRCaboRojoPR_6_FD_187275 | JGI IMG/M metagenome (GOLD analysis project Ga0207797, IMG submission 187275) | Marine sediment microbial community from Cabo Rojo, Puerto Rico - PR CR 10% Liquid 1 (SPAdes) | ecosystem: Environmental > Aquatic > Marine > Coastal > Sediment | place: Cabo Rojo, Puerto... | reverse complement strand
TCTTTCAATTTATTGTCGCCAATGAGAGCCGCATAGGAATGAATTGATGATGCGAATTCCAGGGTGATCTGTATCAGCTTGTCTTCTTCCTTCTGCTTGTTTTCGGTAATACCTGTGGTTTTACCTTTCTGAATTTCCTGTTGGGTAAGAATTTTAGAGATGATTTCTTTAAACTTATTAAATGCCCTGACGAATGCAGGCGTTTTGCTCCAAATGTTTTTATTGCTTTCACAAACATCATCTACTGTGATGAACATGCTGAGCTTATCTTCTTGTCTGTTATTCATATCTTTAAAGATTTAAAGTTAATAAGTATAAATTATCATTGATAAAAGTAATAATATTTTCATTAAATGTAAATATGTCGGTGACAATTTTTTAAAAAAATTTTGAAGAATTTATCAAATGCTTACCGTCTGTGGATCTCCTGAGATTGAATATTTTGAAAAAAGTAGCAAATACCCTCAAACCGGGCTGCATTTGACTTCGCCTTTGCTTTCTTTTTTATTTAAAAATATTTCATATCTCATCCCCGTTTATACTCCTGAAAATGTCAGGGAAATTTGCTAATTTTATAGGAAATACAACCTGCTATGAGCAAAAAAGATCAAAACAATACCAATGAACCGCTTTCAGATTACGGAGAGCCGGTTTCGTTCAACGATGTCTGGAAAATGTTTCAGGAAACCGATAAAAAGTTCAAAGAAACCGATAAATTGTTAAATCAAAAGTTCCAGGAAACCGATCGAAAAATTGACAGATTGGCCAAACTGTATGGCGGTGTATCGGAAAACAGCAAAGATGTGGCAGAGGAATTTTAAACTTATGAAATCTTGTATGATTTTTATGGATTGAGTGAGAAAAACCGGAAGATTTTGGAAAAGAGGTGTGGACCCGCAATCTACCCCTAACCCTGTTGGGAATTTCAAATCGCAGGTCCACATTACCTCTGGCAACTATAGTTTCGTGCTAAAAAGTATTTATGAAAAACGGATTTAAACCGTTCTGAGCCTGATGTTATCAGGATTAAAATCCACCACCTCCGCCTTCACCACCAAACATGGCACCACCGTCTTCGGGTCTCCGGGCATCTGTATCTTTGAGCTGATAGGAAAAGGTCAGGGAAAATATGGGGCCCTCCTGCCATCTGAACATCTGCTCAGCCGTGAAATTAGAGCCCTCAACCTGGCTACGGTACCTTTCGGAATTCAACAGGTCCCTTATGCTAAGGGCGATGTTTCCCCTGTTATCAAACAACTCCTTTCGGAAACCCATGTTGAGCTCATACATAGCCCTTTCAGTATCCTGCCCTTCCTGTTCGGGAGCCCTGTAGTCGCCGGTAACCTGAAACTCGAACCAGTCACTGACATCGAAATCAAAGGTAGCGCTGGCATTCATGGTATAGGAAACGGCATTCAGGTCCTCGCCAAAGGCTGAACCACTTGTACTACCCCGATAGAAGTAACTGCTGATGTTAAAATCCCACCAGTCATAAAACTCGGTGCTATAACGAGCCTCAATGCCAAAGTTGTCCCGGGAGGCCAGGTTGTAAGGCTTGGATATGGTTACACCATTGTTGTTCAATGTGTCCACATTCTCAATTTCATTTACTGTTTTCCTGTAAAATGAACCCAGGTAAAAAGAGGTACTCTTATTATTGTAAACATAGCCCAGATCATAGGCCCCGGTAAATTCCGGATCCAGGTTCGGATTGCCTGTACGGTAATTCCGGTCGTTATTAAAGGTATTGTATGGATTCAATTCCCTGAAATAAGGCCTGTCCAGACGTCTGCTGTAACTTACCTGTAAGGAATTCAGGTCATTAATATTGTAACTTAAAGACAAACTTGGGAAGATATCAAAGTAGGATCTTTCGTTGGCTGCATCATCGGTTTTCAGTTGTGTGCTAATGGAAGTATATTCAATACGCATTCCTGCCTGATAGCCGAAAGCGCCCCGTTCATTTTCATACATGGCATATGCTCCATAAACCTCTTCTTCATAGTTAAAGGTATTCGAAAACCGGTCCAGCGTATTCCAGGACTCCGAGGCAGAAGGCCGTTGTTTTACATTGAATAGATTAACAAGGTCTCGATACTCCCCCCTGAAACCGGTTTCAAAAGTCCCGTCCTCACTGAATGGCCAGGTATAATCAATTTTACCCATATATCCATTGACTTCCGTGTCGTTAAGTGAACTCTGGAACAATGAAGTATCTTTGGGTTGATCAGGTAGCCCGGCAGTTTCTATTAAATTTGCATCTTCCACTTCAATGCTTTGCCGCAGCTGAAAATCGGCAGTAAGCTGATGGTCTTCCTTGCCAAAAGTTTTCTCGTAACTCATATTCAATTCATAATCTCCTTCATCTTCCACTTCAAGCTCATCGCGCTTATTTCTGCTAACCAGATCCTGCGGAACAATACGGCTGTCACTATAATTCAAAAAAGTAAGATCGCTATGGTTGTCCTCGTTTTCGGTATTATACACACCGGATATCTTAAGCACGTCGTTGGCGGTGAAATAAAAATCGGAGCCGAACCGAACATTATGTCCGGCTTCTTCCTGCCGGTTGTCCTGATCGGTCCTCAATGAATAGGTGGTATCCGGATAATTGTACGTTTGTTCACGCCATCCGCCTCCTCCCGGATCTTTTTCAATATTATACCGATAACTGGCAAATACATTGTACCAGCTTTTCCGGTAGTTCATATCTGCAGATACGGCGTGATCCTGGGGAATTCCTGTTTCAACATTGAAAGTGCCGTTAAGACCCCAGTTCTGCTGCTCCTTAAGAATGAGATTGATGATACCGGCTGTTCCCTGGGCTTCATACTTCGCGGAGGGATTGGTTATCACTTCCACCCTTTTTATCCGGTTGGCGGGAAAAAAGCGCAATGCCTCGGTCCCGGACAATCCCATCATGCTGGATGGCCTGCCATTCACCAGGATTCGAACGCCCTGGCTGCCTCTCAGGCTGATGTTGCCTTCGATATCCACGGAAACAGCGGGAATGTTATCCAGCACATCGGATGCACTGGCCCCGGAAGCACTTAAGTTGGTTCCTACATTAAAAATTTTCTTACCTCCTTCCATGGTCATGTGGCTTTGTTCGCCCTCAACAACCACTTCATCAACCTGCTGCTGTTTCTCCCTGAGCTGAACCGTACCAACGTTTGCTTCAGGATTGCCGTCACCCAGCCTGACAGAGGGTTTCACCTTGGTATAATAGGATACAAACTGTACCTGAAGCAAATATCTTCCTTCAGGTGCTTCAAGGACAAAATGGCCGGTAGAATCGGCAGCGGTCCCGGCTACAATACTGGAATCACCAGGTTCCAAAAGTGCTGCCGTCGCCCTGGGCAAAGGTTCTCCTGAGAGTGAATCTTTAACAGTTCCGGTCACACTGTATTCTCCGTCATCCTGGCCGTAAACACCTTGTATTACCAGGACCATCAACAGGAAAAGTCCTGTCTGTTTCAATAATGAAATATTTTGTTGCATAATTTTTCCTTTTAGTAAGTTTAAAAAAAAGATTTAATAAGTCTACTTTTTTTATGTTTTACAACACGATTGTACCAGCAAAATCTGTAATAAATCTGTAGAAACACCCACTATTGTTTAGAATAAAACAAATGAAAACTAGACACTTAACACATATTGTGGATCATAAACCCTATAAGGTAATTTAGAATGATTGGGTTCAAATATTGGACACACAAGACAAGCACCTAACAAAGGAAGGATTAAAAAATCCTTAAAGTCAGAATCTAAGGGCGAGCTATGCGTTTAGTAACCCAACTAAGGCACTGGGGTATATTTTCACCTGGAAAAATCCGGAACGTACACCGTTTCAACAGATTGAGGTCAGGATTTCGCTCCTGTTAATATATGGAGGGATTTCATCCTATAATAATTTGAATTCACGCCAGGCGTATATTCCTTTTAATAATACAATTCAATGGCTGAGGCAACAGACAACCGGCCCGTTCACAACAATCGATCAGAGCCGCAGGGTTGGAACTGTTTATGAATCCTCAATGTTACTCTCCCTGTTGAAAAAAAACTTCCTTTTTCAAGCGTTTGATGGACTGGTTTGCCATATCCCTCAGGTAAACCCTCCTGTTTTTCTCATTTACGCTTCCTGTGGCCTCGGTAGTATCTGTATGAGCCAAATAGGATTCATAGTATTCAATGGCCTGCTCATATTCCTTTTTTTCTCTTAATACAGATGCCATATTGAAGAGGAGATATTTCCGGGAAGGATAGGTTTCAAATGCCTTACTGTAATATTTTAAAGAATTTTCCAGTTCATCCCGCGCACGGTAAATGTTGCCCATTTCTGCATAAACATCGGCCAGGTTGCTGCTATCCGGTAGACTCACTGCCAGGTACATTTTCAGGTAACGCGGGGCTTCATCCAGGTACCGGGTTCTCGCTGTAGCCATACCGAGGTAAAACAAAACTTTCTTATTCTCCGGATCATAGGGCAAAGCCTCTTTGAGATGCTCCACTGCCCCGGTAAAATCTTTTGTAAAGTAGCTGCAATACCCGAGAAATTTGTGTACAGTATGGGTAGAGTCTCCATATGTCAACGTATGGTTATAGGCGCTTTTTGCTTCCTGATAATTTTTCCGGTTATATTCCAGGAGTCCTTTTACGCGCCACAGCTTGCTGTATGTTGAGTCTATATGCAACCCCTTCCCGATGTATATATCCGTAAGTTTATATGCATTTCTTGACAGGTATAATCTGGCCAGTTGAAAGTAGAGTTCCTTGTTACCAGGAGCTATATTCAAGGCTTTCCTGTAATAGTTAATGGCTTGTGGAATGCTGTCCAGGTTATTATAAACCATGGCCATATTTTTAATATAATAATAATTGGTAGAATCATTACCGATCAATTCATTATATATAGGAAGGGCTTTATGGTACTGCTCTGTCACCTGGTAAATTCTTCCCAGGTTCATCCATGCTTCCGTTTGGGTTGAGTCGATCTCCAGGACCTGTTGGTAAGTCTCAATGGCTTTGGAATTTTGATCCATCAACCTGTAAATTTCACCCAGGCTCAGCAATAAAAAGGGACTGGAGGAATCACATTCCCTGGCCCTGATAAAAGCTTCCCTGGCTTCTTCAAATTGATATTGCGCTTTTTTACACAATCCCAGGTAGTAATAATGCTCGTACCCGGCAGAATCTGATGAAATTGCATGGTTCAGTTGTTTCTCCAGTTCGGCATACCTCTTCTCTAACAATAATTCAGGAAAAGTTGCTCTTTGTGCGGAGACATTCATAGCAACAAGAACAAGGGTTGAGGTAATCAGAAGTTTAATCCTTTTCATGGCTAAAGTATTTGGTTTACTGATTATAAGCTATAAAATTTGCAATTGCTTTGATTGTAATCATGGAATCAAATATAAAACTAATTATTTAGTATTGCAACTAAAAGGTTAGGTAAAATCTTAATTGAAGGAATCATTTCAAAAATAAAATGGCCACGAATGCACGAATGATAGCTTATTCGTGCATTCGTGGCCCTACTACTATTTCGGAACGTTTAATCTTGAGAAGCTTCAGACCGGTGGATTCACTTTATATCCTTAACGGGCGGCAACCACATATCTTCAGGCTCCAGGTTCAATTCTTCAATCATCCGCAGGCAATACCCCAGTTTACCGATCGTATTTCCGGTGTTGTTCGTACCGAAGGCAAATTTCACTCCAGCCTCCTTGGCGGCCTTTAAAATCTTTTTTGAAGGCAGCTCGTATCGGTCGTTAATCTCCAGTGCAATATCATTTTCAACAAGTGCCTGCACTACCCGGTTAACCCGTTCCCCGGTCCACAGTTCATCATAGCGGTCCTGAATTTCCTTCGGCAGGAAGGTCGGATTCACATAAATGTTGATGGGCTCTTCACTGATCCCTTCTATTTCACTCACCAGTTGTTCCATGAAATGCTGCGGATCGCCTACATGTGTTTCTTCAGGAATCCAAAGCCGCATACGTTTTCCCTGGTCATTGGTCCAGGTCATGGCATCGGTAAACACATAGTCGGCTTGAGCCACGGCATCCTTAGAAAACAGGTCAACCCATTCCCTTCCTTCTGCCTGCATGGCAGTAAAAACCGGCTTACCTGCCTGGCTGTTGATGTATTCCAAAAGCTGGTCATCGTTGGTAATGGGGAATTTCAGGCCGCAATTGGCAGCTATTCCATAATTTACGCCATACTGACTTGAGGAATCCAATGCTTCATGTAATTTCAGCCCGCCCTTCAGGTGAACATGGAAATCTATCAGGGGGAAATTTTGAGCATGCAACCGGGTGACTTCACGGTTCCATTTTTTATCAAAATGCAGTGTAGTCCGGGCCGTATCGGGAAGCGTCTTAACTTTCATATTCCGAATTTTAACACCTGTATTGCCCTCCTTGCAATAAATGCCCACCACACCTTCAGAAAGAACGCGTTCACTCAGCCTGGCAGGTCTCCATGGATTAGCCGGTTCCACATAATCAACTGTTTTTTCACCGTCTACATACACCTGAATGCGGTTTTCCCGGACCTTAACCTTCAAATCGAACCATTTTCCCTCATCCACAAAAGGATAATACACGTTTCTAATCCGGTTCAGGCTTCCGGTCATATTGATATTGGGATAACCCTCCATTCCCCGATATGTATTGTTGAGCTGAACCGTATAGCCGCTTTGCGGAACAGGTTCATTACCGGGATCAGCGTGGAAAAGGATTTCGGTATTCGCACCCTCCCGGGTCATGACCTCGGCGGTCAGCTCAAAATTTTCAAAGCGGGCATTTCCGTTCGCACCTTCATAAACCATCAGAGCATCTGACCCTGAACAGTCCAGCACGCCACCGGAAACCTGAAATGCCCCCTCGTTATTTATGGTTCTCCAGCCCTCCAGGTCATTTTCAGCAAGCATATTCTGCCACTGGTTCTGTGACGGGCCGGTACAAAATGTAAGCAAGCAACAACCAAACAGTAAAATTAAAATGTTTTTCATTTTTTTGATTTTTTATTTGACAACTGTACCCCAGAATTTCAGGGGCTTTTAAACATTATATTTATTTTTTCGTAAATTATAAAAAAAGGATACTTTCTTGTAATTCAGTCAAATATTTTATTAATACTCACTGAAGTCCCAGTTGTGCCAAATCAAGAAACCGCTCAGGTTTAACAGGTTTGCCCTGTTCCAGGCATACCCCGAATACCTGTGCTTTTGCAATCAGTTTTCCGTCTTTCATACGTAAGATCTTCTGGTCGAACACCATCTTCAAATGGCCTTCTCTTCGGATGTCAAGGGTAACCTTAAAACGATCGTGACTTTTGAGGGGATATTTGTAGTCAATCTCCACCCTGGTTACAATCAAATCCTTACCTTCATCATGGAGCCCGGCAAAATCAATGTTACACGAATAAAGGAATTCATGTCTTGTATGTTCCAGGTAATTTTGATACACGGAATTGTTCACGATTCCCTGTAAATCCAGTTCATAATCCCTGACTGACAATTCCAGCTCAAAAAGATGATCCTTCTTATTCATGGTACAATGCTGAAAAATCAGTCACCAAAGATAAACAAACTTTATTCCCACAAAAACCATTTGTAAACATTTGCTATATTTGTTGCGCAAAACCAATAATTTTATGACTTTCTCAAATACACGGGAACAAAGGATACAAGAATGATCAAAAATATTTTTCAATGGACATCCGCATAAAAAGTTGTATTGAAGGTGCAAAGGAATCAGAAGGCCTAACCGTGATTATCGATGTATTCCGTGCAAGCAATACCATCATTGCATGCCTGGGCCAGGGAGCGGATTATGTCATTCCGGTAGGCAGCCTGGAAGAAGCCTACCGGCTAAAAGAACAAAATCCCGACTTTTTGCTTGCCGGAGAAAGAAAAAGCCTGCCTCCCGAAGGATTTAATTTCGGAAATACACCGGCCTATGCTTCCTCTCTCGATCTGAAAGGGAAAAAAGTGATATTTACCACTTCAGCCGGAACACAGGGAATTGTAAATGCCCGTAATGCCGATGATATTTTAATAGGCAGTTTTGCCAATGCCTTTGCACTTGTTGAATACATTCATTGTCAAAAACCCCAGATTGTTACCCTGGCTGCCATGGGTTTTGAATCCAACGAAAAAGCGGAAGAAGATGAGCAATGTGCTTACTATCTAAAGGAACTTTTAGAAGGGAACAGTCCAGACATTGACAAAATAAAGGAAAAGATCATCCTGAGCAAAGGAGCCATCCGGTTAAACAAACTGGGAAGGGAAGATGATCTGAGGTTTGCCCTGAGGCTTAACACCTATCCCTTGTTGCCCATTTATGATGCTTCAAAGGGATGGATTAAGTCGTACATCATATAGATTTCATAAATATCTAAATCCTAAATTATAAATTCTAATTTGGGTCCGGTCTAAAAAGGTTAAATTTCATATTTTGCCACCAAATCTCCAACCCCGCCTGCTTCGGGGCAGGAACACTAAAAAACACAAAAAATATAATATCAGTGAGTTATTTTTGGTGGGGCTTTGGAGTTTTGGTGTTTTGGAGGCGATAAATTTCTTTTTAGTCCTCAAGTATATTACAATACGATCTCAAAATGAATAACATAAAAAAGATGTTACATAAGAGACTGGACTCTAATTTAATTACCAAAACAGCTTGCCAGTTTAGTTAAAAAAAAATTCAAATTCCTGTAAATTTTATACCATATTTTTTTGGTTTGACATTTCCTTTTATTCACGGAATTTCATACTTTTATTTAAAATTTGGTATGAATGGAATTTCTTGCAAGAAATCCTTTTATTAGACTTGTCATTCCACTAATTGTCGGTATTTTGCTCCAGGAGCATATTCATCTTGCATGGTCTTTACTCATTTTCTTATTTCTGTTTTCATTTTTTCTCTTTGGGATCTATGGATTGCTTTCCGTTAAATATAAATTTAAGCTGGGATGGGTTCCTGGTATGGCAATTACAGTGGCATTCATATCTATCGGAGCCTTGTTGCTTAAACAAAAACAGGAAGACAAACCTGAGTTGGGCAATGAACAGCTTACCTTTTCCGGCAAGATCATAAACATACCGGAAGAAAAAAAAGAAACCCGGCAATTGATCATCAAAACAGATCAGATTTTCACGGATAGCCACTGGGAGACAAAAAGATTAAAAATTCTGGCCTACCTTGAGAAAGATAAACCCCTTCGGCATCTAGAGCCCGGGGAGAATATTATTTTCCAGGCTTATCCCAGTCCCATAAAAAACCGGGGCAACCCAAAAGAATTCGACTACAAACAGTATATGGCCATTCAGGGCATTCATTACCAGGTTTACATAGATAAAAATTCGTGGCAAAAATTACAAACCGGTGACCGGCTCTCGGTAACTGCCCTGTCCAACCGTTTTAGGCTTCATTTGCTGAACCGCCTGAAAGAAACAGGGATCGGCGAAGAAGAATACGGTATAGCTTCGGCCCTATTGCTGGGATACAAAGATTACCTCACCCCCGAAGTAAAAGCGCGGTTCTCTTCCTCGGGTGCTACCCATATCCTGGCTGTCTCCGGGTTGCATGTCGGAATTATCTATCTCATTCTTCACTATCTTCTCCTTTTTCTAGAAAGACACAAGCACGGCAAAAGCATTAAAATTCTGATCATACTGGTTGCACTCACAGGGTATGCTTTTCTCACAGGCCTGTCTCCGTCGGTATCACGGGCAACTTTAATGTTTTCGGTAATAGCCATCGGGCAGATACTAAGCAGATATTCATCAATTTACAACAGTCTGGCCTTCTCCGGTTTTGTTCTTCTGGTCATCAACCCATTATTGCTTTTTTCACTTAGTTTCCAGCTTTCCTACCTGGCCGTGTATAGCATAGTCTTTTTTCAGCCAAGATTTTACAAACTGATTCAGCTTCCCCTGGTGCCCGACAAGCTGTGGCAATGGTTCACCGTTGCCCTTGCAGCCCAGGTTGGTGTTGCACCGGTAATCATTCACAATTTTCATCTTTTCTCAAATTTATTCTGGCTCACCAATTTTATTGCCATACCGGCGGCAGCGATTGTCATTTTCACCGGGATGCTTTACTTTATAATAAGCCCGATTCTTCCAATTGTCGGCGATGGACTTGGAGAAATTCTTTCCTTTATCCTCTCTCTGTTAAACCAGTCCACCGGATTCATTCAAAATCTGCCCTATTCTACATCTAAATCTCTATATTTGCATGAGGTCCAAATACTTTTCTATTATCTTATCCTTGTATTCGTATCAACATGGCTGATCATGAAAAACAGGCTTTACCTTAAACTGGCCCTGGGGATAGTCATAACCTTTCTTATAACTGATCTCCTGATTCAGTATAACCGGCATGATCAAAAGGAACTCATTATATATAATATACCCAACAGTTCTGTTATCAATTACATTGAGGGTGAGAATAATTTACTTTTTTACAACGGGAACGAGAAAATAATAAACGAAATCCGGCGTTATACGGAAGAATTTTGGTTATCCAAAGGCTTTAAAAGCCATACAGCTTATAAACTGCCTTCAATAAAAAAGAGAAAAGAAAGGGCAGTGCTGCTTTATAACAATTTTATCAAACTTAACGGAACAAAGGTAGGTTATATTTGTGACAAAGAATTGCTTGAAAATCTGAATCCGAATAAAAAACTTGAACTGGATTATCTGATACTGGCTGAAAATGTACGTGTTTCCATTCATGAACTTAGGAAGTATTTTGACTTTGAGATGGTCATACTTGATTCGTCAAATTCCTATTATCGCAGGGAAGCGATCGCGAGTAAGCTAAAGAAAGAAGGAATTGACTATCATTCCGTGCAAGATGAAGGAGCATTTAGATTATTTTTTGATTAAAATATGATAAAAAAGTTTGTTTATTCTAAAACAAGGGTTTTCTTTGTGTCGTTGATGTTTTTTAATGTCAAAATGAAATAAAAATATGAGGATCATCATAGCAGGGGCAGGTGAGGTAGGTTCGCATCTGGCAAAGATGCTAAGCAGTGAATTACATGATATTGTAATCATTGACAACAACGAAGAGACTGTGAAGGGGATGAATGCCAACCTGGATATCCTAACCATAACAGGCTCAGCCACCTCATTTGACGTTCTGAAAGAAGCCAATGTTAAGAAAGCCGACCTGCTTATTGCCGTAGCACATTCAGAGGAAACCAACATTGCCTGTGCCATCCTTGGAAAAAAACTCGGAGCCAAACAAACCATCGCAAGGGTTGACAATCCCGAATATATAAGACCTGTTAACAAGAATTATTTCACCGATCTGGGCATAGACTATCTGATATACCCCGAAAGGATAGCTGCCAAAGAGATTACAGGCATGGTGAACCAAACAGGGACTTCCGAGATTGTGGATTTTACCGGTGGGAAGCTTTCTCTGTACGTCCTCAAACTGGAGGAAAATGCTCCGGTGGTAGGAAAAACGCTGATACAGGCTACCCAGGAGATGGAAAATTATGATTTTAGAGCCGTAGCCATCACAAGGAACGGACAGACCATTATTCCCAGGGGCCTGGATCAATTCTATGTAAACGACTTGATTTATGTAGTCACCAACCGGTCCGGAATCACCAACCTTTTAAAATATACCGGCAAAAAGAAAGTTGAGATCAAACATGTTATGATCCTTGGAGGCAGCCGTATCGGGAAACGTACTGCCCAGAGCCTGGAGAACAGAATGAATGTTAAGCTTATTGAACAGGATAAAAACAAATGTGCCTCCCTGGCCGATGAGCTGAACAATACACTGGTCATCAACGGTGACGGAAGGGATGTAGATTTATTGAAACAGGAAGGGCTTGAAAAGATGGACACTTTTATAGCCGTAACGGGCAGTTCAGAGCTCAACCTTTTATCATGCCTACTGGCCAAGAAAATGGGCGTCAAAAAAACCATAGCGGCAATTGAAAACATCAATTACATCAACCTGGGCGAAAACATGGGCATAGATACCATCATCAACAAAAAGCTGGTAACGGCAAGCCGTATATTCAAATTCACCATGAATGCGGAGGTTTCTACCATGAAATGCCTTACGGGCTCTGATGCAGAGGTTCTTGAATTTATCGCTAAACCTAAATCAAAGATTACGAAAGATACACTGAAGAACCTTAATTTTCCCAAAGACGCTATAGTTGGTGGTGTTATAAGGGGCAACAAGAGTTTCATTGCTACAGGGAAAACAAAAATCCAGGATGGTGATCGCGTAGTGGTTTTTGCTATGCCCGCAGCCGTTAAAAAAGTTGAAACCTTTTTTAGTCAGTCCTAATGGTGAATCTCCGGGTAATACTTAATATCCTCGGACTTCTTTTGCTAATCGAAGGCATTTCAATGCTCCTCCCTCTTGGCGTAGCTTTTTATTACAACGAAGGCGATATTTTTGCACTTGCCATATCTGCCGGTATAGCGATCACTATTGGAGCTTTATCCTGGCTGTTGACACAACGTGCCGATAAAACCGTAACAAAAAGGGAGGGTTACATCATCGTCAGCATTGTATGGGTGATGTTTTCTCTCTTTGGTTCTCTGCCATTTGTTATCAGCGGGGAAATAACCTCTTATACAGATGCCTTTTTCGAAACCATATCAGGATTTACCACCACAGGTGCCTCCATTCTAAACGATGTAGAATCGATCCCTCACGGGCTGTTATTCTGGAGAAGCATGACCCAGTGGCTTGGAGGCATGGGAATCATTGTGCTGTCACTGGCTATACTCCCAATATTTGGGATTGGTGGTATGCAGATGTTTGTTGCCGAAGTACCTGGTCCCACCCCGGACAAATTCCATCCGCGGGTAAAAGAAACAGCCAAACGACTGTGGGGGATATACATGATTTTTACCATTTCCGAGGTAATTCTCCTAATGCTGGGTGGTGTGAATCTTTTCGACGCAGTTTGCCACTCATTTACCACCATGGCCACGGGTGGCTATTCCACCAAACAAGCCAGCATTGCTTATTTTTCACCTTATGTTCAATACGTCATAACAGTATTTATGTTTCTTGCCGGTACAAACTTTGCACTTTCCTATTATGGTATGCACCTCCAACTTGATAAAATTGTAAAAAATGAAGAGTTTAGGTTCTACTTCTTTTTTTTGTTTGGTTTTACCATTCTCATAACCGCCTTTTTATGGTTTGGCGATGCGCTTCCTTTTGAAGAATCATTCAGAAATGCTGTATTCCAGGTAGTTTCTATAACCACAACCACCGGCTATGTTACCGCTGATTATTTACAATGGGCTCCATTCCTGGTTGTGATCATATTCATGCTGATGTTTCTCGGTGGTTCAGGAGGTTCTACAGGCGGCAGCATCAAAATCGTAAGGGTGGCATTGCTGATTAAAAACAGCGCCCTAGAACTGAAGCGCCTGCTTCATCCTAATGCCGTTATTCCGGTAAGACTGAACAAAAAAAGCATCGATCCCCAGATCATAACCAATGTACTGGCTTTTGTTGTTCTTTACATGATGATCCTGGCCGGAAGTACCATAGTCATTTCGGCCATGGGCTACGACCTGGCCTCCTCACTTGGTTCTGTAGCCGCCACGCTTGGCAACATAGGACCGGGTATCGGGGCTGTGGGACCAGTGGAAAATTATGCACACTTCCCGAATTTCGGGAAATGGTTTCTTTCATTTTTAATGTTAATAGGCAGGCTGGAACTGTTTACCGTGCTCATCCTGTTCTCGCCGACATTCTATAAAAAATAACCATAAGTTAACAGAACCAGGAAAAAGCTTAGGGTATTTATTGAGAAAGCCCCCCGAGAAACATGCCTCAAGTATTTAATTTATAAACCATTGAGACCAGAGGCTTCGGGCGGCTTTCCTTATAAGGACAAAAGAAAATCTCAAGATACCAGTTCGCCTTTCCCTTCCCGAATGATGTAGGGTTCATTATTTGTACAGTCTACAATGGTTGAAGCCTCTATATTACCCAGACCACCATCGATAATCACATCTACCTGCTTATTGTATTTCTCAAAGATCTGTTGTGGATCCACGAGATAATCCATAACTTCATCGTTGGCATTGCGGAGAGAGGTCGTCATAAGCGGCTCACCCAATTCTTCAACCAACTGTAAAGGGATGTTGTTGTTGGGTATACGGATGCCTACAATGTTTTTCTTGCTTTTATACAATTTGGGAATTTTGTTACTGGCAGGTAACAAAAAGGTAAATGGACCGGGAAGATTATGCTTCAGCAATTTAAATGTAGACTTATCCAATGGTTTAGTGAACTGGGAAACCTGGCTAAGATCTTTGCAAATCAGAGAATAACTGGTCCGGCTTTTTTGATCCATCTTAATCTGGTTGACCCTGTCCTCCGATTTTGTGTTGTTAATTCTCCATCCCAAAGCGTATACAGTATCGGTTGGATAAATGATCACTCCGTCATTTCTAAGAACATCGGCTACTCGACTTATTTGTCGCTGGCTGGGTGTTTCAGGATGAATTTTCAGATACATAGGCATTGTGTTTAAAATGTTAGAAAAAAATAATCAATTCACATCTATAATTAACGATTATAAACAGTGTAAAATTTTATGTCTTTAATTTATTTACAGCCCTTCATATCAATTTTTGATGAATTTTTATATAATACATTCCTGTGATTCATTTTGTTTGATCAAATATTAAACAAACAAATGTATCGTATGTAAGAACCTCAAAACCAACAGGCTCCTCCATTGCATCTCATGAAGGGTATAAAAGTAAGGGCGATTCAGTGATCGGGTTACGACCTTTGCAAGCTCCGCTTTTGCCTTTTATAGAATTCTCAAAAATGTTTCACTTGCCGGCATTCCGATGATCGTTCAGGAATTTTTCAAGCCCGATATCCGTGAGGGGATGATTCAAAAGCCCCAGTATTGGTTTGAGCGGACAGGTAGCTACATCGGCTCCTGCTTCCATTACCTGTACAATATGCATGGTATGGCGAATAGATGCAGCGAGCACTTGTGTTTCAAAACCATAATAGTTGTATATGTCCACTATCTGCTTAATCAGCGCCACTCCATCGGTTGAAATATCATCGAGCCGTCCTATAAACGGAGACACGTAGGTTGCCCCGGCTTTAGCCGCGAGCAAAGCCTGCCCTGCAGAAAACACCAGGGTACAATTGATGCGTATTCCATTTTCCGATAAATATTTCATGGCTTTAACACCCTCCTTAATCATGGGTATCTTGACCACAATCTGCGGATGCAAAGAGGCAAGATGTTCTGCTTCTTTAACCATGCCATCAAAGTCTGTGGAAATCACCTCTGCACTAACATCACCATCCACTATCTCACAAATTTTTTTATAGTGCGCTTCAACATTCTCTTCCCCGGTAATTCCCTCTTTTGCCATAAGGGAAGGGTTGGTGGTTACACCGTCCAACACTCCCAAATCCTGTGCTTCCTTAATTTGTTCAAGATTAGCTGTATCAATAAAAAATTTCATATTGTCAGATTTTTATTTGGTTGAAGCACAAAATTAATAAAATGATCAAAAAAGCGAAGCATATGCTTAATGATCAGAAATACAGGTCACGTTCACCTTCCCTGATCCGTTCCAGCCGATCCCTTAATTGTCCTGCCCGTTTCGAATCGTCCAATTGCTGAATGTTCTCTTCAATCACCTTCCATCCTTTCTCTGCCACATGAGGACGGGCATAATCTACCAGGTATTCAGCCAATGTCAGGATGGCATTGGGTGTGCAGTAACGTTTGATGAATCCCGGTACTGAAAATTCCATGAAATGTTCGCCGGTCCTGCCCAGGCGATAACAAGCAGTACAAAATGACGGGAGATATCCATCCTCCAGCAATTCATCAATCACTTCACCGAGTGACCTGGAATCACCGATATGAAACTGTTCCTTGTTCAGGTTTTGTTCTTCATTCTGGGTATCGGCGTAGGAACCAAGTTCAATCCTTGTGCCTCCGTCGATCTGGCTAACGCCAAATTGCATCACTTCTTTTCTCAAGTCCGGGTTTTCGCGTGCAGTCAAAATCAAGCCTGTATATGGAACAGCCAGTCTCAGAATGGCCACCAGCCTTGAAAATTCCTCATCACTGACCTCATAGCGGGGATCGATATCGAGGTCTGCGGCGTCCTTAATGCGTGGAAAAGATATGGTATGGGGGCCTACATTATAACAGGCCTCGAAATGGTTGGTATGTCTTACCAGGGAAAGCACTTCAAACCGCCAGTCATATAAACCAAAAAGGGCGCCAATCCCCACATCATCCACACCGGCTTCCTGGGCCCTGTCGAGGGAGGTAAGGCGCCAATCGTAATCTCTTTTCTTTCCTCCCAGGTGATACCATTTATAAGCTTCAGGATGATAGGTTTCCTGGAATATCTGGTATGTACCTATTCCAGCATCCCAAACAGTTTTAAACCCTTCTATGTCCAGCGGGGCAGCATTGATATTCACCCTGCGGATTTCTCCGTTCCCCTTTTTAACTTTATACACCTGTTTTACCGTGTGGGCAATGAAATCTGCATCGTATTCGGGATGTTCCCCATAAACCAGGATTAGCCGTTTTTGCCCGTTGTCTTCAAGTGCCTCTGTCTCACGGACAATCTCTTCATCACCAAGGGTTTTCCTTATCGCTTCGGTATTGGATACACGGAATCCACAATATTTACAATTGTTGGTACATTTATTACCGATATAAAGCGGAGCAAACAGCACAATACGGTTTCCGTAAATTTTATCCTTCAGATCCCGCGCTCCCTGCTTAATCTCCTGAACCAACCCGGGATCATCTGCATTGATCAAAACTGCAGTATCGCGTAAAGAAAGCCTCTCTTTATTCAAGGATTTGGCAACGATATCTCTGACTTCCTGCTTAGATGGATTTTTGGTATCGTTTATAAAACCCCATATTTCATCTGGATCTATAAACGGCTTCATGCGTTCATCTTCGATATTGTAATGTCCTGGATTAAATTTCATAGGCTTATATTTGATTTTTATTTACAATTCGTAATATCAAGAAATCTATGAGACTGATCTAAGAAGGCGTCAATCGTCTCATACCTCAATCGATGGTTTTTTAGACCAAACGCATCTATATTTATTGAAAAGTTATACATCGGGTATTTTATTTTATAATCAACAAATTCAACATTAGAAAGACTGCGGTTCATAACTAACAACATGGGACTAAAACTGCAATTTCGCTTTCAGGAAGAGATTTCTTCCGGGTTCAATTTTCACTACACCCCGGTTGGTAGATAGATGGTTCCTGTATGCCCTGTCGAAAATATTTTCAATTCCCCCGCTCAGCTTCAGCCTGGCAAAATCCAGGTCAATTGGGCGTGAATATAAGGTGAGGTTATAAACCGAATATCCCGGGGTTTCCGTTTCCCCTGCGGCTTCTTTATCCTGGTTTTTATAATGCCTGGAATATAGATCCATATTGAGATATTCATTGAAACGGTATTTGAATCCGGCCCTGCCGTTAAGGGGTGGTATCAGGGGCAGATTTTCATCATTCTTTATATCTTTTCCCCTTACAAAAGAAGCGCTGCCATAAAACACCAGGCGGGTGGTCAGCTTTAGCTCCATTTTCATGTCAAACCCATAAAGCAAGGACCGGTCTACATTTGAATTGATAAGGGCAGGAAGGGTATCCTTTGTTCCCGCCTCTTGTCCTGCACTATATTCATATATATAGTTTCCGGGTTTTTCGACGATCATATTCGAAAAGCGATTGACGAATCCATTGATCCGAAAATTAAATTCAGGTTTCCAAACCCTGAAACCGGCATCCACTGTATAGCCGTCTTCAGGCTGCAGCTTGGGATCTCCGATTCTTACCTTATTTCCCAGGTCGATATATTTGTATCGTTCTTCCAGGGCCGGGGAACGGAATGATCTGCCCAGAGTCAGGGTAAGATCCAGATCCTCCGATATATTGTATAACATGCCGAGATTGGCACTCCAGGATTTGTTATATACGGTTTGTTCTTCAAAAGTAATCCGCTGGTTGGGCACGGGATCCTGTCTTTCACCGTTTATGACAATATATTCCGGATCATAGGCTTGTTCATTCCTAACCCTGATCAGGTCATACCTCCCTCCTATTGTAACTTTCAGATCTTCCAAAGGTGTGAATTCATCCTGAATGAAGAGGCCCCCGCTTCCAAAGCTTGATTCCGGGATCGGCTTTTCTCCCCGGATGATTTGTATGGTATCCAAAGGATTGCCATTGGGATCCAGAACCTCCTGTCTTATTTGCTTTTCCCGACTTGTGTTCAGTTTTCTTTGCCACAAATCAATTCCGGCGATTACATCATGGCCTTCTCCAAAATCCCATTGCGTTTTCATTTTTAATCCATCGGTATGATGGTTCCCCCGGGGTGTAACCTTTTCGGGTGTAATTCTGAAATTTCCAGCCCGCTGGGGAGGAGTATTGGGCTTCATAAGCACATCCCTGAGAATATACTGGTGAAAATATTTTAGTGAAAGTTTGTCAAGAGAAGGCAATAGATCATCTATCGTATATTCTGCGCTGTAAAGCGTTCTTTTTTCTTCCGGATACGTTGCCTCTGCAGGTCCAGGAAAGGGTGCACCACCAGGAATTCCCACATCTTCTGCAAAGAATCGCTGAAATTGCATTTCCAGCGTATGGTTTTTAAGAGGTTTTAAACCGGCATCCACGGAAATGTTGTTGTCCTGAAACTGGCTGTTGGGAAGGATCCCTTCTGGAGTCTTTATATCTGCTGCATTACGTGCCATGCCACTAACCCGCAAATAACCAAAATCATTGCCTGTGGTGATGGCCAGCTTACGAAACACAAGTTCATTTACGCTCTGAAATGATGTAGCCAGCTCGCCGTGGGTATAGGGATCGGAAGAAAAATGCCCGGTTTTGGTAATGAAATTGACGACTCCGCCCATGGCTCCGGAACCATATATCGAAGAAGCGGCTCCTTTAATGACCTCTATCTGCTGAACATCCGACATGTCGATCATTGATAGGCCTGCTGCCAGGTCGGTGGCGGTTTCAATGCGATTGCCATCTACCAGGGCTACGATGCGCTGTTCATTGAGCCCCCGGATATTCACACTGGTAGCCCATACCCCATCACTTTGCATGGCAATGCCGGGTTCCTGTTCGAGTGCCTCTGCAGGAGAAAAAGTTGCCAGTATCTCTGCCTCCGGCTCATTCAATACTTCCATCGGCATAGAAACCTGTTTTACCTGCCTTTCTTGATGGAGACTGGATACAACGACTTCACCCAGATCAATCTGTTGCTCCTCCATGGCAACTTCCAATTCAAAAGTAGGTTCATTCAGCTGAAAGCGTTTCTTTATCTTCTTGAAACCCACATGGCTTGCTGCAAGCATATATTCCCCATAAGGGAGATCTTTAAAGGTAAAGTTCCCGGAAATATCCGTAATTCCGTTCCGGTAGACTTCATTCTCCCCATCGGCCTGATAGAGCATTAAATTAACACTGTTAAGCGGATCGCCAGTAGCCTGGTTTACCACTTCACCACTGACATTGCCTGTTTGTGCATTCAATGCGGATAGAGGCAACACAAAAATGAGCATTGCCAGTAAAAAAATTTTGTACATGGTCATATTCAGTCGTTTTTCAGCAAAACGGATTTGGTCTGGATTCCAGGAACACGACCTATCTGGCCGGTCAAAGAACCGATTTCATCCGTTGTACCTTCCAATACCAGAGAAATGATGCTGGTACCGTCCGTTTGGGGAAGCCCCTGACGACCAATTATGATGTTGGCATGCCGGGAAAGGATCTCGTTAAGCTTTCCAGCTTTCTGGCGGTCGTAAATACGAATGATGGTAGTGCCTATTCTCTTTTCCATCAGAAAATACCTCCGGATTAGATTTGCAGTTCTCTGACCTTGAAACCGACCGGGTCCGTTTCGCAGTCGTCACTGTTATTAAACTAACAAAGATATAAATTATTTTGTTTGAAGCAATATGATTTTACTTTTTAATATGGGGAAGATGATGATGCGACAGCCAAAACACTGGTTTAATGAAAAGTATGGGGAGCAGAATGTGAGGATTGGGTGATTGGACAAAGAGGGTACGACTGCACGACAGCACGAGAGAAAGATGGAGTGAGAATACGGGAAGAGGAGAAGACGGGAATAGTAGTGAGTTGAGAGTAGTGAGTTTTTAATTCCATGTCCTAATCTCTGTTTTATCATCTACTCATATACCTACTTTCCCATCTAGCAAGTGTCGCTAATGGTAACCCGAGACCCGGGACTCGAAACACGAGACGCCCTGCCTCTCATTTCTTTCGTGCCTCGTGCTGTCGTGCAATCGTGCCCTCGTGCCGTTGTGCAGGCGTACCTAATCTCCCATCTCCTCGTCAATCACATCCATCATATTCTGAAACTCTTCTTCCGTGTAGCCGGTATTCTGATAAACAATGGTTCCTTCTTTGTTTACAACCACATTGCGGGGGATATATTTTTCGGCAAATCTACCGTAAATAACACGGCCGGTATCGGGCGCAAAATGGAAATCATATCCCTTGTCTTTTTTGAATGTTTCCATTTTCTTCATATTCTGCTCACGACCTATGCTCACCATAAAAAAATCTTCATTGTTCCCGTACTTCTGCCAAACCTGATTCTGCAGGGCGGGCATCTCTTTCATACATGAAGGGCACCAGGTGGCAAAAAAATTATACAGGACCACTTTACCCCGGAGAGACTCGGTGGTGAGTTCTTTTCCATCGGTTGTAGTGAAAGTAAATTCGGGCACTTTCTGCCCTTCCCTGATACGAGTGCTGGCTTTGATATCCGCCTCTACTTCTTTTTGCGATTGCTTGTCTTCCTTATTTCCCTGCTTTTCCTGATTGTTCTGGTTTTGAGTGCAAGCCACCCAAATAAAGGGAATCAAAATAAATATGAATATACGTTTCATAAATCTCCTAATTAATATTTTGAGATGTTTAACTCTGAATTGTCAAAATTAAAATTTTTATATAGAAACGGGCCAATAGTCCAAACCAAATTCAAATTTATTGAACTTCCAGAGGTCAGATAAATTTTCATAATGTATACTGCTTCAATTGGAAATACCCTTAGATTTTGTTAACTTCATCGGCACAAAACGAAAAAATATCTGTTATGGAAGAAAAACGAATATTGGGTGTACTCATCACCGACCGCAAAAAAGAAGCCGGAAATGTCCAAAAGGTTCTGACCAGTTATGGCGGCTCGATAAAAACGAGACTTGGCCTGCATGAGGTAGGAGATTCTACATTAAGCGAGGAAGGTCTGATTCTCCTGGAATTGACCGGGAACCAGGAGCAACAGAACAATCTTCAAAATGATCTCGAAAAAATCGATGGAGCCCAGACCAAGGTCATGGCCTTTAAAATGTAGTTATTCATTTTTGGTGGACTGGTAGAAGAAACTATTGGTAATGAAATGAATCTAAAAGGGGTTTATCCTTGATTTGGAATACACCCCTTTTTAACTTCTATTTGCTACATGCCGCCATAAAAAATGGCATTGAGGAAAAGCTTATTGGTTCCATACCAGAATGCCCTGAAGTTCGGATCATCGAAAAAGGAAATGATGTTCCCCCTGCCCCGTCCGAACTCCTGGCACCATATGGATTGCTCCAGCAATTCAACGTTTTCATCGGATAAATAGCCGCTTAATAAGGGATTATCCTCCACGAATACAGGCGTAGAATAAGGATCGCGTGTTTTCTTGCAGATAAGCTTATTGCTTCTGAATACCGGCATTTTCTTAGCATCTACCCCATAGCAAACAGGATGGGTAGGATCCACAGAAGCCTGTAAAATCACTCCACTGATAGATTGTGCACCTCTCTGCTGCCTTCGTTGAATGTAAGGCAATCTTAGTGTAGAATCCGGGGAAGAAGGTTTCTTTTGCTCCATCTTGATAAGCTGTTGCCGGGAAAGCCATCTGTTGGCATCTTCAACAGCCACAATCAATCCACCGTATTTCACCCAGTGGTCTATTTTTTCCTTAACTGAAGCGCTCCACTGATAATAACCATCCGGTAAAATCAACGTGTTAAAATCCGAAAGCTTAATATGTCGCAAATCATCGGGTTTAACAAGTACAGCGGGAATATGGAATCTTTCATCCAGCAAGTGCCAGATCTGGCCTGTCGAATAACTACTTACACCATCACCGGCGGCTATAAGTATTTTTGGTTTACGCACCGGTGCGAAATTCCTGCTTCCAAAATCTATTCCCGAGGGAGTCAGGCCGGTTCCCGGTGAAACAATGTCGATTCCTTTATCTTTAGCCAGATCCTGCATCAAATTATAAATCCTGGCGTTGTCCATTTCCTGGGAACCTGAAGGAATAAAAATGCTTCCCGGGTCAAAACGGGTCAATTCCCCTTCAACTTCTACCGCAAACGGGCGCCTGGCAACCTGCACCAGCAGATCCTTCCTTTGCAGCTGATAAATGATCTCATGAATGTTGTAATAGGTACCCCGAATGATATACCCGATATCGCTTTCTTGTCCTATGATTTCACCTTCCGGAAGGGTAGCTTGATCCACCTGGTTCCCGCTCAGCCTTTTCACTTCTGATTCTGACCTGATCTCATCATAATCCAGGTCAAACGCCAGCGGCATGGTCCAGGCTGAAACATCATAAAATATGCTGTCTTCAAAGGTGGTGCGCTTTTCAAATAAACTCTTTACCAGCCGATACTGTTTTTGTTTTAGTGGCACAACGTATCCCGATTTTGGAACATACCGATGTTTATCGCTAGTATATGTTTCTTTCAGTTTATGAACCTGAATGTGGTGGTCTTTTAAAAGTTCAAGAAAATGGAAATTTTTTGCGGGCGTGTTTTCTGAACCAAATACATACCCCTTTACCGGATCCTCCTCTGCCATTTCGGTGATCTCAAAAAATTCCCTCTGGTAATCGTTCAGTTCCTGTTTGTTTTCGAGTGCACCGCGAATGGAGGACATCGACACTGTGAAATGATTCCTGATGGCATCAGCAAAAGAAAATTTACCCCGGGGAAGATCGAGTTTCTGGCCCATCATCCCGGCCTGCTCAAACAGAATGCCTATGCCCCCGTTCACGTCCGGATAGGTGGAACCTTTGCCATAGTAAAAATCATCGAAGCTTTCTTCACTGAAATACAAAGTACTGATATCGTCCAGGGCTTCGGCATGGTACTTGGAAATTTTTTTGGTCAGGCTGATATTCTCTTCGGGTGTATTGGGATTAACCCTCCCGGGAACCCCTGGCTGAAAAAAGAAAGTGGAACGTGATCCCATCTCATGATGGTCGGTTAGCACATGTGGCTTCCAGGCATGATATTCCTGCAACCTGGATTTGCTTTCGGGGTGTTGTGCAGGCAGCCAGTCCCTGTTCAGATCGAACCAGTAATGATTGGTACGTCCTCCGGGCCAGTCCTGGCGGAATTGCCGGTCGCGGGGATCCGAATTCCTGGTTTCATGTATATGCATGTTGCTCCATTGAGCGGCACGGTTGAAACCATCCGGATTCAGGCAGGGATCGATTAAAATTACAGCGTTATTAAGTATCCGCTTAATTTCAGGATCTTCGGAAGCAGCCAGGTAATATGCCGTAAGCATTGAAGCATTACCAGGACTGGATTCATCCCCATGCACACTATAACCCAGCCAGATGATCATGGGCATATCCTGTTTGACATAAAGCTCGTTTTCTCCATGGATGAATTCCAGATGACGATTTCGTATGGTATCCAGGTTTTTATGATTGTCAGGAGAAGTAACCCTGAGCAGGTATAATGGCCGATTTTCGTGGCTTCGGCCGTATTCCTTTATGGAAATCCGGTCTGAAGTTTCGGCCAGCTTGTTGAGATAGTGAATTAGCTGATCATGGCTAAAATGCCATTTGCCAAACTTGTGTTTACTATAATACCCGGGGTATGGGATTTCATCGTTTAAGCCGGCGTCATCTCCAAAATAAAAGGAGTTATCTAACTGTGAAAAAACCGTATTGGCATAAAATGCCATGAGGATTAACAGAGCGATACGTTTCATAATACAAGCAATTGTTTTGATTTTAGTTAGAATCTGCATTCAAAAAAGGGTTTAATTTAAAGAATATTTATTCCCCGAACAACAGTAAATGCAATAATTGGATATAAACAAAATCTGACTTCGAAATCATTGTCTTCGTCATCCCTTTTATAAACCGGAGTTGGTAAACAAAATACCGGTTAAAACGTTATTCCAACATTTAAACTATTATTGATTCATCGGATTAATTAAATTAGCGAAATAACCATACAATAAATCATAAACAATGTACACAGAAGAGAAAAGCAATGGAATGCCCCTATTGGGAGAAAAATTTCCCGAAATGCATGTTAATACCACACATGGAAGAAAGGTACTCCCAAGAGATTATAAAGGACAGTGGGTAGTGTTGTTCAGTCATCCTGCAGATTTCACACCCGTATGCACTACAGAGTTTGTTGCTTTTGCCAAAAAAGATAAAGCATTTAAGGAACTGAACACCCAGTTAATTGGTTTATCCCTGGACCAGGTATTTTCACACATCAAGTGGATCGACTGGATCAAGGAAAATTTCCAAACAGAAGTAACCTTCCCGATCATTGCCGATGACAGCGGAAGCGTTGCCAGAAGGCTTGGCATGCTACATCCCGGAAAGGGAAGCGGAACAGTCAGAGCCGTTTTCATAATGGATCCTACCGGGTTCATCCGGCTGATTCTCTACTATCCACAGGAAATCGGCCGAAAGATTAATGAAATTCTTCGGGTAATCAAGGCATTACAGGCATCTGATGAAAACCATGTTTCCATGCCCGCTGACTGGCCAGAAAATGAAATAATAGGTAACAAAGGCATCCTTCCTCCCGCTGCAGATATGAAAACAGCAGATGAAAGAAGGGACCTGACCAATTGCTACGACTGGTGGTTCTGCTATAAAGAGTTACCATGAGGCGAAATATTTAGATTTAGCTATAATGGTCAGAAAGGGTAAAGATTTAGAACAATAAACCAGTCATTTATTGTCATTAAGTCATTAAATGGTCATTAAGTATATTCGCATATAAGCTACAAATATAAATTTCATTCCGGCCGGATACCGATGACTATCGGTAGTATAACCGCCAGCCCCGTTGGCTGAAGCGGGGGGATCTATGCATAGAATACAAGGAGTTTGGGGTTAGAAGTTGGCAGTTGTTAAAGAGCAGCTGGCAATACCTAAAAATCCGAAATTAGTCGGAAAATTAAATCAATTCATCAATGGTCATTTGTGTCATTGATTTGTTTTCTTATTTCTTCCGTGGATTGCCCATGCCACGGAGATTGAGATCTTTTCTTATCTGGAAGTCCTGTTCGGGTTCGATCCGTTGCCCGATGGGCTCCAGTAGCTCTCTCCCTTCTTCCTTGGGATTCTTGATCTTTTTAGAGATGGGATAGGCATTCATCTCTGCTGCGGGATAGGGCCTCAATAAATCGATCACCTCATTAACGGGAGCATCGATGTTCAGCCACCTTCTCTCCTCTTCTTCGGGCAATATAACCGGGCAACGATGGTGGGGCAGTTTCCTTATCAATTCATTTGCCACAGTGGTGATGATGGCAAATGTATCCAAAACGGAACCGTCTTCCTTATTTTCCCATCTGTCCCAAATTCCTGCGAAAGCAAATGGTCTTTTCCTGTTTTTAAGATATATCACGAAAGGTTTATTCAGTCCCTCTTCAGTAGTACCCTCAATAAAGGCATCTGCAATAACCAGACAGCGCCGGGATCGTATGGGTTTTCTGAACGCCGGTTTTCTTATGATATCTTTCGCTCCCGTATAGGCCGGGTCGTTCTCTTTGTTCTTATCTCCCTCGGCCCTTGCATTAAAGAGGTACATCGGCTTCTTCGACCAAAAGGGTGTCAATCCGAAACGATACATCTGCAGTTCATCAGGCTTTTCACTGGTAATGACCGGGGCTTTCTGGCCCGGTGAAATGTTGTAGCCGGGCTGGTAATCCAAGCCTTCTGAAGCCTCTACATTGAAACGCTTTTCAATGGTTTCCACCTTCTGTACTTCTATATATCTTCCACACATAGGATCATCGTGTTGAGTTAGCACCACAAGATATATAAAATCCAGCAATAATGCAAAGGAATACAGCAAAAGGCGAAGGGCAGGGCGCGAAGGGCGCAGGGTGAATGTCTCGGGTCCCGGAGTCCGAGTCTCGGGTTGCCACAGGCTACAGAATGTTAGATTTAGAGATGAGGAGAATAGAAACCTGGAAGACGAGATGAGTAGTTTGAAGGTTTGATTGCCTGCCGACTGGCGGGTTTGACAGGAGATTGACGTTGAGAAAAATTGCATAGAGATTTCTCATTGTTTATTTCAATGTTCAGACCCACGGTAGTAATGACACACTACTCGTGTTTAGGAGACCAGGAACGACGGCACGATGGAACAAGCGAACGATGAAATGACGGGGAATGGAGGACGAGTAAACGGGAAGATAGTAAGATCGTAAAATAGATAATCCAGCTACGCGTAACAAGAGACTCGAGACACGGGACCCGAGACATTCACCACGCTCTCTGCTCTCCGCTCTTTGCCCTTTGTTCTTACACCTTAAACATCAAACCTATAACTTCTAGCCTCCCGGTTTTCTCAGTTTTTCCAGGTCAGCGTGGCGGGTACGGTCGATCAGGATTTTTGCTATGAGATATAATATCGAAAACACAGCCATAAAATCGGCTACCCGGCCGATGTAATCTCCATATTTGACATAGAAGGTCTTTTCATCATTGGCATGAATGGTTTCCCTGATAGCCGCTTCTTCCCACCAGTCTGTCGATTTAATGATCCTCCCCTTCTGATCAATGAAACAGGAAATACCGGTATTGGCCGAACGTGCAATGCTCCTCCTGGTTTCAATGGCTCTCAGTCGCGCATAATGGAGATGCTGCCTGTAACCGATGGTCTCACCCCACCAGCCGTCATTGGTCATGATGAATATAAAACCGGCCCCGTTATCCACGTATTTTGCCACATAAGCTCCATAGATCGATTCATAGCAGATGACAGGGGCTATGCTAACAGAATCCCGGTGAGAATTGAAGGTTTCCCGGTGTTCCTGTGTACCCCTGGTTCCGGTTGAACCGCCAAGATCCAGTATCAGATCATTGAGAAATCCAAAAACACGTGGATAGGGCATTTTCTCAACACCAACCACCAGCCTGGATTTGTGGTACACCTGGTATTTTCCTGTAGTATCAATTTGTATGGCTGAATTGAATTTGTCGATAAATGAATCGGATTCACCTATCCGGCGCGCTGTTGGTGTGGGTCTTTCATCAGCAAGATACTTTTTAAAGGAATCCATTCCAATAATATAACTGACGTGCGGATGCCGGTTGACAAAATCCCTCACCCGCTGAACAGATGGATTCGATTGTAGCTCATTCAGCGAAATATATTCATACAGGGCGGTCTCCGGGCCAAGAATATAATCGGTATCCTTTGCAACAATCTTTTCAGAAAGATCCAGGATTACATCAAGCTGCTCTTCCTGGCTCATACCCGAAAACTTTTCCTGATAGGGATCGATATTGGGCTGGATAATTCCAACCTGGTAGGGATTATCAGGAGATTCATGATCGTCCATCAGGTTCATGGAAATAACCACGGGCATGATGATCAGCACCAGGAGAAATATAAGTCGTGAAAATTGCGTAGCGAATGATTTATAAAGTATATAATGCCGCAGGACACCAAATAGAACAAAGTTGATCGCAAGAATCCACAGGGTTCCGCCCAGGGTTCCCGTATATTCATACCATTGGATCAGCGCAATGTCCTTGGCAAATCCGTTCCCCAGGTTCAACCAGGGCCATGAAATTTCCGCATTCAGATAAAGATGTTCCCATCCCAGCCAGTATACCAGAAGGGAAAAATTTCCAAACTGCCGGCCCAGATTGCGTTTGGTCAAATGAAAAAGAAAGAAAACCAGGCTAAGCAGGAAGCTATTAACCACCACCGCTATAATGGCCCCGGGCACGGTGGCTTTATAAATCCACCATGTTGTTAAAAGATTCCATATAAAAAAGGAAAGATAGGTATACCCAAAGCAAACATGGGGCCTGTACCTTCCTTTATTACTGTATAGATATTCTTCCACAAAGAATAACGGTACCAGGGCTACCAGAAGAATAATCCCTGAAAACCAGGGGTACCATGACAAACTCAGTAAAATACCACTGAACACGGAAAGAATCAACAACCTTCTTCTCTTCATATCTTCCAATTTACGGGTTCCGGGCAAAATCCGGAGATAAAAATCTTCACAAAGGTATCATTTTTAAGCGGATTTACAGATAAACAGGCACCGTGTTCACATCAACCTGCTGATTGCATATATTTTTATATATTTCGCATCCCGAAATTATTTTTTGAATTTTCATCCGGGTAGGACACATACGATGATTACCTTACCTTTCAAATTCTTGCATTTTTTGGGATAGATTAAAAACAAAGCCAAATGAAAATCACAAACGCCGAATTCATTCAAAGCACGACCCAGATTAACCAGCTTCCTGGGGGCGATCTGCCGGAGTTTGCTTTCGTAGGACGGTCAAACGTAGGCAAATCTTCACTCATCAACATGCTGCTGGAGAGAAAACAGCTTGCACACACATCACAGAAACCCGGAAGAACAAGAACCATCAATCATTATAAAATAAATGACAACTGGTATATGGTGGATTTGCCCGGTTATGGTTATGCACAGACATCAAAGCAGGAAAGGAAGAAGATGTACCGGTTTATAAAGGATTATGTCCTTCAGTCCACCAACCTTGTAAACATTTTTGTACTACTGGATGGCAAAATCAAACCTCAATCTTCGGATCTTCGTTTCATGGAATGGTTGGGAATTAATGAAATCCCTTTTACAATGGTCTTTACAAAAATTGATAAACTTTCGAGCAGCGCCCTGACAAAGAACCTGGCGCATTATCGCAGGGAGATGCTTAAGAAATGGGAATTTCTGCCCATGGTCATTAAAACCTCGGCTGTCAAAAAACATGGAAAAGACGAGATCTTAAACTATATTGAAGAATTATTGGATGGTTATTAAGCAGTTTTTCGGCTTAATAAAACATCAAATGAAAGATATTTTTATTTTTGCACCGGCAAACGATTATAAAAAATAGATCCGATGGAAAGGGATAAGAACAGACCTCCAATAAAGATTTTTACCGGCACAGCTTCCAGATATTTCGCAGAAAAAATCGCTGCGGATTTCGGAGTTGAGCTTGGTAAATCCACACTCATCGAATTCAGCGACGGAGAATTCCAGACCTCCTATGAAGAGAGTGTGAGAGGAGCCTATGTATTCATTGTTCAATCAACTTTCGCTCCCTCAAGAAACCTTATGGAGCTGTTACACATGATTGATGCCGCCCACAGAGCTTCTGCCTATAAGGTGGTGGCTGTTATACCCTACTTTGGATTTGCCCGTCAGGATCGCAAAGACAAACCCCGGGTATCCATTGGGGCGAAGCTGGTGGCCAATCTGCTTACCGCGGCGGGCGTTGACCGCGTGATGACCCTGGATCTCCATGCCGACCAGATTCAGGGGTTCTTTGACGTACCCGTCGACCATCTTTACGCCTCCTCCATCTTTGTCCCTTACATCAAGGAACTGAACCTGGACAACATGGTAATTGCAGCTCCGGATATGGGAGGAACCAAGCGTGCCAATGCCTACGCCAGTTACTTCAAGTCTCCGTTGGTCATTTGTCATAAGTCCAGGGAGAAAGCCAATATCGTGAATGATATCAAAGTGATTGGAGAGGTAGAAGATAAAAACATCATCATACTGGACGATATGGTCGATACAGCAGGAACGATGACAAAAGCCGCTGACAAGATGATGGAAATGGGCGCCAGAAGCGTAAGAGCACTGGCCACACATCCGGTATTATCGGGTCCTGCGTATGAAAGGATCAATGAATCCAAACTCTCCGAGCTGGTGGTAACCGATTCGTTACCCATCAAGCCCATCTCCGATAAAATTAAAGTACTCTCTATTGCTGGGGTATTTACGGATGTCATAAAGAAAGTTTATAATTATCAGTCAATAAGTGCTAATTTTATTTTTTAAATTTTATATTTGCACTCCGAAAAAATTTGTATTCAAATCTGGAATAAAACGATTTTGCGATGAAGACAATAGATATTGAAGGTTCTATCCGGGAAGAAGTAGGGAAAAGAAACACCAAGCAGTTGCGCAAGAAAGGGCATGTACCCTGTATTCTTTACCGGGGAGGTAAAGTTGTCCATTTTGAAGCGCCTGAAAAAAACTTTTTCAAACTTGTATATTCACCCGATGTTTACCTCGTCAACCTAAAGCTCAACGGGGAAGTCTACAACGGGGTAATGCAGGATATTCAGTTTCATCCGGTAAATGACAGAATCCAGCATATTGATTTTTATGAAGTCGTTGAAAAGCATCCGTTCTGGATGAGAATTCCCGTTCGCTACGAAGGAGTTCCTGCAGGCGTTACCGATGGTGGAAAGGAAATCGTCAAGATGAGAAAGGTTGTTGTTCGGGCCCTGCCAAAAGACATGCCTGATGAAATCAAGCTGGATGTAACTCAATTAAACATTGGAGATTCCATCCGCGTGGCAGACATTTCTTATGAAAATCTTGAAATACTGGATGATCCGAACTCTGTAATGGTATTGATCAAGAGTCCACGCGGTGGTGCTGCCTTTGCCCTGCCTGAGGACATGGAAGAAGGCGAAGAAGCTGCTGAAGGTGAAGAAGGAGCCGAAGAAGGTGCAGAAGAAGGTGCTGCTGAAGGTGAAGGAGCCGAAGAAGGCGCTGAAGGTGAAGAATAAAATTCCGTAAGCCTTGAAATACCTGATAGCAGGATTGGGAAATATCGGGGAAAAGTACGAAAACACCCGCCACAATATTGGTTTTAAAATATTGGATGCTTTGGCTGAAGCATCCAATATTTCTTTCAGTGACAAACGTTATGGCTTTATCAGCCAGTTCAAACATAAAGGGAGGAGTTTCATTCTCCTTAAACCCACTACCTATGTTAACCTGAGCGGAAGGGCGGTCAATTACTGGCTTAAAAAAGAAAAGGTCCCCCTGGAAAGGCTGCTTGTAGTTGTGGATGATGTATCCATACCTTTTGGCTCACTTAGGATTCGGCCTAAAGGGGGAGATGCCGGACACAACGGACTGGCCAACATCAACCAGGTACTGGGAACCAATGACTATCCCAGGTTGCGCTTTGGAATCGGTGATGATTTCCCTAAAGGGGCCCAGGTGAACTACGTGCTGAGCGAATGGACTCCCGAAGAAGAGGAAAAACTTCCCGGACTTATCGACCATGCAGCTGAAATGATAAGAGCCTTCGGCACCATTGGACTGGAGCTTACCATGACCCGCTACAATATTAAATGAATCTAAACGTCATTTATATATATGACAAAAAAAGATGAATTGCGAATTGATAAGTGGCTTTGGGCTGTCAGAATATTTAAGACCCGAAGTAAAGCAGCCGAGGCCTGCAAAAAGGGTAGGGTGTTGATCGAGGACCAGCAGGTAAAACCTTCCAGTACCGTAAAAGTGGGTGAAGTGGTAACGGTAAAAAAGAAGCCCGTGTTTTATAAATACCGCGTAACCGGCTTACTCGATAAAAGACAGTCAGCTACCATCGCCCGTGAGAACCTTGAAGACATTACCCCGGAAAAAGAAATGAAAAAGCTGGATTTACAAAAGCAGGTGGTTCATGAACACAGACCAAAAGGAGCAGGCAGACCAACCAAGAAAGAAAGAAGGGAACTGGAAAAATTCAAGAAGAAAGGATTGTAATTCATGATTATAGCCCGTGAAAAGAAAAAGACCAACATAGCTGAATATATCCTTTACATGTGGCAGATTGAGGATATGATCCGTGCGAACCGGTTCGACCTCAACCAGATCGACAAAAACATCATCCAGCAATTTGATCAGCCTGAGGAGGTAAAGGAAGAAATGCGGGAATGGTACAGAGACCTGATTCAGCGCATGGAGGACGAGGGGATAAAGGAAAAAGGACACTTGCAATTTCTCGATTCCATTATTGATGAGTTGGAAAACCTACATAAATCCCTAATCAGGGATCCCAACCAGTTGGAGTATGTAAATGCTTACAACAAAGCCAAAGAAAGCATCAATGACCTGAAGAGTAAATCACAGGGATCTGCACGGGGTGACATCGAGGCCTGCCTCCAGGGACTTTACGGAATACTAATCCTCAGACTGCAGCAAAAAGAATTGAATCCCGCCACCAAAGACGCACAGGCATCAATCAGCAACCTGATTGCCATGCTGAATGACAAATATATGGAGAGGAAGGGGATGCAGTGAAAATGTAGTAGTGAAAATGTAGTAGTGAGTCGAGAGTAGTGAGTTGTCCGAAAATAGTTTGAGGTTTGGAAGTTTAAGGTTTGAGGTTTAACGTTTGACAGGAGTTTTGAGTAGACATAAGTAGGCAGTAGGCTGTGCGGGATGAGTAGTGCCTTGTTCCTGATCTCGTCAGGAACCATTTATATACATATTTTATCTTCCTGATCCCGGCGGCAACAATTTATATACATATTTTA
>Ga0207797_1000424_pt1 | contig 32742 bp, 26 predicted proteins | sample PRCRCaboRojoPR_6_FD_187275 | JGI IMG/M metagenome (GOLD analysis project Ga0207797, IMG submission 187275) | Marine sediment microbial community from Cabo Rojo, Puerto Rico - PR CR 10% Liquid 1 (SPAdes) | ecosystem: Environmental > Aquatic > Marine > Coastal > Sediment | place: Cabo Rojo, Puerto... | reverse complement strand
CGCCGTCGAACAGGCCGTTCTCGACCGCCAGGCTCTGGACCGGCAGCAGGGTGTCGAACCGGTCTTCCAGCAGGGTCTGGATCCCGGGATGGAGGTTCAGCGAATCCGTCGGGACGGGATCCACCTCGTCGACCGTTGCCGAGATCTCGTCGAACTTCGTCAGGTCGGGGTCGAGTTGGCCCTTCAGCAGGTCGGTGATCCGGTCGAGGTCCTGGGTTTCCAGCAGGAGTTCCTCCAGGCGCTCCTTGGCCGGGCCCGTGATGTCGCCCTGGTATTTCAGTTCGTGTTCGAGTTCCCGCTTCGCGCAGTCGAAGCAGATGTCGTCCTGGTCGGATTTGATCGCCGTGTCCTCGGTGATCGGCGAGTACCGACCCTTCGCCGCGCAGTACCGGCAGGTCCGCACGACCGTCGCCTCGAGCTGGTAGCCCTCGAGCATCGTCCGGAGTTCCCTGCGGCCCCCCGACGAGGTCTGCTCGGAGATGCGGATGCGGTCGGCTCGCCGGGCGATCTCGACGAACTCGTCGGGGTCGCGGGGCTCCTCGTTCGACCCGGTCTTGATCCGGAAGCGCCCGGGTCGGGGCCCCGCGCTCGTGTCCTTGAGTTCGAGTCGCGCCCGGAACAGGCGATCCCCCTCGCGGATGACCGTCGCGGTGTAGTGGTCACCCGTCTCGTGGAGGAAGAGCGTATCGACCCGCTGGACCTGCCGTGACACGGTGTCGGCTATGGGAACCGGGTATTTGAGGCGTTCGGAAGTCGGCGATCAGTTCGTCGACGTGGCGTCGGCGTCAGCGTCGGCGTTCGCGTCCGGGTCGACGTCGAACACGCAGCAAAAGACCTCGGCCCAGAGCCGGGCCCGCCGGTCGACGGGCCCGTCGGGCACGTCCTCGGTCGTCGTTTCCCGGAGAATCGCCTTCATCTTAGGCGTACCTAAGTCATTAAGGGGGAAATAGGTTGCGGCTTCCGATCGGGGCCGGATTCGGTCGTCTGGCGGGGATTGCGCGCCTTCAGACGTCGACGTCCAGGTTCTCGTACAGGAACGTCCACTGGTCGAGTTGCTCCCGGACGACCATCGACGTGGGCTTGCCGAGCCCGTGGCCCGTGTCGGTCATCGTCCGGAGGAGGAAGGGTCCGCCGTCGGCTTCGGTTTGCAGTCTGGCGGTCATCTTCCGGGCGTGCGAGGGATGGACGCGGGTGTCGCCGACGGCCGTCTTGAAGAGGATCGGCGGGTACTCCCGGTCCGGTACGACGTTGTGGTACGGGGAGTAGGCCGTCAGCCACTCGTAGGCCTCCGGGTCCTCGGGCGAGCCGTACTCGGTGGTCCAGGACTCGCCGAGGAGGAACTCGTGGAACCGGAGCATGTCGAGCAGCGGGACGGCGCAGAACGCGGCCCCGAATAGATCCGGACGCTGGGTGACGACGGCGCCGACCGACAGCCCGCCGTTCGACCCGCCGGCCACCGCCAGCCGGTCCGGGCGGGTGTACCCCCGCTCGATCAGGTGCTCGGCCGCCCCGACGAAGTCGTCGAAGGTGTGTTGCTTGTGCTCGAGCATCCCCTGCTCGTGCCACGCCTCGCCGAACTCCCGCCCGCCGCGGGCGCACACCTGCGCGTAGACGCCGCCGTCGGCCAGGAAGGGCAGGTAGAAGCGTCGGAAGGTCGGCGTCACGCTGTTGCGGAACCCGCCGTACCCGTAGAGCACGGCCGGGTTGTCGCCGTCGCGGTCGATCCCCTCGCGGTGGACGACGAACACGGGCACGTCGGCCCCGTCGGTCGACTCGAACCACTCCTGGGTCACCACGAGGTCGCCGGGGACGTCCACGTCAACCCGGTCGAGAACCGCGGTCGTCCCGTCCTCGAGGTCCGCCCGGACGACCGACGGCGGCCGGTCGAACGACTGGACGAGGTAGAACGCCTCCGGGGCGTCCCGGTTGGCCGTCAGCCCCGCCACGGTGCTGTTGTCGGGCAGGTCGATTGGTTCGGGGGCTCCGCCGTCGAGGTCGTACCGCCGGAGTCGCGAGGTGGCCTCGCGCTGGTGGTGGGCGACGAGGCCGTCCGCCGCCGGGGCGATCGATTCGAGCGTCCCCTCGCGCTCGGGGACGATGGCGTCGAGGTCGTCCGGGTCGAGTTCGCCGTCGCCGCGGCCGGCCTCGCGGAACCGGTCCAGCGAGCAGCCCAGCACCTGGCCGCTGGGAGCGTCGTATTCAGTCTTCAGGTAGACGGTCTCCCGGTGGAGGCTCACCTGGAACGGGGCGTCGTACCCGGTGAGGACGGGTTCGAACTCGACGGTCCGGTTCCCGCCCTCGGTCCCGCGGATTTCGACGGCGACGTGGAGGTCGGTCCCGCCGGACATCTCGCTCAGGCCGAGCACCAGCGTCCCCGTCTCGCGGTCGGTCCACAGCAGGGGCCAGACGTGTGGATCGTCGTGTTCGAGGAGGACCGGGTCGGCCGCCGTCCCACCCCGGAGTTCGCCGTCCACAATTTCGCGGTGCCGAAGTTCCTTCTCCAGTTGGCTCCCGTCGTCGGGGCCGCCGGTGGCGACGTAGTAGAACCCGTCTCCGCCGGGGTCCCAGGCGAACATGCCCGGGTTGGTCCGGCCGACGCCGTCGAGACGGTCGATCTCCTCCCCGGTTTCCACGTCGAGGACGTGCACGTCGTACTGCTCGTCGCCGCCCTCGGTGGCGCCGTAGGCCACGCGCTCGCCGTCGTGGGAGGGGGCGTACCAGCTGAGCGAGCGCGTTTCGTCCCACTCGTTGGGGTCGACCAGGACCCGACGCTCGCCGTCGAGGCCGTCCCGGACGTACAGGACGGGATGGTCCTCTTCGGGGCCCTCGATCCGCTGGAAGTACCACCCGCCGCGGACGACGACGGGGTTGTAGCTCGTGACCTCGGCGAGGCGCTCGAACCGCGGTCGGAGGGCCTCGCGCCGGTCGGTTTCGAGGTGGGCATCGGCGTATTCGTTCTGGGCCGCGACCCACTCGCTGACTTCCTCGGTGTCCGCCTCCAGCCAGCGATACGGGTCGACGACCTCGTCGCCGTGGTACTCGTCGGTCACCGGGCGACGCTCGGTGTCGGGCGGGGTCCTCATGCCGGACCATTCCGGTGGTCGGGTGTTAACGTTCCGGAAAGGGGCGATCCGGACGACGCGGACCGATCCCCCGCGCCCCGGGGACCACCTGGCCGGAAGGCCGAAATTTATTGGCGAGTCAACCGTTAACGAACCGCATGACAAACGAAGCGGACGAGGTGGTCGTCGAACGGCTCCCGGCGGACGAGGCCTTCGACCTGGTCGGCCACGAGATCCGACTGGACGTCCTCGTGGCACTGGAGGAGGCCGACGGGCCCCTGCCGTTCAGCGACCTCCGCGAACGCGTGGGGACGCGGGACTCGGGGCAGTTCAACTACCACCTCGACAAACTCACGGATCGGTTCGTGGAGCAGCGCGACGACGGGTACGTCCTGGCCGACGCCGGACGGCGCCTGACGGGGGCGATCCGGGCCGGCGGGTTCACGAAGGCGCTGGAGGCCGACCCCGTTCCCGTGGCGGGCGAGTGTTTCAACTGCGGGGGCGACCTGGAGGCGCGGTTCCGGGACCTGAACGTCCTCGTCACCTGTACGGAGTGCGAGGTCGACGTCACCGAACCGAAGGTCCCGCCCGGGGTCCTGCAGGGGTACCGTCCCGAGGAGGTACCGGACGTCCTCGACCGGTGGGTCAAGCTGTCGCTCTACACGGCGGAGTTCGGGTTCTGCGAGTACTGTGGGGGCCGGATGGAGCGGTCGCTGGTGCGGACCGACGGGGTCGACGATGTCGAGGAGTCCGGCGGTGACGACCACGGAATCGAGGCGAGGGGCGATTACGAGTGCGACCGATGCGGATACCGGTTCAGCGGCGTCCTCGATTTCACGCTCCTCGCGCACCCGACCGTCGTCTCGTTCCACCACGACCACGGGATCGACGTCCGGGAGAAACGGTTCTGGACGTACGACTGGCTGGCCCGGGGCAAGGCGACCGTCACCAACGAAGCCCCGCTCCGCGTCGAGACGTCGATCACGCTCGAGGACGAGACGCTCACGCTCGTCGTGGACGAGTCGCTCGACGTCGTCGAGGAACGCCTGGAGTGAGGGCCCGGCCCGTCCCGGGGAACCGGTTTCACTCCACCAGCTGGATCTCGTCGTCCCCGTTCGGGACGGCACAGAGGAAGGCGCCGGGTTCGTCGCCCTCGTTGCGGTACCAGTGGACGACGCCCGCCGGGATCAGCAACGAGTCGCCCTCGCTCACCGCGAACTCCTCGTCGTCGATGCCCACGACGTACTCGCCCGAGAGGACGTACTGTTCGTGTTCGACCTCGTTGGTGTGTTTCGGGACCTCGGCGCCGGGATCGAGGGTGAACCGCCGGATGGCGAAGTTCGGGGCGCCCCGCGACTCGTCGATCAGGACGCCCTTGGACAGCCCGTCGGCGGCGCCCACGGCCTCGTACTCGATTTCCTCCGCGCGTCGGATCAGTGGCGATGGCGTTCGACTCATGAGGGGTGGTTCGAGCCGGGGCCCAAAAGCCCTGCCGACGGCCCCTTTATTACCGTCCCGACGGTAGGTTCGATCATGCGAAGCTTCCGCATCGGGTCGGCGTTCGGGATCCCGATCAAGCTGGATCTGACGTTCCTGCTCATCCTCCCGCTGTTCGCGTACCTGATCGGGAGTCAGATCGAGGTGACCACGGACCTCCTCAACAGCGTCTGGGCGGCCGAGATCGCCGTCGACCCGCTCACGGCCGGGCTGACCCCGTGGATAGTGGGCATCGTCGCGGCGGTCGGGCTCTTCGCCGGCGTCGTCCTGCACGAACTGGGGCACTCGCTGGTCGCCATGCGCTACGACGTCCCCATCGACGCCATCACCCTCTGGATCTTCGGGGGCATCGCTTCGATGGAGGAGATCCCGGAGGACTGGCGACAGGAACTCGCCATCTCCGTCGCCGGCCCGATCGTCAGCGTGATCGTCGGCGTCGGCTGCTATCTCGCGTTTCTCGCCACGCCGAGCGACTTCCCCGCGGTGCGGTTCGTCCTGGGGTACCTGGCGATCCTCAACGTGGTGCTGGCGGCGTTCAACATGTTGCCCGGGTTCCCGATGGACGGCGGCCGCGTCCTCCGCGCGCTCCTCGCGCGCAGTCGGCCGTACGCCAGGGCGACCCAGATCGCCGCCGAGGTGGGCAAAGGGTTCGCGATCCTGCTCGGCCTCTGGGGGCTCTTTACCCTCCAGTTCATCCCCGTCGGCATCGCCTTCTTCATCTACATCGGGGCCGCCTCGGAGGCCCAGCAAGTGTCCCTCAAGGCCGCCTTCGAGGGGGTCACCGTCCGGGACGTCATGACGCCGTCCTCGCAGCTCCACACGGTCGCGCCGGACACCGCGATCGCCGAACTCGTCGAGCGGATGTTCCAGGAACGTCACACCGGCTACCCGGTGGTCGAGGACGGGGAGCTCGTCGGGCTCGTCACGCTCGACGACGCCAGGGAGGTCAAACCGGTCGAGCGGGAGGCCTTCGAGGTCCGGGACGTGATGACGACCGACCTCACCACCATCGACCTGGACGACGACGCGATGGCCGCCCTCGAGTCCATGCAGCAGGAGGGCATCGGACGCCTGCTGGTAACCGACCGCGCGGACAACCTGGTGGGGCTCATCACCCGATCGGACCTGATGACCGCGTTCGACATCATCCGATCGAGCGGGTCGCTCCAGTCCGACGAGCGGACGGGGGGCAGCCTCGGGAGGCTCAGGGAAGACGGACTCTAGTTCGACGTGTGTTCGGCGGGAGCGGCGATCGGCCGACGGCGACGTGGACACTGCTTGCACTGCTCCAGCGAGGGTGACGGTCGTCGCTGGCCTAAAGGAGCATGACCGCACCGACCGATCGCGGACGGTCGACGACCGGACGAGCCGGACAACGCTTTTCTCGCCGCGGGCGGAAGGCGGTGACATGGACTCCGACCGGGTCGAGTACGAACCGGCGAGCGTGAAGGAACTCCTCGCCGAGATGAAGGACACGGCGGAGTTGCTGATCGACCTCTCGTACTCGGCCGTCCTGCTGGGCAGCGACGAGGTGGCCGAGGCCGTCCTCGAACTCGAGGAGCGGATGGACGTCCTCCAGATCCGGGCCCGGATGAGCCTGCTGATGGCGGCCCGTAGCCCCGAGGACGCCGAGCAACTGGCGCCGGTGCTGGGGGTCGTCGGGGCCGCGGAGAAGATCAGCGACGCCGCCGGCGACGTCGCCAAGGTCGTCCTCGAGGACATCGGCCTCCCCTCGGCCATGCGGGCGGCCCTTCCCGAGGCCGTCGAGACCGTCGTCCGCGTCACCGTCGCCGAGGGGACCGGGATGACCGGCCGGACGCTGCTCGACATCAACCTCGAAACCGAAACGGGGGTGCGGGTCATCGCGATCCGGCGCGACGGCGACTGGCTGTTGAACCCCGGCCCCGAGAACGAACTCCGCGCCGGCGACGTCGTCCTGTTGCGGGGCTCCGACGAGGCCGTCGTCGACGTCGCGAGTACCCTGGCCGACCGGGAGGTCACCGTGGCGGCCCCGGTCGAACCCGACATCGCCGACCTCGAGCGCGCGGTCGACTCGATCGTCCTCATGAAGAACACCAGCGAGCTGGCGGTCGACGTGGCCTACGGGGCCGTACTCTTCGACAGCCCGGCGCTGGCCGACGAGGTGGCCGCCCTCGAGGCCGAGGTGGACGCCCTCAAGTCGCGCTTCGAGGCCTGGACGCTGCGCGCGGCCGGCCGGGTCGAGGACCCGATCACGCTCCGGGGGCTGGTTCACCTCGCCGCCGCGACGGAGGTGATCAGCGACGCCGCCCTCGAGATCAGCGAGGGCGTCCTCCGCGGGATCAGCGGCCATCCGGTGGTGGCGGAGGCGGTCCTCGAGAGCGACGAGGTGATCGTCCGCGAGACGGTCGCGCCGGGGGGCGACCTCGACGGCGTCACCCTGGGCGAGCGCCGGGTGAAGACCGAGACCGGCATGCGCGTGATCGGCGTCCGGCGGCCGCGCAACGGCGAGGACGCGGGCGACGAGTGGGTGCTCTCGCCCGGCCCGGAGACGGCGCTGTCCGCGGGCGACGTCCTCATCGCGAAGGGCACCCGGACGGGCGCCGAGCGTCTGGCCGCGATGGCCGGCGACGGGGCCGACGAACCGCTGGAGTGACGCTCCGGGACTGATAGAGTGTCACGGTTCGGTTTCTCCGTCCCGCGAGAGCCTGATCGCCGCGCGGACGGTGAGCGCCAGGGCCACGAGGAGGCCGAGCGCCAGCGCGAACACGACCGCCAGCACGAGGAACGCCAGCGGCGACTGTCGAGGGGGCAGGAGGGACGGGACGACGGTCGGGATCACGACGAAGAACGCGTACACCAGGGCGGCCACGAGGACGCCCGCGACGAGCCCGACGGTGACGTTCCGGCGCACTTCCAGCGCGTCGAGGAAGCGGTCGGTCGGCGTGGCGTCGGGCGGGGAATCGGTCGGCACGCGGTCGCTGGACGCGTCGGACACGGGGAGTGGTTTGCGTGCAGGGACAAAACCCCGTCGCCTCCGCGAGGGAATCGGGGGCGGACCGGACCTCGCGCCTACGCGTAGGCCTCGAACTCCTCCCCGAAGACGAGGAAGTAGCCGGTCCCGATCAGGCCGACGACGGTGGCGACGCCGAACGCGAGGCCGGGGTCCACGCCGTAGAGGTACCCCCCGAGAATCCCGCTCGGAATGATCAGCGTGTTGCGCACGAGGTAGTACGATCCCGTGACCCGGCCGCCGGCGTCCTCCTCGGCCGGGCCGACGATGAGGGCCTTGTGGGCCGGGAGGCCGGCGAAGCGCAAGCCGGAGAAGGCGAACAGCGCCGCCAGGATCCACTGGTCGGCGGGGGCGCTGATCAGCACGATCGGAAAGACCGCGTAGACCAGGAAGCCGGTCGCCACGACGGGTTTGAGGCCGATCCGGCGGGCCACCTTCGAGGCGGGCACCATGACCACCAGGGCGACGATCATCTCGACGCTCAGGAGGACGCCGAAGTACGCCTCCGGACGCAAGGAAAGGCCGCCGCCCGAGAACCCGACCGCGAGGAAGTCGGTCACGACGAGCACGAAGAAGGTGTAGACCATCCCGTTCGCGAACCGGACGAACGTGTCGCCGACGAGGAGTGGTCGGAGCGGGTCGGGCATCCCCCGGAGGTCCTGGCGAACCGTCTCCAGCCCCTCGAAGGACTTCCCGAACGTGTCCTTCTCGGCCGCGTAGAGCACGCGCTGGCCCAGCGTCGCGAGCAGGCCGAACCCGATCGCCAGGAGGAGGACGTACTGGAAGCCCACCTCGAAGGGGGTGACGACCTGCACGACCGCGGCGGCGAGCAGCGGGCCGATCAGGAACCCCACCCGCCGGAACACCTCGGTGCTGGCGAACCCCGTGGCGAGACGCTCCGGCGGCACGCTCTGTTTCACGATGGCGAAGGTCGCTCCCAGGCCGAAGGACTTCCAGGCCTGCGCGAGCACGAACCCGACGAACAGCCAGGACCAGGCCGGGACATCGAGCGCCGCGACCGACAGCCCCCGGAGTTCGGGGGCGAGCGCCCAGACGCCGAACCCGACGGTCGAGAGGAGGCCGAAGGCGGTCAGCGCCGAGCGCGACCCGACGCGATCCGAAATGATCCCGCCGGCGTAGGGATAGATCGCGCCGATCAGGTCGCTGAAGCTCTTGTACGCCCCGATGACGACCGCGCCGGCCCCGAGCACCTCCAGGTACTTCCCGAAGTACCGGCTGGTCATCTGGAACCCCAGGCTGAACGCGAACATCGCGACGGCGAGCACGAGCACGTCCCGCTCGAGCGCGAAGAACTGCCGGAAGTAGGTGAGCGCGCCCACCTCGTCCGTTTCGGCCATCGAGCGGGGTGTTGGGGCGAGGGGGCTTAGTGGTTCGGCCGGTCGTGGTCGATTTCGGCCCCGATCCATCGACAGTGTACATCTAAAACCGGATTCGTAGCTCGATTTAATGTTCTAACCGACAAAATTTTTATTCGGTTCGGTTCAACCCCACCGATCCGAACCGATGACACGGCTCTCCCGGCGAGCGTGCCTCGCCACGGCGGCCGCGGCGGCGACTGGACTCGCGGGCTGTAACGCCTCGAACGGCTCCGAGACCGCGACGGGCGACGGGGTCGGGGCGACGACCACGGCGACCCCGACGGGGACGCCCGGCGCGACCCCGACGGCCACGCCAACCGGGATCGCCCCCGACGCCACGATCTCCGGAACCTCGCCGGCACTGGTCGACGGGGATCCCGAGATCGTCGTCGAAGGACTGGCTCCGGGAAGCCAGGTGACGCTGACGGCGACGACTACGGCCGCGGACGGACGCGAGTGGGGGTCGCGAGCCACCTTCGAGGCCGACGCCGCGGGACGGGTCCGCGTGTCCGAGCAGGCGCCGGTCGAGGGAGCGTACGAGGGCGTCGACGGGGCTGGTCTACTGTGGTCGATGCGCCCCGTCGGGGACGTCTCGCCGGAACGGGCCTGGTTCGTCCCGCCCCGGACGGCCGCCGCCGAAACGACGGTTTCCGCGACGACGAACGGCGTCACCGTGGCCGAGACCACGCTCGTTCGCCGGTTCGGAGCACCGGGGGTGACCACCGAACGCGTGGACGCTGACGACGTCGTGGGCACGTTCGTCGCCCCCGACGTCGACGATCCCCGCCCGGGAGTCCTGGTCCTCCACGGGTCGGGCGGCGACCCCGACGTGTTCACCGCGACGATGCTCGCCTCGCACGGCTATCCCGCCCTCGCCGTGAAGTATTTCGGATCGGAGGATCCCATCCCGGACGACCTGCTCGAGGTGCCGCTGTCGTACTTCGACCGGGCGGCGGAGTGGCTCCGGGGCCGGCCCACCGTTCGGGACGGCGATCTGGGCGTCTACGGCGCCTCGAAGGGCGGCGAGGGCGCACTCTTCCTCGCCGCCTACGCGGACTGGGTCGGCGCCGTCGTGGCCGACGTCCCCAGCGGCGTGGCCTTCGAGGGCCTGACGCCGGAGTGGCGATGGGCGGGAAGCTCCTCGTGGGCGGTCGACGGGGACCCCGTCCCCTACGTCCCGGGCGGGGGATGTTTCGCGGACACGACCGACGACGGGTTGTACCGGATGACCGCGGCCTACGAGTGTGCACTCTCCGGGGCGGACGAGGGGGCCGTCGGGGACGCGACGTTTCCGGTCGAGAGTTGCGACGGTCCGATCCTCTGTGTATCGGGAGCGCAGGACGAGATGTGGCCCTCGCCCCGTCTGACCGAATTCGCCGTCGACCGGTTGCGTGAACACGACGCCGCCGATCGAATCGACCATCGAGCCTACGAGGCCGCGGGTCACGTCATTCCGATCCCGTATCGCCCGACCTACGGACTGTCCGCTGGAAACGGCCTCCTGCTCGGCGGTACGCCGGCGGGAATCGCGAGGGCGTCGGCGGATTGGTGGCCTCGGGCGCTCGAGAGGTTCGAACGCGGTCTGGACTGAGCCAACCGCGATACCGAACGCACTAAGTCCGGCGACACCAACGGGTTTCCTAATGACAACGGTGGGCACGGCCAGTGCCGATCCCGGCGAGGTCGACACTGGCTGGCTCGAGGTCGGCGAAAATCGCGTCGGAACCCCGGTCGAGCTTCCGGTCGCGGTCGTGAACGGCGCCGAGGACGGCCAGACGCTGTACCTGCAGGCCGCCAGCGACGGCGACGAACTCAACGGCGTCGGCGTGATCAGGCGCGTCGTGCCGGGACTCGATCCGGCCGAACTGTCGGGGACGGTCCTCGTCGTCGGGATCGTCAACTACCACGGCTACCTGGTCGAGGAGCACCGGAACCCGATCGACGACACCAAACTCAACCGCACCTACCCCGGCGACGCCGACGGCACGACGAGCGAACGACTCGCGGCCGCGACGTACGACGTCGCCAGCCGGGCCGACCTGATCCTGGACCTCCACCAGGGGTCGACCAGCCGCATGATCGAGGAGTGCCGGGTCCGGTGTGGCCGCCGTCACCGCCTGCACGACGAGTGCCTCGAACTCGCGAAGACCTTCGACACGGGCTACGTCCTCGACCAGAAGGGCCCCAACGGGCAACTGGCCCGCGCCGGCCCGGACGACGGCATCCCGACGATCGATCCCGAACTCGGCGGGGCGTACGGCCTGGATCCGGACAGCGTCGACGTCGGCGTCGAGGGCGTGTTCAACGTCCTGCGTGGCTACGGGTTCCTCGACGGGACCCCCGAGCGGGGCACCCAGGTCCGGGCCACCGGGTTCGAGCAGTACGGGTCGCCGGCCGGCGGCCTCGTGGACTTCGGGTTCGAACTCGGCGACCGCGTGGCGACCGGCGACACGCTCTTCACCGTAACGGACGCCTTCGGGCGGACGAAGGACGAAGTGACCGCCGAGTCGAGCGGCGTGTTCTGGCGCACCCGTCGCCTCCCGCAGGTGGCGACCGGCGAGTACGTCTGTTCGCTCGGCACCGATCTGAACGACTACTGACTCCCATGTCCGTCGATCCGACCGACCTTCACTGCCCCGAGTGTGGCACCGTTTACGAAGCCGGCCCCGACGAGCCCTGGCGGTGCGAGTGCGGACGGCCGCTCGACTTCGTCGACGAGCCGATCCCCGACGGCTCCCCGCCGCCGTTCTCGAAACTCGACACGCGCCGCGGGCTGTGGACCTTCTTCGAGTTCCTCCCGGTGACCGAGCAGGTGACCCTCGGGGAGGGGTTCACGCCCCTGGTGGACGCCCCCCGCTGGGACGCCGAGTTCAAACTCGAGTACGTCTTCCCGACGGGGAGTTTCAAGGATCGCGGCGCGACGACGACGCTCTCGCGGGCCGTCGAGTTGGGCGTCGACACGATCCTCGAGGACTCGTCGGGCAACGCCGGCGCGGCCATCGCGACATACGCGGCCCGGGCCGGACTGGACGCCGAGATCTACGTCCCGGCGGACGTCAAGCAGTCGAAGCTCATGGCCATCCAGCGCTCGGGCGCCCGCCCGGTCCGGATCGAGGGCGACCGCGAGGCGGTGACCGAGGCCTGCGTCGACGCGGTCGAGTCGGGGGACGGCTGGTACGCCAGCCACGCCTGGAACCCCGCCTTCCTCGCCGGCACGATGACGTTCGCCTTCGAGGTGGCCGCCCAGCGCGACTGGACGGTTCCGGACTCGCTCGTGATCCCGACCGGCCACGGGACCCTCCTGCTCGGCGCGTACCGGGGGTTCCGCGCGCTCGAAGCGGCCGGCATGATCGACGGGATGCCCCGATTGCACGCGGTCCAGGCCGCCGGCTACGCGCCGATCGTCGAGGCCGTCGACGACGCGATCGAGGGGCAGCCGGTCGATCCCGAGGGGGAGGACGAGAGCGAGAACGGCGAGGACCTCGAGGAGGCGCTCGAAATCCTCCGGGACGACGACGGAACGGACGAGGAGGCGGTCAACGAGATCGCCGACGGCATCCAGATCCGGGAGCCCGTCCGGAAGGGGGAGATCGTCGAGGCCGTCGAGGAAACGGACGGCACCGCGATCGCCGTGAGCGGCGACGCCGTCGAACTGTCCCTGGACCGGCTCCACCGCGAGGGCTTCTACGTCGAACCCACCTGTGCGGCCGCCCCGGCCGCCCTCCGACAGCTCCGCGAGGTCGACGTGATCGGGCCGGACGAGGACGTGGTCGTGCCACTGACCGGCAGCGGCCTGAAGACGCTATGAGGCTGGAGGCGTCGACGGGGTCCCGATGACGACCTATTCCGCCGACTACTGCCCGTACTGCGGGGCGGCCCTGAGCGACAGGCACGTCGACGGGCGGGACCGCCAGTACTGTCCGGACTGCGAGCGGGTGATCTGGCGCAATCCCGTCCCCACGGCTAGCCTCGCGGTCGTCGGCGATAGTGGCGTACTGCTGACGAAACGAGCGGTCGAGCCCGGCCGCGGGGAGTGGGCCGTCCCCGGGGGACACCTCGAACACGAGGAGACGCCCGAAGCGGCCGCCGCTCGCGAACTCGAGGAAGAGACCGGTCTCCGGGCGGATCGGGACGACCTCGTCCTTCTCGACACCTTCACGGCGGAGCCGTCCGAGGGCAAGCGAATCGTCTCGATCGGCTACCTGGTTTCCGCCGGGGCCGTCGCGGGAACGCCCGCGGCCAGCGACGAAGTGTCGGCCGTCGGTTGGTTCACGCCCTCCGAGTTCGAGGCGTCCGGCGGCACGTTCCTCGCGCATCACGACGAGCGGGTTCGAAAGGCGTGGACGTGGTACGAGGAACGCTGAGTTCCGCGCCCGGGCGATCCCGCTCCGCGGTCGAAGGCCGGGGGATCGCGATCCCGCACCTCGGGGGATCGGTCGCAGCGCCACGTCAATGGAGACTCGCCGAGCGAACGATCGGTTCCCGGGTCGCGAAAACGGCGGACGATGGCTCCCCAGAGGCTGTACGCATGGGGTGGGTGCAGGCCCACAGCGGGCTGGTGGGTGGCAACCTGGCCTGCACCATGGGTTATCGATCCCGTTTCCTTAAACCTTGCCATGGATTACCAAGGTTGTTTTCACCCTGCACGTCGGCCGGGTCCGATCGGTCGCGTGGATCACGCTGGCGACGATCGGACTGCCTCGCGAAGTTACCCCAAGGGGGTCCCGAACGGGCGGAGTGGCGGGGTCGGGGGTTCACCGAGTGGTCCTGGATTTACGACCTTGACGTCGGAAGGGAGGACGAAAGTCGTCGTTCCTCCCCGGATCCCCCCATAGGGATGGCAGGTAGGGTGGCGGGATGGGCAACGGGGCCAAACCTACCTGCTATCGTGTCGAACGTCCACGTCGGGCTTAAAATTCGGGTCTAGATGTTTAGTGGGTCGATCGGTGCTCGGCGTGATCCCGCCAAAAGGGGTCCACGACGCCGTGCCGTTTCTCCGATTTTGGCCCCGAAGGCGGGCGGTCGGATCCCGGTCGTACGTGAGCTGAGGACGCGCCGGACCGGGTGTTCCGGGGACCCGACGGAACGATGGCGCCCGGAAATCAGCCGCGTCGGCCGGGGACCGATTCGGGGACCGCCGGGCTCGCGGCCGCACCCCTCTGTGGTTCGTCGGACGGGGAACACGCTCGTCGGATCGGTGATCCCCGGGTCACCGCTCCGGATGCGTCGGCGCGTCGAACCCCCCACGAACGAGGGGTTTGGCGACGTGGCGGCGGGCACAGGGGGGCACCTCGTACCACCCAGCCTCGAGGTCGCGGTCGACGTCGCGCTCCACCGTCCCCGGCGCCTCGGTGGCGCAGTCCCGGCAGCGATAGCCCTGGTCGCGGCCGGCGCTCTCCATCGACCGGCCGCACTCGGGACAGTCGGGGACGACCCGTTCGGTCCGGACGAGATCGCGAACGGCGAACTTCTCCAGTTTGAGGGTCCGCTCCGACACCTCGCCGCAGACGGTCAGGCGGTCCCCCTCGCGAAGGGCCCGCACCCGGTCGCGAAAGCGCTTGGTCGGTTCGAAGGCCGCACATCGCAGGGTCCGGCCCTCGTCCGCGACGGTCAGGAAGACGTGCCCGCCGCGGCGGGTTTCTGGCGCCTGCACGACGGTCCCGTCGACGCGGTAGGACCGGCCGTCCTCGACCTCGGCGAGGTCCGCGTCGATCAGGTGGGCGTCGGTTCCCTGGTTGGTCCGGAAGAGGGCGGTCGTCTCGATCGGTTCGGACTCGATGCCGTCGGCGACCTCTCGGACGGCGGCCGGTTCGTCCCCGCGAATCCCGTAGAGAATCGGGCCCGGGGCGTGGGGCACGCAGACCACCTGGTCCTCGACCCGGTCGACGGTGTCCCAGGCCGCTGGATAGGCCGCGTCGGCGGCGGCGAACACGGACTCGCGGTCGACCCGTCGGGTCGTCCCCCAGCGTTCGCGCGGGCGGTAGGCGATGTGCTCGTAGGTCCAGTCCTCGAAGGCGGCGTCGGCCCCGACGGCCGCCAGCGCGCCGATCACCCCGCGGCCGTTCTTCCAGGCGACGCGGCGGTAGCCGCACGCGTCGATCAGCGCCTCGGCGTCGGCCAGGTCGTGGTGGTCCCGGACGGCGTGGCGGGCGAACTCGACAACCTCCGGCGGAACCTCGGTGCTCTCCCCCGGCGCGACGACCAGGCCGGGGTTCGTGTTCCGGTCCGCCGTCTCGGCCGCCCCGTCGATCACCTCGTGGGCGATCTCGAACCCGCGGTCGACGGGGAGGTCCGTGTGGACCGCGAGCGCGGCGTTCCCCCGGGTCTTGTGCTCGACCGCGGGGTTGAGCCTGATCAGTAACCGATCGACGACCCGGCCGCCGGCCGCCTCGATCCGCTCGGCGATCCTCGCGGCGGCGTAGGTCGTGCACATCCCGCGATCGCGCGAGTCGGTGTCGTCGAGGCCGATGATCGTCATCGATCGTCGTGTCGCCCGGACGTACTCCCGTCGCGTATTTCCGGGTTTCGCTCGCCCGGGACAGGTCCGGCCGGACCCGCCCTCAGGTCGGGGGACGGGCGTCGGGATCCGGGAAGGAACGTCCTTGCGGTTCAGGGATGAATCGCAAGACTGCGACAGCATCGAGGGCAAAACATATAAACGACGAGGGCTGCTTACGTACGCATATGTCCCGATCGGCACTGGTCGGTAACGTCACCGCGATGCTCGAGGACGCGGGATTCGTCGTCAGCGACCGGTGTTCGATCCGGCCGAAGAGCTTCGACCTCGCGGCGCGTCGCGGGGACGATCGGGTGTTGCTCAAGATCCTGGCGAACGTCGACGCGTTCGACGGCGAGACCGGCGCCGAGATGCGGCGGCTCGGCCGCTACCTCGACGCGACGCCGCTGGTCATCGGGCTGCGGACCCGGGACGAGGACCTCGAACGGGGCGTGGTCTACTTCAGACACGGGGTCCCCGTGCTCTCGCCGGACTCGGCGCTGGACCTCTTCGTCGAGGGGGTCCCGCCGCTCATCTACGCGGCCCCGGGTGGCCTCTACGTGAACATCGACGGCGACGTTCTGCAGGACGAACGTCAGGAACGCGACTGGAGCCTCGGGCAGCTCGCCAACGAACTCGGCGTCTCCCGGCGGACCGTCTCGAAGTACGAGGACGGCATGAACGCCAGCATCGAGGTCGCGATGCAGCTCGAGGAGCTGTTCGGCGGGGACCTCCACAGCCCCGTCGACGTCCTCGAGGGCGGCGAGGCGGTCAACGACGCCGATCCGCCGCCTGAGGGGCCGGACGTCGACCCCGACGACCGGCCCGTCGTCGCGGTCCTCCGGCGAGCCGGGTTCGAGGTCCACCCGACCCTGCGGGCCCCGTTCAAGGCCGTCGGCGAGGACGAGGTCGAACGCGAGGAGACGGTCCTCACCGGGCACTCCGAGTTCAACGAAAGCGCGAAGAAGCGGGCGCGGATCATGGGTTCGATCGGCCGGGTCACGCTGACCCGGTCGGTGTACTTCACGGACCGCGCGAAACCGGAGTCCGTCGAGGGGACCGCGATCATCGAACGCGAGGAACTCGACGGGATGGATCCGGAGCGGCTCCGGGAACTGATCCGGGAACGCGCCGAGGAAAAGCCCGCCTGACCGGCTCAGGCCGACGCGCCGTCCCCGTACGTTTCCTCCAGGTAGGCCACGATGTCGTCGCTCTCGGGCATGCCCTCGACGCCGTGGTCCCGGTCGACGAGGACCGGGACGCCGGTCTGTCCGCTGATCGCCTCGACCTCGTCGCGGTCGTCGTGTGACCGTGGCACCTCGTGGGTGTCGTACTCCAGGCCGAGCTCGTCGAGCTTGTTCTCGACTTTCGCGCAGTAGGGACAGCCGGACAGCGTGTACAGTTCGATAGCGGCCATGTGTCGGGGTATGCAACCCTCCGCAAAGAACGCGGCGAATCAGTGTGCCGGGGTCGCAGGAGCGTGGTCGGGCTACCCGAGGCGCGCGGCGGCTCGACGGACGGCCAGCCCGATCCGGCGGCGCTGATAGACGAGTTCGGCCACCGCCCAGACCAGGACCAGCAGCGCGGCGACGGCGAGGGCGACGAGCGCCCAGGGAGCCATCCAGACGGGCTTGATCCACTGTGACCCGCTCTCCCAGAGTTCGGCGAACTCGACGACCGGGCCCCCGATCGGCGTCCCCCCGAACGTCGATTTGAGCCACTGCGGGAACGTCCGTCCCCCGCCCTCGGTTCCCGGCGTCAGGCCGGAACTGTTCCGGAGATCGTAGGTCCCCGAGACGCCCAGGTCCCGCATGGTCGGCGCGTCGCTCGGGTCGTCGTAGACACGGCCCCCCTCGTCCCCGTAGGGCATCCGCTCCACGTCGAAGGGGGCCCACGGGACGTACGCCTCCCAGACGATCCGGCCGGTCGGCGTGACCTCCACGACCCGGTGACCCATCGAGTCGACGATCAGGGTATTGCCGTTCGGCAGGCGATCGGCGTCGCGCGGCCAGTTCAGCTGATCCTCGCCGACCACCCAGACCTGCTCCCACTCGCACTCGTCACCGGCCGTCTCGGCGCAGGTGTACTCGACGACGCGATCGTTCTCGGAGTCGGCGACCAGGATCGTCGGCGTCCCGTTCTCGGTTTCGAGGTACATCGGGTTGTGCTGCTCGTGGAGGGTGTCGTGCCGGCCGTCGGCGCCGAGACGCAGGTCGATCTCGCCGGTCGACCGGTCGACGACGATCACCTGGTCGAAGTTCCGCGGCGACGCCAGGTACTGCCCCGGCCCGATCTTGTCGACGTCGTTGACGTGCGTCCAGTCGTCGTTCATGCCGCCGTCGGTCGAGGCGGGGTAGTGGTCCTTGAAGTACCACTCCCAGACGACGTCGTCCTCGGACACCCCTTCCTCGCTCCCGTTCAGGATCCCCGAGATGTCGTAGATCGCGAGCCGATCGTTGCTCACGCCCGAGGATCCGTTCCACCGGCGCATGTTGGCCACGAGCAACTGGTCGCCGTTGATCAGGTCGACGTCGTGCGTGTCGGTCAGGTCGAGCGTGACCTCCCAGGCCCGTTCCTTCGTCTCCGGGTCCAGGCGATAGACCTGCGTCTTCCCCTCGTCGCCGATCCGCATCGTGTTCACGGCGAGGACGTCGCCGTTCGGCAGCGGGTCGGAGTCGTAGAACCACGACGCTCCGCGCTTGCTCCCGTCGTAGACCCAGCTGACGTTGCCGGTCTCGTTGAGTCCGACGAGCCGGGCAGGCTTCTTCTTGTCGCCTTCGCCCTTGAAGTGAAAGCCCTGGACGGCGACGATCGTCGTTCCGTTGGCCTGCCGGTCGACGTTCCCCGGCTCCAGCTGCGGCGGCTCGTGGGCGAGGGTCAGCGCGGTCGCGCTCGCCACCAGGGCGATCACGACCGCGAGCACGAGCCCGCGAACGTACCACCGCCGATCGAGGTCGCGGAGGGCCGAGACGGCGGCCGGGGTGGAGGGGCGCATACCAGGTGTCAACGTCGTTTGGGCTAAATGTCTTCCGCTGTCGATCGGCGGACCGGAGCGCCGCTGTCGGGGGATTTCCCCGGCCCCAGGTGCGCGGGACCCCCGGTCGGGCCTGCTCCCGGCCGGGCGCGCCTCGCGCCCTCACCGATCGGAATTCTTACGTGCGCCATGATAGAACCGGTCGACGATGGCGACGATTCGAAACGTCCTGCTGGTCAGTATCGATTGCCTGCGAACGGATCGATACCACGAGGGCATCGAGTCGGGGATCCTCCCGACCTTCGAGGACCTCGACGATCGGGGGACGTCGTTCGAGTCCGCGTTCACCGTCGCCAACACGACGGATCCGAGCCTCACCTCGTTCATGACGGCGCGGTACCCGTTCGACCACGGCGTCGTGGAGAACGGGTGGGGGCTCGACGACGAGTACGCGGTCGCCGCGGCCCAGTTCCGGGCGGCCGGCTACGACACGTTCGGGGTCGTCAGCGTCGACCATCTCAACCACGAGCACTCGCGGCTAGGCCGGGGCTTCGATCGCTACTTCGACGGGGCCTCCTACGACACGCTGTATCCCTACCTCAGCAGGATCTACGACACGAAGCTGTTCAACGCGGTCTTCGGCGCCGTCAAGGACCTCGGCACGGAGAAGTACACGGTCAAGAGCCTGCTCCGGGACACGGGACTCATCAGCCTCCACGCACGACGGGGCAAGAACGTGACCGCGGACGCCATCGAGGGGCTGGACGCCGTCGACGAACCGTTCTTCGGGTGGGTCCACTACTTCGACGTCCACGAGCCCCGCAACGCGCCGCGGAAGTACCTCGGCGACCACGACGAGTACACCGCCGCGATGATGCACGTCGACCGGGAGGTGGGGCGCCTGCTCGACGCCCTCGAGGAGCGGGGGCTGGCCGAGGACACGCTGGTCGTCCTGACCGGGGACCACGGCGAGGCGCTGGGCGATCACGGCTACACGGGCCACGGGCGGACGCTCTACGACGAGGAACTGCACGTCCCGCTCGTGTTCGCCCACGACTCGCTGCCCGACGGGTCGGTGGGGACGGGGGTACGGACCATCGACGTCCTGCCGACGCTGCTCGCGTTCGCCGGCGCGGAACCGCTCGACGGCCCCGGCGAGTCGGTGTTCGACGACGGCCCGGTCGAGGCGGATCGCCCCCTGTACACGATGGCCTACCCGACGTTCCACGACCGCGTCGCGGTGCGGACGGAGGGCTGGAAGCTGATCCGCGACCGCGACACCGGCGACGAGGAACTGTACGACCTGACGTCCGATCCCGATGAGCGAGACGACCTGGCCGGGAGCGCGACGGATCGACGGGAGACGCTGGCGGCCGATCTGGACGACTGGCTCGCGGGTTTCGACGGGATCGAGCGCCAGTCGATCGACGCGGACACCGAGGAGATGCTCGAGGACCTCGGGTACATGGAGTAGTCGGGGCGGCATCGAGGGCGCGGTCGCCGCGCTCGACGGCCGCCCGGGCCCCGTTTCGTAGCACTCAAGTGGTAAATCGCTGATGTGCGAGTAATGAGGGACGTCATCCTGGTCTCCGCGGACTCGGTCCGATACGACTTCGTCGACGCGATGGAGTTCGTTTCGACCTTCGCGCAACACCGCGGCGTGACCGGGGGGCACTACACCCGCCCGAGCCTCGCGAGCCTGCTGTCAGCCTCCTACCGGGGGGCGATCGAGTCCCGGGCGACGTCCCCGACGGTCGCCGAGGCGTTCGCCGGGGCGGGGTACACGACGATCGGGCTCTCCTCGTCGCCCCACACCGACCCGCGGTTCGGCTTCGACGCCGGGTTCGACGTCTACGAGAACTACTCGCCCGCCGGGAACCGCGGGAACCCGCTCCGGCAGTTCGCCTCGCAGTTCGACCTCGTCCGACGGATCTACCATCGGGTCCGGCCACCCCACGCGAAGCTGTCCCATCGACTGCCGGACGAGGACCTGATCGACAACGCGATCGAGGCGTTCGACGAGGCGTCCGGGCCGCGGTTCATGTGGCTGCACCTGATGGGGACCCACCGGCCGTACGGCCTCGGCGAGGACGCCGTTCCCAAGGCCGTCGATCGCCGGGCGCTGTTCTCGCCCGACCGGATCGACGACGAGGACGAGGCAGTGATCAAAGACCGCTACCGGGCGTCCCTGGGGCGGGCCGACGAGCGGATCCGTCGCCTGGTCGAGTCGGTCGACGCGTCGGACCCCCTCGTCGTGTTCACCTCCGACCACGGCGACGAGTTCGGCGAGGAGGGCTACTACTTCCACCAGCCACAGCGCCGCCGGGTCGCGGAGACGCTGACGACGGTGCCGGTGGCGACGAACGACCTCGACCTCGCCGAACCGCTGAGCCTGCTGGACGTGGGGCCGACGCTCCTGCGCGCGGTGGGGGCGGGCGAGCACGTCCCGGACGAGTGGCACGGCCGGGACGTCCGGGAGGCCCCCCGCGAGCAGGCGCTGACGATCGCCCCCTGGCACGGGTCGGCGACGGTCCTCTGGCAGGACTTCGAGACGCGGATCGTGAGCCGCGACGCCGACGTCTCCCTGGAGCGGGGCGGCGAGTCGGTGGCGGTCGAGGACGACGTCGTCGACGAGGACCTCAAACAGCAGATGCGCGACCTGGGATACGTCGAGTAATGGCGGACGACGGCGCCATCCTGAAGGGCTACCTCTCGGTGTTCGCCGGCGACCTGGGTCGGCTGCTGGTCTTCGCGGCGTTCGTTCCGCTCCTCGTCCGGACCGTCGGCGAGAGCGGGTTCGGCCGGTACGCCCTGGTGATGGCGCTGTTCCTCCCCAGTCGAAAGGTCCTGAACGCCGGCCTGTTCGAGGCGACGAAGACCTACGCCGCCCGCAACGAAGCCGAGGAACGCCACCGGGTCGTGACCACCTCGTTCGCCCTGCACGTGGGGACCCTAGCCCTGGGCATCCCGGTCTTCGCGGGCCTCGCGACCGCGCTGAGCGACGGGTCGCTCCGGTCGGCGCTGTACCTGATGCTCGGGGCGGTCGTGGGCGAGCAACTGTACTACTACGGCCGGGGCGTGCTCCACGCCTACAAGCGGGAGGCGCTGGTCGAACCGCTGATCCCCGTTCGGTCGGTCATCCTGGCCGTCGTCGGGCTGACGCTGGCGGGGCAGGGGTACGGCGTCCCCGGCGTTTTCGCCGGGTTCGCGGCCGGCTTCCTCCTCGCGGGGCTGGTCTCGACCGGGCTGGCGTTCCGCGAGGCGGGCGTCCTCCCCTCGCGCCGGCGGCTGGCGATCGGCCAGTACGCCCGCCCGATGCTCCGGTTCGGCGTCCAGTCGATGGCGCTCGTGTTGCTCCTGACGGGGATGTACAAGATCGACGTCCTGCTGGTGAGCCACTTCCTGGACGCGACGCGGACCGGCCATTACCGGGCCGCGCTGCAGGTCTCGGAGTTCATCTGGGTCGTCGCCGTGGCGATGGAGATGGTGATGATCCAGTCGACGGCGTCGCTCTGGAAGGAGGGCGCCACCGACCGCCTGACGGCACTCACGTCGCGGCTCCTCCGGTACGTCGTCGTGCTGACCGCCCTGCTCGTCGCGGGCGTGTTCGTCCTGAGCGAGCAGTTCCTCACCGTCTACTTCGGGCCGCCCTACGCGGCGAGCGTGACGCCGCTTCGCGTGCTGTTGCCCGGCGTCTTCGGGTTCGCCGTCGCCCGGGTCATCTGGCCGGTGTTGCAGGCCGGGGGCCACCTCCGCAAGCTACTCGCGGCGACGGGATCGGCCGTCGTCGTCAACGTGATCCTGAACCTCCTGTTGATCCCCCGCGTGGGCATCGTCGGGGCGGCCGTCTCGACCTCCGTCGCGTACGGGTCGATGGCGGTGACCCACGTCCTCGCGGCCAGGAGCGTCGACCTGCGCCCGCTCGAGGGGCTGCCGATCGGGCGCGTGTTCGTCCTCGGGGCGGTGACGGTCGGCGTGCTCGCGGCGCTCGAGCCCCTCGGTCCCTGGTGGGTCGACCTCGGCGTGCTCCCCTGGATCGGGCTGGCCGTGTACGCGGCCGGTTCCGTCGTACTCGACGTCGTCGACCTGGAGGAAATCCGGGACCTCGTCCCCCCGATCGACTGAGGGGACCGGGAACCGTCACGTGTTGACAAGCCGCATTCCTTTCGGCGGCCACACTCGACAACTTTTAATACGACATGTATCAAGAGTGTGATCCGATGGCACCGGGACGCACGGAGGACCGTTCGGCCGACGCGCCCCCGTCGGAGCGGGGACGTGACGAGGGGCCACGGACGTCGATCGTGGTCCCGGCGTACAACGAGCGGGCGAACGTCCGGCCCCTCGTCGAGGAGATCGTCGACGTCCTGACGGGCGAGTCGATGGCCGGGTTCCGGCCGTTCGAGGTCGTCCTGATCGACGACGGCAGCACCGACGGGACGGACGACGTCGTCCGCGAGCTGGCGGACGAGTACCGCGCGCTCCGGGGCGTGTTCCTCCGGCGGAACTTCGGGCAGACCGCGGCCCTGGCCGCCGGGTTCGACGAGGCCGAGGGGGAGTTCGTCGTCACGCTCGACGCCGACGGCCAGAACGACCCGGCCGACATCCCGCGGCTCCTGTCCCGACTCGAGGAGGGCTACGACTGCGTGAGCGGCTGGCGCAAGGACCGCCAGGACCCGCTCACGAAGCGGATCCCGTCCGCGATCCAGACCCACCTGTCGACGTACACGGGCCCGGACATCCACGACTTCGGGTGTACCCTGAAGGCCTATCGACGGGCCGCCGTCGAGGAGATACAGCTCCGGGGCGAGGAGCATCGATACATCCCGGCGAAGCTCTACGACCGGGGGTTCTCGATCACCGAGGAACCGGTGAACCATCGCCCGCGCCGGAACGGCTCGACCAAGTACGGGGTCGGCCGGCTCCTCCGCGGGTTCGTCGACCTCGCGTTCAACGTCTTCTGGAACAAGTACTCGATGCGACCGCTCCACCTGCTCGGCGGGCTGGGCACGCTGCTCCTGGTCGCCGGCGGCCTCCTGGGCGGTCACGCGGTCGTCCTGAAGTACGGCTTCGGCGAGTCGCTGGCCCCGCACCTGCCGCGGCTCGTCCTGACGCTCCTCCTCGTCCTGTTCGGGTTCCAGCTGGTCATGTTCGGCGTCCTGGCCGAGATGCTGACCCGCCTGCTCTACCGGGACGAAACGCCGTACCGCATCGAGCGGGTCTACGCCGGGGAGGCGGGGGAGTCCCCGACGGACGACCGCGTCGAACCGCCGGACCCGTCGAACTCCCCCGGGCGGGACGAGGCGTAGGCCCGTGGCCGGTCTTCCCGCGCGCGAGAACGCCTCGAAACCGCCAGAGTATAAATGAGCGCTCGAATATCGGCCGGTAGCATGGTTCCCGTGCGGTACGTCGACCGGGTCCGCGAACGCCTCGGCGTCGACCACGCGGTCCTCGCGCTCGTGGTCGTCCTCTGGGCGTGGCTCTACCTCGAGGGGCTCGGGGACTACCCGCTCCGCGTGTGGGACGAGTCGCGATACGCCGTCCCGGCGCGACACATGGTCGAGTCGGGCGGCTGGCTGGACCCGCGGCTCCGGGTCAACACGCACACCGGGGACCTGGCGCTCACCCCGCGACTCGTCAAGCCGCCCCTGACGTACTGGCTGCAGGGCGTCGCGATGCTGGGCTTCGGCGTCACCACCTTCGCCGCCCGCCTGCCGACCGCGCTGGCGGTCCTCGGGCTTGCGGGGTTCGTGTACCACGTCGGTCGACGCACCTACGACCGCCGGGCCGGACTCGCCGGCGCGATCGTCCTGCTGGTCTTTCCGGGGATGCTCCTCGGCAGTCACGGCGGGCGTGCGGCCGTCCCCGACACGCTCCTGGCGCTGTTCGGCACGGGGTTCGTCTGGTTCGCGTGGCGGGGTCGCGAGCGCCCCAGGCTCCTCCCCGTGGCCGGCGCCTTCGCCGGCCTCGCGGTCATGACCAAAGGGTTCGCCGCGGGCGTGTTCGTCGTCGTCGCGCTGCCGTTCCTCCTCAGGTATCTTCGGGCGTACCTCGATCGATGGCGGTGGACTCTCGCCGCCGTCGCGACCACGGTCGTCGTCGCGCTCCCGTGGCACCTCTACGCGTGGGTCGCGTACGGCGACGAATTCGTCGACCAGTACCTCTTCAGGGCCGTCCTGTCACGGATGCAGGGCGACCTGGCGCAGGCCTCGGGCAAGACCGGCATCGGATTTTTGAACTACCCGTTCATCAGGGAGGGCCTCCAACTGCTCGTCCCGCCCTACCGCTACGCCGTCCCCGTGTTCCTGCTGGGGGCGATCGGGGCCGCGATCGTGGTCCGACGGCTCGTTCGGCGGGACGGGTTCGCCGAACACCGCGAGAAGGTCCTGCTGGGGTGGTGGGCGCTCGCCGTCCCGGCGACGTTCGTCCTCGCGGGCGGCAACCACCCCTGGTACTTCCTGCCGATGTACGTTCCGGGATCGGTGCTCGTGGGGTACGTGCCGGCGGCACTCGCGGACGGACCCCTCGGTACCAGGGTCCGATCGGCCGTCGCGGGGGTTCGCGGCCGCTCGACGTCGCCGTCGGACGGTCGAGCGGGGGCATCGACGGCGGGCGGGTCGTCGGCTGCGTTCCCATCGTGGGCCGGGTTCGCGGCGTACGCCGCCGTCTGCGTCGTCGTCGCCCTGCTGTTGGTCGCCACCTACGCGGCCCCGCTCGGGACGCCGTACGACGCCGAGCAACGCGACGTGGGCCGAACGATCGCCGGCGAGGTTCCCGAGGGCGAGTCGCTCTACGTCTGGTTCGGGGACGACGTGGAGCGCCGGGCGCTGATGTCGCTGGACTTCTACGCCGACCGGCCGTTCGAGCGGGCGACGCCGGAACGCCTGGAAACCGATCCGGCCGTCCGCTACGCGATCGTCCCGATCGACAGACGGGACCGGATCGACCGCGAGCACCGAGTGGTGGCGACGGGTTCCAGAAACGGCGTCGTCGTGATCGAGTTCGTGGAGTCGCCCGCCTCGACGACCGATCGGACGCGGTGGCTCCTCAGGCCGTCGTGACGTCCATGGACAGCGGCGTCGCGTTCCCGATGTTGTCGCTCACGGGACAGCGCTCCTCGACCGTCTCGAGCCACGCGTCGAGCGCGTCCCCGTCGGCGTCGGTCTCGACGGTCAGGTCGGCCCTGACGTCCTGGTAGCCGGCGCGGGGGTCCTCGGCCTCCCCCTGGAACTTCGCCGGGTCGAGGTCGCCTTCGATTTCGACCTCGATGCCGTCGATCTCCATGTCCATCTCATCGGCGACGCTGTGGCCGATGACGTTCAGACATCCCGCCAGGGCACCCAGCAGGTACTCGACGGGGTTGGGCCCCTCGTTCGAACCGCCGAGGTGCTCCGGTTCGTCGATCGAGAACTCGAAGTCCCGCGCCTCGACGACCGTGTGGGTCGGCGATTCGCTCTCCGCGTCGACCGAAAACGAGACGAGTCGCTCGGACTCGTCGGTGGACTGGGACATACACGTGAACCTCGCGACCGAACGACCGTATATCTAATCTTTCTGATCTGTCGTGGGTGATATTCACTCGCAAGACTCCCCGGTGTCACCGAATTGGCGCCCCCGACTTAAATGTTTCAACACTTGAAACTATTCGTTCGGTCGCCCGGGCCGCTCGCGATCATGCTCCACGCACTGCTCGACCCGCGAAAGTGGCCCGGAACTTAAATATCGTCGCGCCGGAGGATCGGTGTGGAAATCGACGCGTTGCCGCTCGATTCGTCGCTTCTCGAGCACTTCCGCGAGCAGGGAATCGACGAGCTGTACCCGCCACAGGCCGCGGCCGTCGAGGCGGGCGTGGCCGAGGGCGAGGACCTCGTGCTCGCCGTGCCGACCGCCAGCGGGAAGACGTTCGTCGGCCAGCTTGCGATGCTGACCGCCGGAAGCCCGGCGCTGTACGTCGTCCCCCTGCGCGCCCTGGCGACGGAGAAGTACGAGACGTTCGTCGACCTGCCGGGCGTGAGCGTCGGGATCGCCACCGGCGACTACGACGCGACCGATGCCGACCTGGCGGACAACGACGTCGTGGTCGCCACCAGCGAGAAGGTCGACGCCGCGCTCCGGAACGACGCGGCCTGGGTCGAGCGGGTCGGGTGCGTCGTCGTCGACGAGATCCACCTGCTCGACGCCGAGGAACGGGGGCCGACCCTCGAGATGGTCCTGGCGACCCTCCGGCGGCGGTCGCCGGAGGTGCAGATCGTGGGGCTCTCGGCGACCGTCGGGAACGCGGCCGAGGTGGCCGACTGGCTCGGCGCGACGCTCGTCGCCGACGACTGGCGCCCGGTCGAACTCCGCCGGGGGATCTACGACGACGGCACGATCGCGTTCGAGGACGGCGCGCCCCGACGGGTTTCGGCGGACGACGACCCGACGGACGCCCTCGTCAGGGACGCCGTGGACGACGGCGGCCAGTGTCTCGTGTTCGTCCGGTCCCGGCGCGAGGCCCGGGACCTCGCGGCCGACCTCGCGGAGACCGGTTTCGCGTTCCCGGGCGAGGTGACCGAGGAGATCCGCGAGACGGCGCGGACCGGGGCCGGGATGGAGCTCGCCAAGGTCGTCGCCCGGGGCGTGGCCTTCCACCACGCCGGCCTCCGGACCGATCATCGACTGGCCGTCGAGGCCGCGTTCCGCGATCGCGAGGTGAAGGTCATCTGCGCGACGCCCACCCTCGCGGCGGGCGTGAACGTCCCCGCCCGCCGGGTGATCGTCCGGGACCTCCGGCGCTACACCGACGGCGGCCCGACCCTCCTGCCGAGGCTCGAGGTCCACCAGATGATGGGGCGAGCCGGTCGCCCCGGACTCGACCCCTACGGCGAGGCGGTCCTGGTGGCCGGCCGCGACGATCCCGACGACGTCCGGGCGCGCTACCTCGACGCCGACCCCGAACCGGTCCGGTCCAAACTCGCCTCGCCGGGGGCGCTCCGGACGCACGTGCTCGCCTCGGTCGCGTCGGACGAGGTCGATTCGCGGGCCGACCTCCGGGACGTTCTCGAGGAGACGTTCTACGCCCACCAGCACGGCGTGGACGACCTGCGGGCGGACGTGGACGACGCGGTCGCGTACCTCGAATCGGTCGGGCTGTTGGCGTCCCCCGACGACGGTCTCCAGGCCACCGACCTCGGCGCCCTCGTCTCACGGGTGTACGTCGACCCCACCACCGGTACCGACGTCGTCGCCGCGCTCGAACGCGCCGCCGACCTGGAGCGGGTCGCCCCGCTCACCGTCCTCGAAATCGTCTGCGACACCCCCGACCTGCGGACCGAGTACGTCCGGGACGACGAGGCCGGCGACCTCAGCGAGTTCGCCATGCGCAACGCCGACCGGATCGCCAAGCCCGTCGCGGATTTCGAGGGCGATTTCCACGACTGGCTCTCGGCGCTCAAGACCGCCCTCCTGCTGCGGGACGTCGTCGAGGGCGCGAGCGAGGACGACCTCGCCGAGCGCTACGGCGTCGGTCCCGGCGACGTGACGCGCCTGGTCGAGCGCGCGGCCTGGTTGCTCGGCGCGACCGACGCGCTGGCCGGCCACGTGGACGGCGACGGGATGACCGAGGTCAGGCGTGTCATCCGGTCGGTTCGCGAGGAACTGGTGGCCTGGGCGGGCTGAGCGCCGACGGTCTTCAAAACGTCACCAGCGCCCCGGCGGGCGCGTCGATCGACGCGGCCGCCCGGTCGATCCCCTCGTCGCCGACGGCGATCAGTGCGAAGACGCCGCGGACGTCGGCGTCGACCTCGTCGGCGATGTCGAGCAGGAGGCGCTGGGTGTCCCCCGACCGGATGAGGTCGTCCACCACGAGGACCGCGTCCCCGGGCTCGATCGCGTCGGCCGGCAGGTAGTACGTGAGTTCGATCCCGGACTGGAGGCGCTGGCGGGCCTCCACGAACTCCTCGACGGCGGTCTCCTTGGACTTCTTGGCGTAGACACAGCGCGCGCCGAAGTATCGCGCCATCGCGGAGGCGAGCGTGATCCCGTCGGTCGCCGCCGTCAGGACGGCGTCCGGGCGGTCGAACCCGAAGGTGTCGGCCGCCACGGGCGCGACCAGGTCGAGGAACGACTGGTCGAAGACGACCCCGGAGTTGTCGACGTAGCCCTCGCCGTCCACCCGAACGCGGGCCTCGAGTTCCCGGGCGAGCGCCTCGCGACCCACGTCGCTCACGATCTCCCGCGCCCGGTCCTCGCCCGGGAGCACGTGGCCGTTCACGTACCGGTTGAGGTCGCCCGCCGGCAGGCCCGTTTCCTCGGCGAGTTCGTCGTAGGTCCGCGTGTCCTTGAGGGTGCGCAACACCGACACCGCACGCAGCTGGAGGGCGGCCTTCTCGACGCGGTTCATACGTGGTATCCACGAACGCACAACAATGAATACATCGGAGTCGATCGGTGCGAATCTGCCCACGTACGTGGCGAGAGCTCCTGATCTCGGGGCCGGCCCGTCAGCGTTCCCGCGCCAGCCTCCCGAGTCGCCGGAGGTCTACGTATCGCGCCACCGCCGATCGATACTCCGCGAAATCGTCGCCGAACCGCCGAGCGAGCACCGGCTCCTCGGCGAACGGGCGCACCGCGAACCAGCCGACGATCAATACTGCGAGAAGCAGCGCTTGCCAGGCACCCGCGGCGACCGCCAGTCCCCCGATCCCTGCGGCGTGGCCGGCGACCTGCGGGTGTCGCGAGAACCGGAACGGCCCGGTCGTGTGCAACCGCCACTCGAGACCGAAAATTTCGGCCGGTTCGTCCATTGCGTCGGCGGTCAGGACGTTCAGGGCCGCGCCGGCAAGGAAGATCACGCCGCCGGCGACGAACGAGGGACCCCCGACGGGATACAGGCTCCCGGAACTGGTTGCCACCTGTCCGAAGAAGGACGCCGCCATCCCCATCACCAGCAGCCAGTACAGGCCGAACCCGGCGGACAGTTCGTCGGGCGGCCACGGGCGGTGGTCCGGATCCACGGCCGCCAGTCCAGTCCGCACGAACTGGCCGCTTGCGGCCAGGAGACCGACGTATAGCAGTGCGTTGCCCATGGGACGGCCTTCGTCGGGAGTCGTTTATATTGTGGGCCAAATACAATACTCCCCGGCACGAACGTCCCCGGCGGCCAGGACGGTCGAATACGTCCCGAATGTGTTGGCATCCGTGAATTTCAGCCCCGATCGGGAACGTGGGACCGTGAACCGAAACGTCGGAACGCCCGATCGCACGGCACGGATCGCGGCCGGAGCTACGCTCGTCCGAACCGGCGTCGCGACCGGACGGACGGCCCCCGTCAGGAGCGCGGCGGCCGTCGGCGTCGGCGGCACCCTCCTGGCCACTGGATCGTCCGGTCGGTGTCCGGCCGACGAGGTCGCGGGAGTCGACACGACCGAGGGGTAGGACGGTCGATTCGACGAGGATCGCTCAGGCCAGGAAGTCGGGGTCGATCCGACGCTCGCCCTCCTCCTCGCGGAGGTGTTCGAGGAACTCGTCGGGATCGACGTCGCCCGCCTGTCGTTCCTCGCGGTCGCGCACCGAGATCGTGCCGTCCTCGGCCTCGTTCGATCCGACGATGATCATGTAGGGCACCCGGTCGTCGTGGCCGGCGCGGATCTTCCGTTCGAGCGTGGCGTCGCGGTCGTCGACCTCGACGCGGAAGTCGTCGAACCGCTCGGCGACCTCGTTCGCGTAGTCGAGCTGGTCGTCGCTGATCGGGAGGATCCGCACCTGCTCGGGCGCGAGCCAGAGCGGGAACTTGCCGGCGAAGTGCTCGATGAGCACCATGAAGAACCGCTCGTAGCTGCCGTAGAGCGCCCGGTGGATCATCACCGGCTGGTGTTCCTCGTTGTCCTCGCCGACGTAACTCAGGTCGAACCGGTCGGGCATGTTGAAGTCGAGTTGCACCGTCGGGCCGTCCCACTGGCGCCCGAGGGCGTCCTCGAAGGCGTAGTCGATCTTCGGGCCGTAGAAGGCGCCGTCCCCCGGTTCGAGGTCGTAGTCCATGTCCCGGTCCTCGAGGACGGCCTCCAGCTGGGACTCGGCCTTCTCCCAGATCTCGTCGCTGCCGACGCTCTTGTCGGGCCGCGTTGCGAACTGGATCTCGTAGTCGAGCTCGAACGTCTCCAGGACCGTCTGGATCATGTCCATGATCCGCTCGACCTCGTCCTCGATCTGGTCGGGGCGGACGAACAGGTGGCCGTCGTCGATCGTGAACGCCCAGACCCGCGAGAGGCCGGAGAGTTCGCCGCGCTGTTCCTTCCGGTAGACCTTGCCGTTCTCGGCGTAGCGAACGGGGAGCTCGCGGTAGCTCCAGGAGTCGTGCTGGAAGATCGACGCGTGGCCGGGGCAGTTCATCGGCTTGAGGCCGAACTCGTCGTCGTCGACCTCGAAGAGGAACATGTCGTCGCGGTAGTTGTCGTAGTGGCCCGACTGCTTCCACAGCTCCGTCTTGAACACGTGGGGCGTCTCGACGAAGTCGTAGCCGGCGTCGTCGTTGAGGTCGTCGATGAACCGCTGGAGTTCCCGGAGGATCGTCTTACCAGGCGGGTGATACAGCGGGAGGCCCGGCCCCGTCGTCTCCTGGACCGAGAAGAGGTCCATCTCGCGGCCGATCTTGCGGTGGTCGCGCTCCTCGGCCTTCCGGCGGCGTTCGAGGAACGCCTCGAGGTCGTCCTCGCTCTCGAAGGCCGTCCCGTAGATGCGCGTCTGCATCGGGTTGTTCTCGTCGCCCCGCCAGTACGCGCCAGCGATCTCGAGCAGTTTGATCGCGCCCACCTCGCCCGTCGACTCGACGTGCGGGCCGGCACAGAGGTCCTCCCACTCGCCCTGCGAGTAGAACGTGACCCGGTCGCTCTCGTCGGCGAACTCGTCGAGCAGTTCGAGCTTGTAGGGCTGATCCGACAGCCGCTCCTCGGCCTCCTCGATCGAGAGGACCTCCCGCTCGACCTCGTAGTCGGCCTCGACGATCTCCGCCATCTCCGCCTCGATCTCCCGGAGGTCCTCCTCGTCGACGTCGAGGTCGTCGAAGTCGTAGTAGAACCCCTCGTCCGTCGGCGGGCCGATCGCGAGATCGACGTCGTCGTACAGTCGCTGGACGGCCTGCGCCAGGGCGTGCGAGGCCGTGTGGCGCATCACCTGCACGTAGTCGTCGGAGTCCTCCGTGACGATTTCCAGCCTGGCGCCGTCCTCGCGGATCGGTTCCTCCTTGGCGACGAGTTCGCCGTCGAGTTTGCCGGCGACCGTGTCCCGTCCGAGGCCGGGGCCGATCTCGTAGGCGACGTCCTCGACCGTGTCGCCGCGGTCGATCTCGAGTTCCGAGCCGTCCGGCAATACGACGTTGATCCGCTCCGATTCCGCGTCCGCGGCGTCGTCCGCTTCCGATTCTGGTTGTGACATGGTTATGATCCTGGGTGGGATACCCGTCGCTGGTCGATGTCGGCCAGCGCGGAGAACGACAGGTGTCTGTAGTGGTTAGATGCGGGCGAACGCCCGGCGTGTAAAGCAGACACCTGCCATCGTGGTTCCTCGTAGTCCGGAGGACGGTATAAGGGTTGTGGAAAATTCAGCCACTTCAGGTCAGGTAGCGGTCGACGAACGCCCGGTGTTCGGCCTCGCGCCGATCCTTCTCGGCGGGCGTGGCGTCCTGGTACCAGAGCGGGAGGCAGACCATCGCGTCGACCCGGCAGGTCAGGCGATATTCCCGAATGCGCTCGCGAGTCGACTCGTCGAACGACCAGTCCCCGCGAGCCTCGGCGGAGGCGCTCCGGAAGATCCGGCGCAAGGCCTCAGTGCGTTCCTCGTCGTCCGATTCCGGCGTCAGGAGGTGCGCCTCGGCCTTGGCGAGGTTGTAGGCCGGATCGGCCGCGGCGAGGTTGGCCCAGTCGAGGACGGCCCGGATTTCGCCCGTCTCCGGCTCCACCAGCAGGTTCCCGTACCGGTAGTCCCAGTGGCAGTACGTCGGCGGATCCGGGTCGGGCAGGTCCGGGATGGTCTCCCGGAGGTACTCGCGAAGGTCGGGAACGAGGTCCGCGAAGCGCTCCGGGTCGTCAGCGTACTCGGGGAAGTGGCCGCCGCTGGTGGGTGTCTCGACGGTCTCCAGCTGGTTCGTCAGCACTCGGTCGCGGAAGTCGTCGTACCGGGGAAACTCGTCGGTGTCCAGCACCGCGAGGTCGCCGTCCTCGAGGCCGATCCGTCCGGCTGCGGGGAGCGGGCCGAGTTCGTGGAGTTCGGCGAGGTGGCGGCCCGCCTGCCGGAGGATCGCCGCCCGGGCGGACGGCGACAGTTCGGTCGGGCGTCCCTCGAAGTTCTGCCCCTCGACGTGCTCCATC
>Ga0207797_1000423_pt1 | contig 32767 bp, 22 predicted proteins | sample PRCRCaboRojoPR_6_FD_187275 | JGI IMG/M metagenome (GOLD analysis project Ga0207797, IMG submission 187275) | Marine sediment microbial community from Cabo Rojo, Puerto Rico - PR CR 10% Liquid 1 (SPAdes) | ecosystem: Environmental > Aquatic > Marine > Coastal > Sediment | place: Cabo Rojo, Puerto... | reverse complement strand
CCCGGGGATCGACGACATCGTCCAGGTAGCCCCGTGCCGCGGCGATGTAGGGATGGGCGAATTTCTCCCGGTACTCGGCCATCCGCTCCTCGGTGACGGCCTCCGGGTCGTCGGCCTCGGCGATCTCCTTCCGGAAGAGGATCTCCACGGCTCCCTTGGGTCCCATGACGGCGATCTCCGCCGTGGGCCATCCCAGGTTCAGGTCTCCCCGGATGTGCTTGGAGTTCATCACGTCGTAGGCCCCACCGTAGGCCTTCCGGGTGATCACGGTGACCTTCGGCACCGTGGCCTCGCTCAGGGCGTAGAGGAGCTTGGCACCGTGCCGGATGATGCCCCCGTGCTCCTGCCCCACGCCGGGAAGGAACCCCGGGACGTCCTCCAGGACCAGGAGGGGGACGTTGAAGGCATCGCAGAAGCGGACGAACCGGGCCCCCTTGTCCGAGGAGTCGATGTCCAGGACCCCGGCCAGAACCGCCGGCTGGTTCGCCACGATGCCCACGGGATGCCCGCCCAAGCGGGCGAACCCCGTGAGGATGTTCCGGGCGAATCCGGCGTGGACCTCCAGGAACTCCCCCTCATCCACCACGGCCCCGATGACGTCACACATGTCATAGGGGTGATTGGGGTTATCCGGAACGATCTCCAGCAGTTTCTCATCCTTCCGGTCCGGGGGATCGTCCGTGGGATGGAAGGGTGGCGGCTCGGCGTTGTTCTGGGGCAGGTAGCCCAGAAGGTCCCGGACCCTGGAGAGGGTCTCGGCCTCGGAGTCATGAACGAAATGGGCCACCCCGGACTTGGAGCCGTGAACGTCGGCCCCTCCCAGGCTCTCCATGTCCACGTCCTCGTGGGTCACGGTCCGGACCACGTCCGGCCCGGTGACGAACATGTACGAGGTGCCCCGAACCATGAAGATGAAGTCGGTGATGGCCGGGGAGTAGACGGCTCCCCCTGCGCAGGGGCCCAGGACCACGGAGATCTGGGGGACGACCCCGGAGGCCAGGGTGTTCCTGAGGAAGATGTCGGCGTAGCCCCCCAGGGACACCACACCCTCCTGGATTCGGGCTCCCCCGGAGTCGTTGAGTCCCAGGAGGGGGGCTCCGTTCTTCATGGCCAGATCCTGGAGCTTGACGATCTTCTCCGCATGGGCTTCCGAAAGGGAGCCTCCGAAGACGGTGAAGTCCTGGGAGAAGACGTAGACCGTACGCCCGTGGATCGTGCCGTGGCCCGTGACCACCCCGTCCCCCAGGATCCTCTTCTTCTCCAGGCCGAAACCCGTGGACCGATGGGTGACGAACCGGTCCAGCTCCACGAAGGATCCCTCGTCCATGAGGAGCTCCAGGCGCTCCCGGGCCGAGAGCTTTCCCTTGGCGTGCTGGGCCTCGAGTCGTTCTTCTCCCCCCCCCAGCTCCGCCTGTCGGCGCAGCTCCTCCAGTCGTTTCAGCTTCTCTTCCATGGACATGGCGGTTCCGGTGGTTCGGTGGTTGGCGTGACAGGGGGCCCTCCAGGGCCAGGACCTCTCCTATCCTTCTCCTCCTACCCTTCTCCGAAGCGTCCCGAGATGTAGATCAGCTCCCGGTCCAGGAGGCGTACCAGGTAGGATTCCCGGAGGATCCACCCGTCCTCTACGGTGAGGTCTCCCGTGGCTCCGGGAAAGTCCCGGATGGTGTGCAGGGCCGCCACCACCTCCTCCGGTGTCCGTGGGCGTTCCGCCAGGGCTCGGAGAAAGAGGGCCGCGGCGTCGTGGCCGTAGGCCGGCACGTCGCTGCGGAGCGTCTTGCGAAAGAGGCCCTCGTAGGCCTGCCGGAAGGCCCGGTGCGCCTCCGTCTCTTCCTGGCTCGGGCGGGTGGTGGTGGCGATGACCCCGTCCGTGTGTCGGGTGTCCACCCCCCGGACCACCGATTCCTCGGTCCAGCCCGACGTACCCAGGACCTGGACCCCCAGGGTGTCCATGCCGAAGAAGGTGAACTGGGGAGCCAGGAGCTCCACGTCTTCCGGCCCCAAAGGGAGGAAGAGGCCGTCGGGAAGGGTGGCCTCCACCTCCTGGAACTGGGGCTCGAAGAAGGTGGCTCCGGAGTCGTAGACGATCTCCCGGGGAACGGTGCCTCCCAGCTCCCGGAACTCCGCCAGGAAGGACTCGGCGTCCACCCGGGCCTCCAGCGTCCGGGGCCGAAGGATCGCCACCCGGTCCAGGCCCAGCTCCCGGGCATACCGGGCCACCTGGCGGGCGGCCCCCGGGTCCGGTCCGGAGAGGGAGAAGACCCCCGGTGCTTCGTCAAGGGGAATGGAGGCGAAGGGCGCGATGACGGGGAAGAGGTCCTCCCGGGCCTGGATGATCTCCAGCAGAACCTCCCGGGTGACGGGCCCCACGGCGCCCAGGGCTCCGTAGCCTTCCAGGCTCCGGAAGGAGGTCCTGGCCCCCAGGGGGTTCCCCCGGCTGTCCACCACCTGGAGCTGGACCGGCCGGGGAACCTCCCTCTCCATCTCCTGGAGAGCCACCTGGATCCCCTCTTCCATCCAGGCCCCGTACTCCAGGAGCGTGGGAGAGGCCCCGGTCCGGGGAAGGACGGCCCCCAGGATCACCGGAAGCCCCAGGATCTCCTCCAGAGTGCCCTCCAGCACTCCCCGGGCCCGCTCCTCCTCCCGGGCCGGGAGGTCCTGGCTGGCCAGAGCCCTTCGTGCCCATTCCCGGGCGTTGCCGACCTGGTCCCGGAGGTAGAGATCCGTGGCCAGGGCCGTGGCCAGAATCCCCCGAAGGGGGGAATCCGGCGCCGCCTGGAGGGCCAGCTCCTCCACCCGGCTGGTGGGCAGATCTTCGGCTTCCTGCCGGACCATCTCCCGGGCCGGTTCCAGGATGCTGTCCGGGCTCTCAGGGGGGAGAGCCAGGAGGGAGGCCAGGGCCTCTGCCCCCTGGTCTGCTGCCTGCCGGGCCCGTGCCTCCAGAAGGACGGTGCCGGGGAAGTAGGGGTGATCCGGCCCCAGGAGTCCGGCGTACCGGCGGGCTCGCCGGGCCGCCTCCGTGGGCCGGTCCAGGGAGAGGAGGGCCCGGGCGGCGATACCCAGGGCCAGGGCGGACCCCCGGGCCCCGGCATGGGCCTGGAGCACCTCTTCCGCCAGCTCCAGGGCCGGACGCATGGCTCCCGTCTCCAGAGAATCCCGGGCCGCGGCCAGGAGGGACGTCAGGACCTCCCGGTCCCCTTCCCACTCCGCCCCGGGCTCCGCCGCCGGTACCCGGGGGGCCGCCGCCTCACGGGGAGGAGCGGGACCGGCCCCGGGAGCGCAGGCCCAGGAGACGCCGGCCAGGGCCACCCACAGAAGAACCGCCCGGACAACGGACGTGTCCGGACGGTTCGGTCCAGGGGAGGGGCACGGGGCCCGGCGAATCATGACGCCAGCACCTCAGCCCGGCTTCAGCTTCCGTCCCGGGACTTCTCGTCCTCCTCCTTTTCGGCCTCAGCCTCCTCGGCCTCTTCCTCTTCCTCCTTCACTTCCTCTTCCCCTTCCTCTGCGGAGGCGGCGGGTTCCTCCTCCGGCTCATCCGCCTTCGGCTCGTCCGCCTCGGCTTCCGCCTCCGGGGCCTCCTCTTCCTTCTCTTCTTCGGCGTCGTCCTCAGCCGCCGCCTCCTCCTCTTCCTCAGACTCGGCGGCGGGCTCCTCTTCTTCCGTTTCTTCGGCGCCAGGCTCGGCCTCGGCCGCCTCCTCCGTCTGGCCTTCCGACTCCGGGTGGCCTTCGGCCCCGGCTGCCTCCTCCTCCTCAGCCTCCGCCTCGGCGGCGGCTTCCGCCTCTTCCGCCTCCCGCTCCTCCTTGGTGGGCTTGCGCTCCGGCTTGGAGGTCACCTCCAGGACGATGCGGCGGTTCGAGGCGTCGGATTCGATGACCTTCAGGTCCACCGGGTCACCGGGCTCGTAGAACTGGTCCAGCTCGTCCGGGTTCTCCACCCCGGAATGGGAGCCGGGGACGAAGCCCTCGATGTCGTCACCCAGATCCACCACCATGCCCTTGTCCTGCACCCGGGTGACCTTGCCCTCGTGCTCCACGCCGGGAGCGAATCGCTCGGAGATGGCCGGCCACGGATCGTCCTGGAGCTGCTTGAGTCCCAGGCTGATCCGCTTGTTCTCGGCATCCACGTCCAGAACCATGACCTGGACCTCCTCGCCCTTCTGGAGGATCTCCGAGGGATGCTCCACCCGTCGGGTCCAGCTCATGTCGGACACGTGGACCAGGCCGTCGATGCCGGGCTCGATCTCCACGAAGGCTCCGAAGGAGGTGAGGTTGCGGACCGTCCCGTCCAGCTTGGTGCCCGTGGGATACTTCATGGGCAGGGCCAGCCAGGGGTCCTCCTCGATCTGCTTCATCCCCAGGGAGATCTTCTCTTCCTGGGTGTCCACCTTCAGGACCACGGCCTCGATGATGTCGCCGATGGAGACCAGCTTCGAGGGGTGGCGGACGTTCCGGGTCCAGGACATCTCGGAGATGTGGACCAGGCCCTCCACGCCCTTCTCCAGCTCCACGAAGGCGCCGTAGTTCGTGATGGACACGACCTTGCCCTTCACCCTGGCGCCCACCGGGTACTTCTTGTCGATGTCCGTCCAGGGGTAGGGGAGGAGCTGCTTGAGTCCCAGGCTGATCCGCTCCCGGTTCCAGTCCACGTCCAGGACCTTCACGTCCAGCTTGCTGCCGATGTCCACCACCTCGGAGGGGTGGCCCACACGGCCCCAGGACATGTCCGTGATGTGGAGGAGTCCGTCCAGTCCGCCCAGGTCGATGAAGGCTCCGAAGTCGGTGATGTTCTTGACCTGGCCCTCCCGGACCTGGCCCACCAGGAGCTCCTTCACCAGGGTGGCCCGCTTCTTCTCCCGCTCCCCTTCCAGGATCACCCGCCGGGACACCACGATGTTACGGCGCCGCTTGTTCAGCTTGATGATCTTGAAGTCGTAGCTCTGCCCCAGGAGGTCCTCGATGTTCGGGACCCGACGGAGGGCGATCTGGGACCCGGGCAGGAAAGCATCCACGCCCATGAGGTCCACGGTGACCCCACCCTTGATCTTCCTCACCAGGGTCCCCTCCACGGGACGGTCGGCCTCGTGGGCCTCCTTGATCTTCTCCCAGACCCGGAGGAAATCGGCCTTCTTCTTGGAGAGGACGACGACCCCGTCCTCGTTCTCCAGGCTTTCCAGGAGGACTTCCACCTCCTGCCCGGCCTCGATGGCCTCCGGGTCCTTGAACTCCTCCTTGGCCACGGATCCCTCGCTCTTGAACCCGAAGTCCAGGATCACCGACGAATCGGTGACCCGGAGGACTTTGGCGTTCACGATCTCTCCTTCCTTCACCTCTCCGATGGTATCCTGATGATCGGACAGGAGGGCGGCGAAATCGTCCCGGGAGAGATCGAACTCCTCCTCTCCGTAGGGGTCCGTGGCCAGGTCCCCGAGAGCCAGGGGAGCATCGGCGTCCGGATCCAGGGAGACGGGCTCGTCTTCCACGGACGTCTCTCCGGGAGCCGACGGATCCGGCTCGTCCTTCGGCTCGGGCGGCTCGGGGAGGACCTCCCCTTCCGCCTCCTCAGGAGAGCTGGCCGACTCGGATTGGGGCTCGTCCTCGGGTTGGGGATCTTCCGGAGCGGAAGCCTCGGTGGGGGTGGATGTGTCCGGGTCCTGGTCTGTGCTCTCGGGTTCGGACTCGGGGTTGGGGGTCTGGGTCTCGTCCTTCGTGGGTTCGGTCATCGCTCGCATTCTCTCCCGGAGCCGACATGCCCCGGGAGACCTCTTGGGCCGACTCCTGCAGGAAGAGCCGGGTTGAAATGAAGAAAGGCCCGAGGCAGCCCTCGACGGCCCTTCGTGGTACGCCTATTCCTTGCCTTCCCTGGATAGCCTTCGGAAAGCTCTACCGGTAAAGCACTTAATCCTACCTGCGCCTCAGGACCTCGTCAAGGCTCTCGTGTGGCGAAGAATGGCTTCCACCTGGGCCTGGAAGGTGATGTGGGAGGTATCCACCTCCAGGGCTCCCGGGGGCTTCTTCAGAGGAGCCACCGCCCGACGGGAATCCCGGCTGTCCCGGGTCCGGATCTCCTCCATCTCCTCCTCCCGCTCCTCGGGCCCCGGAGGCCGTCCTTCCCGCTCCAGGAACCGGCGTCGAGCCCGCTCCTCCAGGCTCGCCGTCAGGTACACCTTGAGCTCGGCGTCCGGGAAGACCACGGTTCCCATGTCCCGGCCGTCGGCCACCAATCCTCCCTCCCGACCGGCCTCCCGTTGCAGATCCAGCAGCCAGCTTCGCACGGCGGGGACCGCCGAGAGGGGAGAGGCCCCGGCCGTCACCTCCCGACTCCGGAGCTCCCGGTCCAGGACCCGCTCCCCCAGGACCACCTGGAAGCCGGTGGGTGTGGGACGCAGGCGTATGGAGAACCGGTCCAACTCCTCCCGGGAGAGCTCGGACCACGTTTCGGCGGGTACGTCGGCGTCCAGGAGTGCGAAGGTGAGGGCCCGGTAGAGGGCGCCGGAGTCCAGGTGCCGGAAGCCCAGCCGCCGGGCCACCTCCCGGGCGGTGGTGGATTTCCCCGAGCCCGCCGGACCGTCCAGGGTGATGACCGGGGGACGGGAAGGGGAGGTGGCATCGGGGTCCGGCGGTCCGCCACCGCCCCGGACTCGGCCCTCGGGGGCCACTCCGGACACTCGCCTCAGCTCCTCCCAGAACCCGGGGAAGCTCACCCCCACCACCTCTCTCCCCTCCACCTCCACCTCGTGCCCCTCCAGGGCCCCCAGGACCCCGAACGCCATGGCGATGCGGTGATCCCCGAAGCTCTCCACCCGTCCCCGAAGCCCGCCGGAGGGCCCGTCCGGCGCCCGTCCCCTCCCCCGGATCTCCAGGCCATCCTCCCTCTCCCGGACGTCCACCCCAAGCGTCTGCAGATTTCTGGCCAGAGCCCGGAGCCGGTCCGTCTCCTTCACCCTGAGCTCCCCGGCCCCGGTGATCCGGGTGGTCCCCCGGGCCAGGGCGGCGGCCACGGCCAGGACGGGCACCTCGTCCAGGAGCAGGGGAATCTCGTCCTCCCCCACCTCACACCCCCGGAGCTCCGAGGGCTCCGCCACCAGATCCCCCAGGGGCTCCCCCGGATCTCCACCTCTCCGGCTCTCCACCCGGATCCGGCCCCCCATGCGCTCCAGGACGGGAAGGAGGCCCGCCCGGGTGGGATTGAGGCAGACGTCCTTCAACACCAGGGGTTCCGGCACCCCTCCCAGGAGGGCCAGGACCAGGAAGAAGGCGGCGGAGGAGAAGTCTCCCGGAACCTGGAGATCCAGGGGCTCCAGCCGGGCGGGTGGGGGAGGCAGTACCACCCTCCTTCCCTTCCCTTCCTCCTGGGAGTGGACGGGCACGCCGCAGGCCCGGAACATCCGTTCCGTGTGGTCCCGGGAGCGTCCCGGCTCCGTGAGGGTGACGGGCACACCGCCCACCAGCCCGGCCAGAAGCAGGGCGCTCTTCACCTGGGCGCTGGCCACGGGGAGGTCGTAGGTCAGGGGCCGGAGAGCCCCTCCCCGGATCCGGAGGGGGAGGCGGTCCTCCGCCTCCAGGACTTCGAAGCGGGCCCCCATAGCCGTGAGGGGCTCCGTGACCCGCCCCATGGGCCGGGCCCTGAGGGAGGCGTCTCCCGTCATCACCACGTCCAGGGGCTGACCCGCCAGAACTCCCAGGAGGAGCCGGGCCCCGGTGCCGCTGTTGGCCAGATCCAGGGTCCCGGAGGGGGCTCGAAAACCCCGGAGACCCGGGCCCCGGATCCGGATCTCCCGGCCATCAGGGGGGAGAGGAGGAACCTCGGCACCCAGGGCCCTCATGGCCCCGGCCGTGGCCCGGGGGTCCTCCCCGGCCAGCAGCCCCCGGACCCGGCTCTCCCCCCGGGCCAGGGCCCCCAGGATCAGGGCCCGCTGGGAGATGGACTTGTCACCGGGGACCCTCAGCTCCATTCCTCCTCCGTTTTTTCAGGGGTCCGGGACCCACCCGTTCCGGGCTCCTCGTGGCCGGCCCCCTCCCTCTCTCCGGCCCCCGGGCCACGCCACCAGGCCCGGGTCTCCTCCATGACCTCAGCCACGGCCCCCACATTCTCCTCCTCCAGGACACCCCGCAACCGGCGGACCTGGCCTTCCAGGGCCTCCAGGGCCCGGGGAAGATCCTCCGGAGCATGCCGGAAGAGATCCCGCCACATGCCCGGGTCGCTCCCGGCCAGCCGGGTCATGTCCCGCCCCCCGGTACCCAGATCGTCCAGGGGAATCCCCTCCTCCTCCAGGGCCAGGGCCAGGGCGTTGGCCAGGAGCTGGGGGAGGTGGCTGACCCACACCATGAGCCGGTCGTGAGCCGGGGGCCGGGTCCAGCTGGGGACCGCCTCCAGGGCGCTCCAGAAGCCGGCCACCTTTTCCTGGACCGGCTTGGACGCGCCGGTGGACGTCAGCCACACCCGGGCCCCCTGGAAGAGGCCGGCCCGGGAGCTCACGAAGCCCGAGCCCTCCCCACCGGCCATGGGGTGGCTTCCCACGTACCGCCGGGAGGCCCCCAGCTCGTCCATGGCCCGGGCCAGGGGGGCCTTGAGACTCACCACGTCCGTCACCACGGTCTCCTTCCCCCAGTGCGGCTGGTGCTCCTCCAGGAGTCGGAGGGTGGCTTCCAGGGGCGTGGCGTACACCACCAGATCCGCCCTCTGACAGAGGGCTTCCGGGGTCTCGGGCAGGCGGTCCACCAGGCCCGCTCTCCTGCCCAGCTCCACCTCTTCCGGGTCCGCTGAAAGGGCGAGGACCTCCGGGGCGTCCCGGAGGCCCTTCAGATCCCGGGCGAGGGAGCCCCCCATGAGGCCGAAGCCCACGAGGCCCACCCGGGAGAACGGAAAGGAAGGGGCCGTCACGGAGCCTCCACCGGGACGGGCTCGAAGACGAAGACGAAGGGGACCCGCTCCAGGACCGGGTCCCGGTGAGCCCAGGCCAGGAAGAGACGCTCCCGCTCCCGGTGGTCCCGGAGGTCCCGGAAGGGGACGGCCAGGTTCAGGAGGCCCCGAAAGGTGTCCGGAGGGCCTCCAGCCCGGCTCAGGCTCAGGCGCACGCCGGCCCCGAAGGCGGCCTCGGCCAGGGCCCAGGCACGCCACTGGGCGGCTCGAAGCTCCCAGCGACGGGTCTCCAGGCGCCGGTCCAGGAGGGGGTCCAGGTGGACCGTCGTCTCCTTCTCTCCCTCCCCGGTCCATGGGGTCCGGGGGATGAGCTCATCCACGGGCGACCTCCTCTTCCTCGTGAGCCGTGTAGGCCAGTTCCAGGACCATCCCGTCCCTGGCCACGGTGGTCCGGGGGAACCTCCGTCCGGCCTCCTCCAGGAGGGGGGCCGGGTTCTCGGAGTAGCGGGCCGACACGTGGGTCAGAACGAGTCGGCCCACGTTGGCTTCCCGGGCCAGGGCCCCGGCCTCCCCGGCGGTGCTGTGGAAGGTCTCCCGGGCCCGATCCGCCTCCTCCTCCAGAAAGGTGGCTTCGTGGATGAGGACGTCGGCTCCCCGGGCTGCCTCCACGGTCTCCGGGGCCGGGAGGGTGTCCCCGGAGTAGACCACGGTCCGGCCGGGCCTGGGCTCCCCCACCACTTCCGACGGGTCCACCGTCCTCCCGTCCACCTCCACGGCTTCCCCCCGGTGCAGGCGACCGAAGAGGGGACCCTCCGGCACCCCCAGGGCGCGGGCCCGCTCCACATCGAAGCGGCCCAGGCGGGGCCGTTCCCGGAGGGCGTACCCCAGGGCGGGGGTCCCGTGCCGGACGGCGTAGGGCATCACGTCGTAGTCTCCGAAGGGCACGGCCTCCCCGGGCTCCAGGTCCCGGATCCGCACCGGGAACTGCACCCGGTTCACTCCCAGTAGGGTGGCGTCCCGGAGGAGTCGCTCCGCTCCCCGGGGGCCGTACAGGTCCACGGGGTCCTCCCTTCCCTGGAGGGCCAGGGTCCGGAGGAGTCCGATGATCCCCAGAAAATGATCGGCATGGAAATGGGTCACGAAGATGGTCCGGATGGCGAAGCCGGTCCCATACCGCATCATCTGCCGCTGGGTCCCCTCTCCGCAGTCGAAGAGCATGAGGTCCCCTTCCCTCTGCAGGGCAATGCCGCTCACGTTCCGGCCCACGGTGGGGCGGGACGCGGCGGTTCCCAGGAAGGTGATACGGATCATGGCCTCACTCTGCTTTTCCTGTGACAGCACATCCTCCGGGACTCCCCCGGAGCCACTCCGGAGAGGTAGGAACACTCCTGACCCTGAAGATGTTGCACGCCCCGGCCTCGTGACAGGGGCACCGGCGGCGACACCCTGCCGGGACGAGCTTGGCACCGGCCGGCCCGAAGTCGTATTCTCATCCCTGAGCCCTTCCTCCCCGGCGGGCACTCTTCGCCCGTCGGCATCCAGGAGGGCTCTCCCGCCATGAAACCAGAGGAAGGACTCACGCCAGACGAGGGTAGCGTCATGCAGAACCGTCGCCAGTTTTTGGGCGCCATCTCCTTCCCCACCGCTGCGGCTCTCGCCGGAATCCCCCTGGCCCCGCCCCGCCTCCGGGGACTCGGTCCGGGGACCCTGGACGAGCTGGCGGACCATCCCGGGACTCCCCAGGACGTGGCCCGGGACGAGGGATACTGGGCCCAGGTCCAGCGAGCCTTCACCGTGGACCGGAGTCTCATCAACCTGAACAACGGGGGCGTGAGCCCCTCTCCGGCCTGGGTCCAGGACGCCATGAAGCAACACCTGGACTACAGCAACAAGGCCCCCACCTACACCATGTGGCAGATCCAGGAGCCCCAGCGGGAGGGGGTGCGGCAGCGGATGGCCCGGGCCTGGGGGGCCCACGCGGAGGAGATCGCCTTCGTCCGGAACGCCTCGGAAGGGCTGCAGACCTGTCAATTCGGCATGGACCTGGAGTCCGGGGACGAGGTTCTCACCACCACCCAGGACTATCCCCGGATGATCACCACCTTCCGGCAGCGGGAGCGCCGGGAGGGCATCGTCATGCGGCAGATCCGGATCCCCGTACCCGCCGAGGATCCGGGAGAGGTGGTCCGCCGCTTCGAAGAAGCCATCACCCCCCGGACCCGGATGATCCTCATCTGCCACGTCATCAATCTCACCGGCCAGATCCTGCCGGTCCGGGACATCGTCCGCATGGCCCGTTCCCACGGCCTGCCGGTCATCGTGGACGGGGCCCACGCCCTGGCCCACTTCGACTTCCAGCTTCCGGACCTGGACTGCGACTACTACGCCACCAGCCTCCACAAATGGCTCTTCGCTCCCCACGGCACCGGGCTGCTCTACGTCCGGCGGGAGAAGATCCCGGAGCTGTGGCCCCTCATGGCCGCTCCGGACCGGATGGACGACGACATCCGCAAATTCGAGGAGATCGGCACCCATCCGGCGGCGAACTACCTGGCCATCGGTGAGGCCCTGACCTTCCATCAGGGCATGGGCTCCCGGAGGAAGGAAGCCCGGATGCGCTACCTCCGGGACTACTGGGCCCGGCCCCTCCTGGAGGAGGACGGGATCCGTCTCCACACGAGCCTGAAGCCCGAGTTCTCCTGCGGGTTGGCCAACGTGGAGCTGGTGGGCATGGATCCGGCCCGCCTCAACAACTGGCTGTGGAAGGAGCACCGGATCATCACCGTGGCCATCAAGCACCCGGAGTTCCAGGGCATCCGGGTCACACCCAGCGTCTACACCACGCTGGAAGAGCTGGACCGGTTCGTGGAAGCCATGCTCCACGCCAGGCGCTACGGCATGGCCTGAGGAGCCGGGGCGCCCGCCGGGAACCCGGGATGGGCTCCGGAGATACCAGGGGCGTGATGCGCCTCCGGCCCGCCTGATCCCGATTTCAGGGGTCCCGGGGAGGCCGCCGACCAACCCACGAATCAACGGAAAGAGACGCCAATGAAGGAAATCCAGCTTTCGGTAGCCGACATGTCCTGTCAGCACTGCGTGGCCGCCATCAGGGAAGCCCTGGAGGGGGTGGAGGGGGTGGAGGAGGTCCAGATCTCCCTGGAGTCGAAATCCGCCCGGGTCCAGGCCCGGGACGACGCCAGGGACGAGACCCTGTTGAAGGCCGTGAGGGAGGCGGGCTACACGCCGGAGATCGTGAGCTCCTGACGGGCCGGCCGAACCCCCGACCCGGCCCCGGGAGAACGCAAGAAAAAGGAGAGCCCCACCCATGCCCCGAATCCCCCGTCTTCAACCCACTCCCCGCTCCTCGGCACGCCTCCGGGCCCCACCGCTCCTCCCGTTTCTTCCCTTCCTTGCCCTTCTCCTCCTCCTCGGCCTCCATCCGGGGCCGGGGTCGGCCCAGGAATCCTTCAGCCTGGAGGAGATCCTCAGCGCCCCCTTTCCCTCGAACCTGGTTTCCCATCCGGGGACGGGCCGGCTGGCCTGGGTCTTCAACCACGAGGGCGCCCGGAACGTATGGACGGCCCGGGCCCCGGACTTCGAGCCCCGGCAGGTGACGGACTTCCGGGAGGACGACGGGGAGGGGATCAGCGGGCTCATCCTGATTCCCGACGGCTCCGGGATCCTCTTCAGTCGGGGTGGGGCCCCCAACGCCCGGGGAGAGTTCCCCAACCCCCGATCCCTCACCCAGGGCACGGAGCTGGCCATCTGGATGGTGGACGCCCCGGGCTCCGAGCCCCGGAGGCTGGCCCGAGGAGGGGGGGCGGCTCTCTCCCCGGACGGCACCACCCTGGCCTTCGTCCGCTCCGGTGAGATCTGGACCCTGGGATTGGAGGCGGGGGCCGAGGCCCAGCGATCGGCCACCGTCAGGGGAAGCCCCGGCTCCCTGCGCTGGTCTCCCGACGGGACCCGCCTGGCCTTCGTCAGCGGCCGGGGAGATCACAGCTTCGTGGGCGTCCTGGAGCCGGACGACGGAGAGGCGGTCACCTACCTGGATCCCAGCCTCAACCTGGACCGTAGCCCGGTCTGGAGCCCGGACGGAACCCGGATCGCCTTCATCCGGGCCCCCTACCCCCGGGGCTACCTTCCCTTCACACCGGTGCGGGAGGCCCTGCCCTGGTCCATCCGGGTGGTGGAGGTGGGGTCCGGGGAGGGCCGGACCGTGTGGACGGCACCGGAAGGGCCCGGGAGCGCCTTCCACGGGGTCTCGGCAGAGAATCAGCTCCTGTGGGGAGCCGGGGAGCGGCTGGTCTTCCCCTGGGAGGGCACGGGCTGGCTGAACCTCTACTCCGTCCCGGTCGCCGGATCCGGCGCCGAGCCCACGGCCCTCACCCCCGGGGACTTCGAGGTCCAGTTCGTGGCCCTCTCCGCTGACGGGGAGCGGATCCTCTACTCCTCGAACCAGGACGACATGGACCGACAGCACGTGTGGTCCGTTCCCGTATCCGGGGGCCCTGCCCGTCTCCTGACTCCCGGCACGGGCATCGAGTGGTCCCCGGTGTCCGCCGACGAGACCGGCACCGTGGCCTTCCTGGCCTCCGGGCCCACCACACCGGCCCGGCCCGAGCTCCTTCCGGCGGGAGGCCAGCGACAGCGACTCCTCCCTGAGGGAGCCTGGGACGACTTCCCGGCAGACCGACTGGTGGAGCCTGAGCCGGTGATCTTTCCGGCGTCCGACGGGCTGAGCATCCACGGCCAGCTCTTCCTCCCCCGGGACCACCGTCCCGGGCAACGCCATCCGGCCATGCTCTTCTTCCACGGAGGATCCCGGCGCCAGATGCTCCTGGGATTCCATCACCGGGGCTACTACCACAACGCCTACGCCTTCAACCAGTACCTGGCCAGCCGGGGCTACGTGGTCCTGTCCGTGAACTACCGGAGCGGCACCGGCTACGGGATGGAGTTCCGGGAGGCCCTGAACTACGGAGCCCGGGGAGCCAGCGAGTTCAACGACGTCACCGGCGCCGGGGTCTACCTCCGGAGCCGGGAGGACGTGGACCCGGACCGGATCGGCCTGTGGGGCGGATCCTACGGAGGGTACCTGACGGCCCTGGGACTGGCCCGGGCCTCGAACCTCTTCCGGGCCGGAGTGGACCTCCACGGGGTCCACGACTGGAACGTGGTGATCCGGAACTTCGTGTCATCCTATGACGCCACGGCCCGGGAGGAGTTCGCGGAGCTGGCCCTCCGCTCCTCCCCCATGGCGGACCTGGACACCTGGCGCTCTCCGGTTCTCCTCATCCACGGGGACGACGACCGCAACGTCCCCTTCAGCGAGAGCGTGGACCTGGCCGTGGAGCTCAGGAAGCGGGACGTGGAGTTCGAGAGCCTGGTCTTCCCGGACGAGGTCCACGGCTTTCTGCTCCACGAGAACTGGCTGGCCGCCTACCGGGCCGCCGCCGATTTCCTGCACCGGAAGCTGGAGGGGGGACGATGACGCCAGGGCTCGCGTTCCGGGCCCTGTCACCCCACATTGGGGTTGATCCGAACACATGCAAGGAGGATTCACGCCATGGCCGTCTTCGATCTCATGGTCAACGGGGAACGCAGGTCCGTTGACGTACCCCCGGACATGCCCCTCCTGTGGGTCATCCGGGATCACCTGGGGCTCACCGGGACCAAGTACTCCTGCGGAATCGCGTTCTGCGGCTCCTGCACCGTTCACATGGACGGGGAGCCCATACGCTCCTGCGCCACCCCGGTGAGGGAGGCCGACGGGAAGGAGATCCTTACCATCGAGGGCCTCTCTCCGGACGGAAGCCACCCCCTTCAGAAGGCCTGGCTCGTGGAGCAGAGCCCCCAGTGCGGGTACTGCCATCCGGGCCAGATCATGCAGGCGGCGGCCCTCCTGGAGCGGAACCCCCACCCCACGGACCAGGAGATCGACGAGTACATGGCAGCAAACCTCTGCCGTTGTGGAACCTACCAGCGGATACGGAAGGCCATTCGCCGGGTCGAGCAGGAGGGAGTCTGATGAGTACGCGAGAGCTCACCCGGAGGGATTTCGTCAAGGAGACGGGCACCATGGGAGCAGGCCTGGTCATCGCCTTCCACTTTCCCTTCAGCGGCAGATTCCCGGAGGGGGTTGCCCCGGAGGACCTGGAGCCGAACGCCTGGATCCGTGTGGACCCGGAAGGCCTGCTGCACGTGATCTACGACGACCACGAGATGGGCCAGGGCAGCTCCACGGGCTTCATGATGATGACCTGCGAAGAGCTGGAGGGCTCCTGGAAGAACATCGTGTGGGAGCCCACCCCCACGGATCCCTCCACCTGGGTCCGGAACATCTCCACCGGGGGAAGCACCACCATCCGTCTGGGTTGGGATCCCCTCCGGAACGCCGCCGCCACGGCCCGGGAGATGCTCCGGTCCGCCGGGGCCCGGCGCTGGGGCGTGGAGGCCTCGGAGTGCGTGGCCCGGCAGAACGCCATCCACCACGAGAGCTCCGGCCGGAGCCTGGGATACGGGGAGCTGGCCGAGGAAGCGGCCACCCTCCCGGTGCCCGACGACCCGCCCCTGAAGGACCCCCGTGACTTCTGGCTGGTGGGCCACTCCACGGATCGGCTGGACCTCCCGGACAAGGTGGTGGGCAAGACGGAATTCGGCATGGACGTTCGTCTGCCGGACATGCTCTACTGCGCCGTCCGCCGGCCCCGGCAGTTCCAGGGCACGATCCGGGGTGTGGACGACTCGGCGGCCCGGGAGGTCCCGGGGGTGGTGGATGTCCGGGAGATCGAGGGCGCCGTGGCCGTGTACGCCACGGACACCTGGGCGGCCATCAAGGGCATGCAGGCCCTGGAGCTGGACGTGGACCCCGGCCCCAACGCCGACCAGAGCACGGAGACCCTCCGGCAACGTTGCCTGGAGCTCATCCAGCGGGACGGCGAGGTGGAGCGGGAGGAAGGGAACGTCCAGAGAGCCATGGACGGCGCCGCCCAGGTCCTGGAAGCGGACTACGACACCCCCTTCCTGGACCACGCCCCCATGGAGCCGCTGAACGCCACGGCCCACGTCCGGGGCGACGAGGTGGAGGTCTGGGTCCCCACACAGTCCGCCTCCAGCTCCCAGCAGCTGGCCGCTGAGGCCGCCGGGGTGGACGAGGGCAACGTCATCATCCACTCCCTCCTCACCGGAGGGGGCTTCGGCCGCCGACTCTACCCCGACGAGGTGACCTTCGCCGTCCGGGCGGCCATGGAGAAGGACGTCCCGGTCCAGATGGTCTACACCCGGGAGGAGACCACCCGGCACGGCCGGTACCGGCCCTTCACCCTCCAGCGCCTCCGGGCCGGCCTGGACCAGGAAGGCTGGCCCGTGGCATGGCACCACCGGATCGTGGGACCGCCCCCGAAGAGCACCTCCATCGGGGGCTCCGTGAACCCGCCCTACACCTTCCCGAACTTCCTCATGGACTGCCACATCGAAGACTGGGGCATTCCCATCGGAGCCTGGCGCTCCGTGGGCAACACCCAGACGGGCTTCGCCGTGGAATCCTTCATCGACGAGTGCGCCCACGCCGCCGGCAAGGACCCCCTGGAGTACCAGCGCCGACTCATGCGTGAGGCGAACCCCCGCCTCTTGAACTGCCTGGAGATGGCGGCGGAGAGGGCGGACTGGGGCCGGAGCATGGGGGAGCGCCAGGGCCAGGGCCTGGCGGCCTGGACCTGCTTCGAGGGCTTCGTGGGCATGGTGGCGGAGGTGACGGTGGAGGAGGACGGCACGGTCCGCGTGGACCGGATCGTCTCGGTGTCGGACCACGGCACCGTGGTGAATCCGGAGGCCGTCCGCAGCCAGTTCGAGGGAGGCATCGCCCTCATCCTCTCCCACGCCCTGAAGTCGGGGATCCACATCGAAGGTGGCGCAGCCGTGGAGAGCAACTTCCACGACTACCAGATTCTCACGTTCCAGGACATGCCGAAGGTGGAGGTCTACTTCGTGGAGAGCCTGGACCGGCCCGGAGGCGTGGGGGAGCCCCCGGTGCCTCCCCCCACCCCGGCGGTCTGCAACGCCATCTTCGCCGCCACCGGGAAGCGGGTGAGGAAGCTCCCCATCGACAAGGCGCTCCTGGCGGCGGAGTAGAGGGCTCTCGAACAGGGGGGGTGCACCTGCCGCCCTCCGGTGGTGGGTCTCCCTGGAGCCCCAGCGGCCCGGTCCCGGACATCCGGGAACCGGGCCGCGAACGTTGAGGTGCTTCGGTTCGGCGAGGCCAGCGGCAGAGTGGGAGACCCTACTCCGGCAGGACGATGGTGCCGGCCTCCTGACGAACGATGTCGGCGGCGTCGTCCAGGGAGCCGATGGCGGAGAATCCCCCGGTGTTCTCCACAAAGCGGAGAGCCGCGGTGATCTTGGGCTTCATGGAGCCGTCGGGAAACTCCTCCATCATGCCCCGGAGCTCCTCCGGCGTGGTCCGGTGGATGTCCTGGGCCTCGGGGGTGCCGAAGCCCCTCTGGACCGCCGGGACGTCGGTGAGCATGACCAGCCCGTGGGCTCCCACCTCCTCGGCCAGCAGGGAGGCGGTCATGTCCTTGTCGATGACGGCCTCCACCCCGACCCAACCCTTCTCCTCGTCCCGCATCACGGGGATGCCTCCGCCCCCGGCGCATACCACCAGGACGCCCCGGACCAGGAGGCGCCGGAAGATCTTGGCCGGGATGATGTCGACGGGAAGGGGAGAGGGCACGACCCGGCGGAGACCGTCCCCGTCCGGGGCCAGGCTCCAGCCCAGGTTCTTGGCCAGACGTCTGGCCTCCTCCGGCTCGAAGACGGGCCCGATGGGCTTGGTGGGGTTCTGGAAGGCCGGATCCGCCGGATCCACCTCCACCCGGGTCAGGATGGAGAGGATCTCCCGCCCCGGGAGACGGTTGGAGAGCTCCTGTTCCACCAGGTAGCCGATCATCCCCTCCGTCTCGGCTCCCAGCACGTCCAGGGGATTCTGGAAGAGGTCCGAGTAGGAAGCCTCCTGGAGGGCCAGGAGGCCCACCTGGGGGCCGTTGCCGTGGGTGAGGACCACGTGGTGCTCCCGGGCCACCTCGGCGATGGAGACGCCGGCCCGGCGCATGTTCTTCCGCTGAACCTCGGCGGAAACCGGCTCTCCCCGTTGCAGGAGAGCGTTTCCACCCAGGGCGATGACGACGATCAAAGGATCCATGCTGGCAATCTTCTATGGTCAAGGGCCGCAGCCCGGGGGTCTGGCCCCGGGCCATGCAGCCGGAGGACGATGGTCAACGGACCCGGAATCCCCCGGGTTGTTCCGCCCATCCCCGGGGTCGCCACGGGCCCGTTCGGGTCCGAAGGAAGCCTGAGTCTAGGCGGGCCGGCAAAAGGGAGCAAGGCATCCCGCCTCTCCCGTGGCCCCTGGCTCTCTCCAGGGGCCGGGGGAACCCATTCCAGGAGCCGGTGTCAGCCGTTGGAGGGGAGGGGGTGTTGAATCTCCCAGGCGGTATAGAACGTACGAAGAAACGTAGGGTTCATTCAGATGGTGATTGCGGAAATACTCCTCGCTAGCTCCCCGTGAAGCAACGAGATGCGCCGATTTGTGCTTTTCACGGTGACCCTGTAGTATAGGGTGTCCCGAAGTCAGGAGTATCGTAGAGCGGTTTGTTCGACATAGATCGACATACGGATGGACACAGGCGGCTGGCCCCTCGGCGCATCCCACGGAGGCGCCCGGTAGGGTCTGTTCGGTCCCGCTCCCTTCCCGCTCCCTTTACGATTCTTCTTTTCCCCGAAATACCGTCCATGCATAGTTATGCGGAATCCGGCCATCCGGATTCCCTTTCCGACCCCGACCCGGCCTTGACATCGATCGAGGCGACGGATGCCAGGGGTCTTCTTTCGTTCGGACCGAACGGCACCGGGCCCGGAGCCAAGCGCTCCGCAGCCGGGCCGTGGCGTCCGCTCACCGAGGAGGATCCAGTGGACCTCCCGCCACTTGTTGAACCTCATACAGACGAGGAGGCATGCATGTCCCCAGAACAGTCGGGACCTGTACGGAGCACACCTCACCCGTCGGGGCCCGGAGCCTTCCGGTTCCTCGCCGGTCTCGTCGCCTTGCTGTTCTGCTTCGCCGCACCTCTGGCGGCGCAGGACACCGGGCGCGTGACCGGAGAGGTGACGAACCTCGACACGGGTGAACCTCTCACCGGCGCTCAGATCGTCCTGGAAGGGACGGGCCTGGGAGCTCTGGCCAACAACGTTGGCCGTTTCGTCCTCATGAACGTGCCTGCGGGTGACTACACCCTGAGCGTTCAGCGCATCGGGTTCGCCACCCACACCGAGGCCATCTCCGTCCCCGCCGGGGAAACCGTGGTGGTGGACGTGGGCCTCCGGCCCAAGGCCGTGGAGCTGGAAGGCGTGGTGGTGACGGGCACCGCCGGTCAGGCTCGCCGGCGTGAGATCGGGAACAGCGTGACCCAGATCAACGCGGCCCAGCTCGAGAACAAGGCCGTCACGGAGTTCGCCGACATCCTCCAGGGCCAGGCCGCAGGCCTCTCGGTCATGGAGAACTCCGGAGCGCCGGGGACCGGTTCGTCCATCCGCCTCCGGGGGAACAACTCGGTGACCTTCGGGAACCAGCCCCTGATCTACGTGGACGGCGTACGCATCTCCAACAGCGCCTACAGCCAGTTCGACGAAGCGAACCAGGGGGCCTCACCCCTGGACGACCTGAACCCCGCCGACGTGGAGCGGGTGGAGGTGGTGAAGGGTGCCGCCGCCACCACCCTGTACGGCACGGAGGCCGCCGGTGGTGTGATCCAGATCTTCACGAAGCGGGGAGCCGCCGGCGCCCCGGCGTGGCAGTTCAACGTGGAGCAGGGCTTCAGCCAGGCGCCCTGGATCGGGCCGGACGAGGACGTGAACCCCCACGGCCTCTACTTCCACAAGTGCAGGAACGTGGACTTGGACGGGGACGGCACGGTGGACTACAACGATCCCAGCTGCCCCGAGGACGGGAGCTGGTTCAAGTTGGGCCACCTGCAGCGCTACAACCTTTCCGTCCGAGGGGGAAGCGAGACCACGGACTACTTCATCTCCGGGAAGTTCGGGCGCACGAACAGCGTCTACGACGCCCCCAAGTGCGTTCCTCAGGCCCCGGACTGGGACGAGTGCGTGGACTGGACCGACGACGAGGAGCCGGCCTACTCCCAGGAGGCATCCATCCGGGGTAACTTCGGCTTCAACCCCACCGAGAACCTGACCATCCGCCTGAACAACAACTACACCTGGCGGAACATCAAGTGGATCCCCGACGGCAACAACGCCGAGGGCATGGGGATCAGCGTGGCCCGGGGATACGCCGGGTACACCACCGAGGAGATGGACGGCCTGGTCTACACCATGGACCTCGACACCCGGTTCGATCACTTCACCACCGGGATGAACATCCTCTGGAACCCCTGGGAAGGGGTGGACCAGAAGCTCTCCCTGGGCATGGACTATACCCGTAGCCGCTACATGGAAGAGCGCCCCTGGGGCTTCTGGTACAGCCAGGAGGGAGGCCGGGAGGTGGACGACATCAGCCGCCGGGTCATGACCGTGGACTACACGGGGACGTGGCGCACGGCCATTCCCTTCTTCCAGGATCAGAACTTCGAGTCCGTCCTCTCCTGGGGCGCCCAGATGTACGACAACCGTCGCTGGGGCCTGAACGTGAACGGCGAGACCTTTGCCGGTCCCGGTGACAAGCTGGTGACTTCCGGCGCCAACCTGGACGTCTGGGGCGAGTACAACCGGACCCTGACCAGTGGCGGCTTCTTCTTCCAGGAGCAGATCGGCTGGCAGGACAAGCTCTTCCTCACCGGTGGCGTCCGCTACGACGGCTTCAGCACCTTCGGGGAGGGCTTCGACCTGGCCGTCTATCCCAAGGCCCAGCTCTCCTACCTGGTCTCCGACGAGGCCTTCTGGCAGGAGAACCTCCCCTGGTGGGACAGCATGAAGCTCCGGGGAGCTGTCGGGCAGTCCGGAAAGGCTCCCGGCGCCTTCGACGCGGAGCGTGTGTGGGAAGCGGATCCGGCGGACGAGGGGCAGCCCGGCGTGATTATCGCCAACCTGGGGAACCCGGACCTGGGTCCCGAGGTCACTACGGAGTACGAGGGGGGCTTCGACGCCTCCTTCCTGGGCGACCGCCTGGGCGTGGAGTTCACCTACTACTACCAGAAGACCAAGGACGGGCTCATCGCCGTGGCTGAGGTCCCCTCCAACGGCGTGGCCGAGAACCAGCTCCGGAACGTGGGTGAGTTCAAGAACACGGGAATCGAGCTCTCGGCGAACTTCGAAGCCCTCCGGTTGGACAACTTCCTCTGGACCGTGGGCGGCCACCTCTCCACGAACAACAGCGAGGTCCTGGACCTGGGCGGCCTGGAAGACATCTACATCGGCTGGCGGAACCGGGTCCGTCCCTGTATGGACGAGGACGACCCCAGCACGCCCCGGGACGACACGAAGGACTGTCCCCTCCCGGCCTTCTACCAGGAGCGGGTCATGAACCCCGACGCCGTGGGCGAGGCGCCGGACATGGTGTTCCAGTACATCGGCCCCACGTATCCCACGCACAACTACGGGATCAACACCTCCCTCACCTTCTTCGAGCGGTTCCGCCTGGACGCCCTGGCCGAGGGCGCCGGTGGGCATTACCTCTCCTCCGGCACCGCCTACCAGAACGTGCGCCGCGGGGAGTGGCCGTCCTGTTGGGAGATCCAGGAGAAGGTGGACGCAGGTCAGACCAGCGACCTGACGGCCTACGACCTGGCCAAGTGCACGGACCAGTATACGGGCTACGGCATGTGGGCCGAGCCGGCGGACTGGTTCAAGATCCGCAACGTGTCCCTGAGCTACCGGGTGCCCCAGGAATGGCTCCCGGCACAGGCCCGCTCCCTGACCCTCCGGGCCAGCGGCCGGAACCTGTGGACCTTCACCGACTGGCCGGGCATGGATCCCGAGACCTACGAGGACGGATCCATGGACAGCCTGTACCGCCAGGAGTACTACAACCTCCCACCGGTGCGAACGTTCATCTTCAGCGCCTCCGTGGGCTTCTGACCTGGGGAATAGGGAGGAATAGACTATGATCAAGCGATTGAAAGACTGGTCGAGGCTGGGCGCGAGCCTTGTGCTCCTCCTGGCCACGGCCGGCCTCACGGCATGCGACGTGGACGAGTTCTTCGACGTGGAGAACCCGGGAAGGATCCTGGACGAGGATCTCTTCACCGACCAGGGTCTCGGCACCCTGGTCACCGGGGCCTCGGCGGAGCTCTCCGACTACATCGACACCCACGTTTTCATGGTGGTGCGGGTCACCGACGAGCTGGCCGGTAGCGGGAGCTACTACGACACCGGTCTCCAGCGCCGGGGCCTCCTGCACCCCATCGACACCGACGGCTACTGGGAGCAGCCCCAGGAGGGCCGTTGGGCGGCGGAAACCGCCATCGAGCGCATCGAGCAGGTTCGGGGGCCGGAGGAAGCCGCCGACGACAGCATCTACGCTCGGGCGTACCTCCTGGCCGGCGTCAGCAACAACCATCTGGCCGAGAACATGTGCGACCTGGCCTACGGGGTCAGCGAGCGTCTCCCCAGGGACACGGCCTTCAGCCGGGCCCTGAACCAGTTCGAGAGGGCGGAGCAGCTGGCCAACACCAGCGGTGCCGAGTCCCTCCGCCTGGGAGCCATCGCAGGACAGGCCCAGGCCCTGGTGGGCATGGCCTGGTCCGGAAGGGCAAGCTGGTCCGACGCCGCCGCCAAGGCGGCCCAGGTCCCCACGGACTACAAGTACGTGGCCTTCTACCACTTCGGCGAGAACGAGAACATCATGTGGAACGAGACCCACGAGCGGCACGAGGTCTCGGCCTGGGCCACTCCGGTGCAGTATCTGCCGGAAGACAATCCCCGGGCGCCCTACACGGACTGCCGGGTGGGCAACCGTTGTGACAACGACATCGGCGCCGACGGCCAGACCCCCATGCTCCGTCAGGAGAAGTACGACGACCGGGGTTCGGACATCACCATCCTCAGCGGTGTCGAGGCCCGGATGATCCAGGCCGAGGCCGCCCTCATCGCCGGCAACCTGGGCGAGTTCGTGGGCTACCTCAACGATGTCCGGGAGTACTTCGGCATCGAAGAGGAGCTGGCCGCCCCTGCCAACCAGCAGGAAGGTTTCGACATGCTGGCCTCGGAGAAATTCCTGAACATGTGGCTGGAAGGGAACCGTCTGTGGGACATCCACCGCTGGGACACCGACGACTACACCTTCACCATGTACGAAGGCTCGTCCGTTCGGGACTTCCTCTACGGGGGAACGGTGATCTACGAGACGGATGCCACCCGGCGGGCGTCCTGTGTGCCCATCGGGTTCACCGAGTGCCAGGCTAACCCGAACATCACCTGCTCGACGACCATTCAGTACTGACGGCCTGGCCTGACCGGGCCGAGTCCGAGCAGCAACGCCGGCAGCAGTCTCGCTGGCGCCGGAAGCAACCCGAAGCTGTCTCCGCCCACCCCGGGTGGAGGCAGCTTTCGGCTTTTGAGGGGCGCGACAAGAGCCGGAGTTCGCAGGCACCTTTTCCGTGGATCCACTTCCTGGTCATAGACCGGACCGTGAGGAGGAAACCCAGGCGCCACAGAGGCGTATATCTCTGTATGAAAGACGATTGCATGCAGTGCGTCCAACGCCTCCATCGCCCCCTGCTCCACGCGGTTGTGGCCACCCTCGTTGTGGTCCTGGCGTCGGCCTGTGGGGGGGGAGCTCCCCCTGGGGAGGAGCCGGGGCCCCTTCCCGGAGAGCTCCGGGGTGTGGTCCTGGACTCCCTGACGGGTCTCCCGGTAGAGAATGTCCTGGTGGTCCTGGAGGACGGCCGGAAGAAGACATCCGGAGAGGAAGGCGAGTTCCGGTTTCCGGGCCTGGTCCGGGGCGGCGGAGAGGTGACCCTGGTGGACCCACGGTGTCGAGTGTGGACGTCTCTCCTGCCCTGGGAAGGACTCGCCCAGCGTCCGGTGGTCCTCCGGATCCCCTGGTCCCTGGTGCACGACCAGGAGCTGGCCCGGGGCCACCGGGGGAAACGGGTCACGGCCGCGGAAATCCGGGAAATGAACGTGAGCTCCGTCATGGAGGTGATCCGGACCGTTGCGCCCCAGATGGTGGGTCGGGCCGGAGGCCAGCCCGGTGAGGGGACGACGTTCGTGAGACGGGGGGCCCCCAGCCTCTACGGCGTCACCCATCCGCTGGTGATCCTGGACGGGGCCCAGTTGGGGCAGGAGGCGGCCTCTACCCTCCAGGACTTCGCTCCGGAGAGCGTGGCCCTCCTGGAGATCATCCCTACCAGCGCGGCGGGGTGGCGCTACGGGACCAACGCTTCGGCCGGGGTCATTCGCATCGTCACCCGCCGGGGTGTCCAACCCGAGGGCACCACCATGGACCCGGCGGGGTGTCCCGTTGACCTGCCGGGGGGAGGGGGTTGAGGGCTCGGGCCGTTCCTTCCCCCGTGTTTTGGAAGCTGGACGGGAACAGCGGTTGTTCTATACTCCTTGATGGATGGTAAACGACTCCACGTCTCTGGATGTTGCCATGAACCGCATTCGCAACCTTCTCCCTCTCATGTCCGTCCTCCTGGTAGCCGGCTGCTACCACTACGTTCCCGCAGAGCCGTCCACCCTGTCCCGAGGCGCCCAGATCCGGGCTCAGGTGGCGGACAGCGCGGCGCACAGGGTGAGGCCGTACCTGAACAGCAGGGGTGGGTACCTGGAGGGCCAGCTCCTCCGGTGGGACGACGTAGAGGGTGCCCAGCTCCTGGTGGGGCCCTTCGGCAACGGCATGAGCAGCTATCCCGGCGCCATCCGGGACACCGTGCACGTCCTGCCCCGGGACCTGGCCGGAATGGAGATCCGGGAGCTCAGTCGGGGGCGGACCGCCGGCCTGGTAGGGGTCATGGTGGGTGGGGCCGTGGCGTCCATCCTCATCCCCCAGGCCCTGAGCTCGGGAAGTGCCCCGGAAGGGGACAACGAAGGGGAGCCCGGGGGAGATCCGGAGGCCCAGATCCGCATCCCCATCCCCCTGTTCTTCTGGGTACGCTGACAGGGGGTCGCGGGGGGACAGGGCGAGCCCACCGTGGATGCCGGCCCTCAGCGGCCCCCGGGCCTTGGCGGCCGCGGATGATCCACCGGTTCCCGCCTGATCTGGGGGATCTCCGACGAGAGGGTGGCCAGGGTCTCCCGGAAGCCCTCCAGGACGGCTGCAAACGCTGGGCGTAGGGCCAGGTTCTCCGTCTCCCCCGGATCCACCTCCAGGTCGTAGAGCTCCTGGGTGCCGTCCCCGTTCAGGATGTAGTGGTGGGCGGAGTCCACCAGGGAGTACATCACGGGGCCCCAGGTCACGGGATACCAGGGCTCGTCCACATCCCTGAAGGTGAGGACGGACAAGGCCTTCTCCCCGGGAACGGAATCTTCCTCCATCCAGTAGCGGGCCAGAGAGCTTCCGGGAATGAGGTTCCGACCGGGACTCAGCCCCACCAGATCCAGGATCGTGGCGGCCATGTGCCGCAGGCTCACAACCCGCCTCACCCTCATTCCCTTCCCCTCCCGCCGGGGATCCAGGATCATCAACGGTACGTGAAGGACGGGCAGGTACAGGGTGTTCCCGTGGCCGTAGAGCCCGTGCTCCCCCAGGTGCTCCCCGTGGTCGCCGGCCACGATGACCACCGTGTTCTCCAGCGTTCCCCTATCCTCCAGGACCTGGAGGATGATGCCCACGGCTTCGTCCGTGTCCAGAACCGCCGCGTGGTAGCCGGCGGCGTGGGCCGCCTGCTCCCGGGGGCCCATGTTCCACTTGTCCGTCCGCCAGGCCGAGGTCCCCGTGAGGATTCCCACGTTCCGGGTGAAGTCGTTCCAGGGGATCCCCCCGGGCAGGGCCCTTCGGGCCGAGTCCGGCGGCGGGTAGGGCTCGTGGGCATCGAAGAAGTTCAGGAAGGCGAAGAAGGGCCGGTCTCCCTGCTTCTCCTGCCAGCGCAGGAACTCGTCGGCCACCACATCGGCGGGCTTGCGATTGACGGGGTGATAGTAGTGCACGAGCCTTCGCCAGAAGCTGGCCCCGGCCAGACTCCGGCCCATCCCGGAGCTGAGGATGACTTGCCCCAGGGACACGGGGTAGTCCCGGTAGGTGACGAACCCCCGATTCAGTCCCGAGGCAGCGGAGGTGAAAAGGAGGTTCCCCACGAACCCGCCGGTGGCGTACCCGTACTGCCACAGGACCTGGGCCACGGTGGGGAACTGAGTGCCCAGGGTCTCGTTCCACCCGGAGCCCAGAGGTCGGCCCCCGGCCATCCGGTGGGGCCAGTGGCCCGTGAACATGCTGGCGTGGGAGGGGAAGGTCCACGGCGAGGGGGCGATGGTGCGGGTAAACAGAACGGACCGGTCCGCCAGCTCCTCCATCACCGGCGTCCGGATCGGTCCATAGTCCGACGCCGGAACGAAGTCGTCCAGGAAAGACAGGCTGGTGGAGCGGACCGTGTCCAGGATGATGAGAAGGACGTTGGGAGCCCAGGGCGGGGGTGTGGGAGCCCCTGCCGTCCGGTACTCCACGAGCTGGCGTTCCCGGAGTTCCACCCGGAGAGTGACGCCCAGGACCAGAACCACCCCGAGCCCAGCGATCACGGGAAGGACCAGACGATGCCGGGGACGTGGGCGAGCCACCCTGGAGACCAGGGTGCCCACTCCCACCGCCAGGATCAGGACGGCCAGGGGATGGAGGCGTTCCATGAACAGGCCCAGGGCGAACACGCTCCAGCCTGCGGCAAACCCAAGGACCCGGGAACGTGTCCGGAGCTCCTCCCATCGCCGGCCCAGGAGCCAGAACGTCAGCCCCGCCGGAGCCAGGAAGAGAAGATGGCTCAAGGGGGCCATCCAGACGGAATGACGCCCCGCCCGAACCATGAACGGCCCCTGACTCAGGAGGAAAGCCGAGGCCTCCTCCACCAGGCCCAGCCACACGGCCACCGCCAGGACCAGGAGCCCCAGGCGAAGCCCCGAGATCCCATAGCTCCACCCTGCCTCCTTCTTGCTGTTGCTCATCCGATATAGCCAAGCCCTTTCAGCCGCTCCCGGACGAGGGCCTCTCCGTCCACCGGAGACGACGGCTGCTCATCCGATTCCCTCCGGGTCTTCTGCCCCTCCCCGGGTTTATCCGACCCCAGGAGATCCCGCCCCTGCATGGAGGCCGGGACGTCGTACCCTCCGACATGAAGAAGCGTGGGCGCCAGGTCCAGGAGGTGGGCTCCGTCCACCCTTCCCTCCTCCGGGATCCCGGGGCCCGCCAGGATGAAGGCTCCATGCTGGGCATGATTGCAGTCGTCGGGCCCGGTGTCGTTCTCCTGGACGTGGATGGCGTCGTACCCCACACCCCCGATGGCTCGCCAGGACAGGTTCCCGAAATGGACGATGAGGTCCGGGGGGATTCCCTCCACCCGTCGGTAGACGGCCTCGGGCTTGTGGGCCCGGGTTTCCATGGGCCGCCCCTGGTCGTCCGGGACGGCCTCCAACCGGGCCGCCAGCTCCTCCCGCAGGGCTGAGGCATCCTCGGGCTCCACAACCCCCTCCGGCTCCCGTCCCTTCACGTTCAGGAAGATCCTGGCGTAGTACCCACCGGTGCTCCAGGCCCGGGTCCGGCTCCAGTCCACGTCCGACCCCCGGAACGGGGTGACCTCCCGGGGCCGGCCCCGAAGGGTGAGGAACCCCTCCCGGACCAACCACTCGTTCACGCACACCCCACCGGCCAACGGCTTCGCTCCGTGGTCCGAGACCACCAGGAGCAGGGTGTCTTCCTCCAGGAGATCCAGGACCGACCCGATCTCGTGGTCCAGGAGCCGGTAGTACTCCCTCACCACGTCCCGCCAGGGATTGGCCGGATCGTGCCCGCGGTGCCGGGGATCGTGGTGCTTCCAGAACCCATGGTGGATCCGGTCCAACCCGATCTCCACGAACTGGAAGTAGTCCCAGGTCTCCTCCTCCAGGAGGTGACGCACGACCCGGAAGTGGGTCCGGGTCATCGCCACGATCTCCCGGTGGAGACGGTCCTTGTCCTCGGTGCGGAAATCCTGGACATCCACCGGATAGTGGCCCACCAGGTCCCGGATCCGCTGGGAGACCTCAGGGGGATGGGTGAAGACGCCCTCCCGGGAGTCCGGGGTGAGGAAGCAACCCACCCGGATCCCGTTCATCCGCCCTGGAGGGTAGGATGGGGGGACCCCCACCAGAATGGAGCGGCCTCCCTCCATGGCGATCTGATCCCACAGGGTTTGGGCCCGGATCCACCGGGAATCCACGACCTGGAGGCCTTCGTAGGAATGGTCCACCCGGTTCCGGAACCCGTAGACCCCCAGGGAGCCCGGATCCTGGCTCGTAGCCATGCACATCCAGGCCGGCACCGTGATGGGAGGAATGACGCTCTCCAGGGTTCCGTACATTCCCCCGGCCATCAGACGCCTGAGGTGGGGGAGGTCGTCCTCCAGGAGGATCTCCGGGGCCGCGCAGTCCAGACCCATGACCAGAATTTTCACGAGAGCAGGGATCTCCCTTCCAGTCCCTGGTCCCCCGGAACCCCCAGGGCGTCCAGAATCGTGGGCGCCAGGTCCATGAGACAGGCCCCGGACTCCCGGAAGGGGGCGTTCATGAACAGAATCCCCGGGACGGCGGCGGGATCCACCGCATGGTCCCCGGACCATCGGCGGGTGTTGTCCGTCAACACCGCCGGCCCCAAGCCCCCCATGGCCGTGGCCGAGGAGATCCGGTATCCCGGGGCGCAGGCCAGGAGGACGTCCGGGGCGTCCTCCAGGTACGGTCCGGAGTAGACCTGCTCTCGAGGGAAAGCGTCCCGCACCGCCACCTGGTCCCGCTCCGGATCGCCGAGTCCCCTCAGGCGTCCGGCCACCTCCTCCCGCAGTCCCGGCGCCTGGGCCTCCTCCACGATCCCCTCCCCCTCCCGGTCCCGGAGATTCAGGTAGAGGCCAGCCAGGCCCACGGCGTAGGCCCGGGTCCGGCTCCAGTCCACGTACCGGAGGAGATCCAGGGGCCCGTCCTCCGGGGCCGCCCCCTCCCGGAGGGCCAGGTACCCGTTCCGGTGAAGCCAGGTATTCAGGTGGAGTTCCCGCTGGAAGGAGCAGAAGCCATGGTCGCTGGCCACCATGACCAGGGTCTCGTCGTCGGCGTACTCCTGAGTCTCGGCAACCACGTCATCACAGAGGCGGTAGTACTCCTCCACCACGCCGGTCCACTCCGGGTCCGGAGGCTTCCCCCCGTGAGCCGGGTGGGAGGGCTCACGAAAGCGCCAGAAGATGTGCTGCACCCGGTCCGGTGTGTCGTAGAGGCAGTAGAAGAGCCCCTGGTCCAGCCGGGCCAGCTCGTGGTGCATCATGGCCCTGCGCTCGTCCATGATGTCCATGCACTGGTCCAGGAAGGCCCCCTCGTCGATGCGGCCGTTCGTGACTCCGTTGTGCTCTTCGGCCATGCCCAGGGTGGCGTAGGGGCCCAGGCCCCGGCGGAGCTCTCCGGCGTAGTCCCAGGGGTGGCTGATGGGAAAGAGGGGGGCGTCCGGGTCGAACTGGACCGGTGTGGCGAAGAGGCGGAAGGGCTCGGTGCTCACGAGGAAGAAGCGCACCTGCCCCCGAACGGATTGCAGGGGGCCGTGCTTGAAGCGGACGGGAATCCAGGAGGTCCAGCTCCCTTCCCTCAGGGGCGTCTGAAAAGCCCCGTCCGGACAGGCCACCTCGCCCCCCCCGGGGCCCCGTCTCACCTCCATGTCCAGGGCCAGGCTGAGATCGTCCCCCTTGCCGGACATGGGGCCCAGGATGTGGATGGTGACCCGTCCCTTCTCGTCCGGCTCCACCGGGAAGACGTGCTCGCTCTCCCCGGCCACCGGATCCGCCTCTGCCGTGTAGAAGCTCGTGGAGCCGAAGCCCCCACGGACATCCGGCACCCCGACTCCCGCCAGCATGCGGCCCTTGAAGGAGTCCGGAGGATAGGTGCAGGGGTGGCGTAGAACCACGCTGGGCAATCCCGCTCCGGAGAGGCGGTCCCAGACCGTTCGCCCGCCTCTCAGGTTCACGGCCTTGGGGGGAAGAAGACGGCTCCGCTCCTCGTGACGGTAGAGGCCCATCTCCGGCAGGTAGGTCTCCGGATTCCGGCGGAGGAAGTCAAAGATTCCGTGGGCCCCCGGGTTCCCTCCCACCGCGAAGGTGGACCAGGCCACCGGGGTCTGAGCCGGCAGGGTGGTGGATAGTCGGGCGTAGCCCCCGGCTTCCCGGAGGGCGGCGAGGGCCGGTAGCTCCCCGGCCCTCATCATCCCCTCGGTGAGGGCCGGGTCCAGGCCGTCCAGGCCGATGACCACGGCCTTCCTGTACGTCTTCCTCGCCATCCTCTCCTCCTTTCCGACTCAGCGGTGAGACGGAGGAGCGGGTGTCTCTCCCCTCCTGCCGGATCGGCGGGATCGACGCCAATCCGAGACACGGGTGAGGAGGCGCCGGAAGAAGCCCACGATCCGGCGCCAGAAGGTGAGGAGTCCCCCGAGCCCGGCGGCGAGGATGGAGGCCAGGGGGACATAGGTTTCGGGACCGAAGTAGAGCAATGGACATCTCCAGAAGCCGCCGAAGACGGCAACGAGCGAGGTTTTCCGGAGAGAGCGGGAGGAAGCGGGTCCAAGGAAGAGTCCAGGACGGGATTCTGACCGCTCTGCAGCGTTTGTCTTCCCACCGCCGTGAAGACACCCGAGCAGGCTTTCACGTTGAGGGATACGGCTCAGCTGTATGATTGGGCGAGAGGCGAGAGGCCCATGCCGGACGGCATGAGGCCGGAAGGAATGCCGGGGGCGGGATTCGAACCCGCATGGGAGGTCACTCCCGGGGGATTTCAAGTCCTTTGGTAGTTGCGGAGATCAACCCGTTCGGCCCGAGAATAAGCCATTTTTTCCTTCGGCCCACCGCTCGTCACCGGGCCGTCAACGACGCGGCCGGAAGCGTCAAGCAGGGCCGTCTGTCGCGCCGGCTCGCCCGTCCCGCCCGGACCGGATCCACGGGGTCTGGACCGCCAATGTGCTGGTCACGACGGTGTTGGTCTGGTGGCACAGCTTCCACCTCACAGGGGTCACGGAGTGGACCCTTCTATTCTTCCTCGATCTGGTGGCCCACTCACTGGTTCTCTACCTCCTGAGCGGACTCCTCTACCCGGTCCGGGGCGGGGAGGTGACGGATTTCGGGGCTCACCTCGAGGCGAACAGGACCCGCTTTTTCATGGTCCCCCTGGCCTTTCGGGCTGTGGATTTCGCGGACACGGTCATGGAGGCCAACGCTCTGGCTTCCGAGATCAACATCCTCCGACTGGTCTTCATCGGGGTCTACGCCGTCGCCTTTCTCCTGGCCATTGGCACCCGGAACCGCGTGTATCATGGCACCGTGGCCGTGGCCTGGTTCCTGACCTGCGTTTTCTGGGGAATCAAAGCCCTGGGCGATCCCATCATCGTTTTCTGATTCGGTGGAGACTGGAAAGGCGATGGCCTTGCTGCCCCCCCGGAGCCGAAACCTCCAGGCCCCGCGCGCTGCCGGAACTGGCCGAGCCCGATACGATTCCCGCCATGATCTTTCGCCTCCGCCCAAAGAGAACACCGATGCTCCCGAAGATTCTCCACCGCCCCTTCCTTCACCGGGCCGGCGCCGTCGCCGCCTTCGCGATGGTTGCCCCTCTCCTGGCCGCACTCCATGTGGCCCGGGCTCAATCGGCCATGTTCGACAATTTCGTCGAAGCCTCCCCCAGGGCCGGGGAGACGGCTCCGGACTTCACCCTCCTCACCCTGGAGGGCGAGCCCTTTCACCTCATGGAAGCGACAGCCGAGATGCCCGTGGTGGTGGAGTTCGGCTCCTTCACCTGACCCCCCTTCAGGCGGCAGGTTGCCGTCGGGGAAGAAGCCTTCGAGAAGTACCAGGGCAAGGTTCACTTCGTCGTTCTGTCCCAGCGGGAAGCCCATCCGAACCAGATTATGTTCCAGGACATTGACCAGCCGGCAACCATGGAGGAACAGCTTGCGCTGGCCTCGCGGTGCCGGCAGGAGCTGGGCCTGACCCGAACCATCGTGGTGGACGGGATGGACAATGCAGTGCGGGAAGCCTATGGCGGGCTTCCGAATAGCGCGTACATCATCGCACGAGACGGGACCATCGTCTTCAAGGAGCCCTGGGCGAAGGCCGGCGGCTGGGCTCCGGTTCTGGACAGCCTCCTGGCAGGAGGGGGTTGAGGCCACCCGCCTGGTTCAACTGGGCGCTGATCCGAATGGAGCAGAACCCGGGCCCACACATGGAGCGGAGGTAGGCTACCTTGGCACCGGGCCCGGGACGGTCGGACTCCCGACGTTGGCGTTGATCTTCACGGCGAACTTGCCGCCGATGATCATGGGCTTCTTCCGAGGAATCACTCTCGCCAGAGGCCACGAACGTCATCAAAGTTCATATTTCCTCTCCATCTTTGATGCAGCATCGACAGAAGTCGATTGCTCTTCAGCCTCGTCGTCCGCAGGGGCCTTGGGGTGAACACTACTCCGGATAATACTCCAGGAGTGAATGGCTTTCGGAGTCAGTGACGGCGTTTCACGGCCGCAGACTCCCGGAGCCAGCGCGACCGGTTGGATATGCTGCTCTCTGGCACCGATACGAACTGGCTGTCCCGATGCCCCCCCGACTGGCGGCAATCGCTCAGCGCCACCAGAAGTCAGTCACGCCTCCTCGAGAGCTGCGAACAAGGTGATTATCACCTTTCTGAGGCGGGGGCTCACCTACGTTTCCTCCCTTAGAAGGCTGTTGAACAAGGGGGGCGAGCCGCGTTACGAGCGCC
>Ga0207797_1000422_pt1 | contig 32801 bp, 29 predicted proteins | sample PRCRCaboRojoPR_6_FD_187275 | JGI IMG/M metagenome (GOLD analysis project Ga0207797, IMG submission 187275) | Marine sediment microbial community from Cabo Rojo, Puerto Rico - PR CR 10% Liquid 1 (SPAdes) | ecosystem: Environmental > Aquatic > Marine > Coastal > Sediment | place: Cabo Rojo, Puerto... | reverse complement strand
CCAGTGGGTGAAAGAATCCTAGTCTTCAAATAGTAGCAATTTTCTATCCTGTTCACTATTAGACGCGGTTCGTGCGCAGGATAATCGCTCATCTCAGGTCAACATCATTTTACCAGCTCACCGGAGTCAAACGCCTTCGGTTATGGCCGCGACGTCCTCTTCCACATCGCCCGTCGGCTTGATATCGAACTTGTCCACCAAGACTTCTAAAACCCCTTCAGAGAGGAAGGCAGGCAGGGAAGGTCCCAGACGAATCCCTTTCACCCCCAAGGAAAGGAGGGCCAGCAATACTGCCACCGCCTTCTGCTCGTACCAGGCGATATCGTAGGAAATGGGCAAGTCGTTTATATCGTCTGCCCCGACGGCACGAGCCAGCTCTTTCGCAATTAGGACGAGGGAATAGGAGTCATTGCATTGGCCGGCGTCAAGCACTCGGGGAATATCCGTTCCCTCTACCCGACCCAGGTCAAGCTTGTTGTAGCGATATTTGGCACAGCCCGCAGTGAGAATGACGGCCTCTTCAGGTAACTCTCGGGCAACTTCCGTGAAATAATTGCGGGAGTCGTAGCGGCCATCGCAACCGGCCATGACGACGAATCTAGTTATCTTGCCCTGCTGGACACAATCGACGATCTCTTCCGCCCTATCTGAAACGGCGTCGTGGGCAAAGCCGGCCGGTATGGTACCCGTCTCGAGCTCTTCCGGCGGAGCCGTCTCTTTTGCCTGTTCTATCAGGGCGGAAAAATCCTTGCTTTCCCCCTCCTCTCGATCCGGGACGTGTTTTAGCTCCGGATAGCCCACTACCCCGGTCGTGTAGACCCGATCCTTGTAAGAATCCTTGGGCGGTATGAGACAATTGGTAGTCATCAAGATCGGGCCGTTAAACTTCTCAAACTCCTCTCCCTGTTTCCACCAGGAATTGCCGTAGTTGCCCACGAAATGATCGTACTTTTTGAAGGCCGGATAGGAGTTTGCGGGTAGCATTTCTCCATGGGTATAGACGTCTACACCCTCTCCGGCGGTCTGTTTCAGCAACTCTTCCATGTCCTTCAGATCATGACCGCTAATCAAAATCCCCGGCCTATCCCTCGTACCGAGCTCTACCTCGGTGGGTTCGGGATCACCGTAAGCCCGGGTATTGGCCTTGTCCAGAGCGCTCATTGCCGAGACCGCCATTTCTCCCGCTTCCAAGACCAAGTCAAAGAGATCGTCGGCTCCGAGCCTATCGTCGACGGTCGCCGCCAATCCCCTATGAATAAAGTCGAAAATCTTTTCGTCTTTTTCGGACAGAATGTAGGCGTGATCCGTATAGGCGGCGATCCCCTTGATCCCGTAAGTCAACAATTCCCGCAGAGAACGAATCTCCTCCTCGGCCGTGGCCAAGACGCCGACCTGCTCCCCCTTCTTCCACAAGTCCGCCGGATCGTCGCTTTCCCAGGTTGCGGCCTCAGGGAGATCGATCTCCGGAAGTACGCCGTACTCCTCCTGATGAGCGGAGGCATACAGTTCCGCCAACTCTTCCCTAACCTGGATGGCTTCACCGATTCGGTCCTCGAACCATCTGGGGTCAAAGTTGGCATTGGTAATAGTGGAAAAAAGGCTCTCCGTAACGAAAACGTCCGCCTCCTCATGCTCCAGAGTCAAATCCTTCTCTTCCGCCCTTCGGACGTAGAAGGAGATTCCTTTCAATAGCCAGATCAATAGATCCTGCAAGTTGGCCGTCTCGGCGTCCTTGCCGCATACTCCCCTCATCAGACAACCTTCATTGTTTGCCGTCTCCTGACATTGGTAGCAAAACATCTTCGGATTTTCGTCCATTTGGACCTCCCGATATTAATGAGAAAAATTCAATCCAGGGAATCAAATAAATTGATCTCTTCACCTTGATGTACCCACTCCATAGAAACCTCTTCCTCGCTCAGACTCTCCCCCGTGAGCCGACAGAGATGGGGTTTTTCCTCGCTTTCCCCCTCCCCGGGGGCGAAGAACTTGCAATTTTTACAGCTAAGGGCCGCACTGAGGTAGCCCTTCTCTTGCATCCTGCCCGCTATCCCCAAAAGAGCTCCGTGCAGAACACTTTTTTCTCCCCGAGACAAGGGAGCGATTAACTCTCCCACTGACCGGTCCAGCTGGGAAAGCCTGGCGACGACCTCCTCTCCTTCCTCAGTTAAAACCAGATCCACCTGCCTGCGATCTTCTTCGTTCCGTACCCTCCGGATCAATCCCTTTTCCGCCAGGGAATCGATCGTACGGGTAGCGGTCGGCTGAGCGACCTGAAGCCTTCTCGCCACCGATCCCACTTTTCGACTGCCCGGGTGAGCGTTGGACAAAAAGCGCAAGGTCTGCACCTGAGTGGAAGAGAGCCCCTCTTCCCTCCCGCTTTCTCTCATCATCTTATAGATACCTTGGGCGATACGGTAAAGTAGGAGAGAAACTTCAGTCTCCCCTTCGTTCGGATCTTTATCTGCAGCGATCGAACTCACCCCCTTTATATAGCTATGCTATTATATAGCTTAGCTATTTATATCGGGAGGAAGAAAAAAAGTCAACCCCTCCGGGCAGAATAATTGAGTCCGGACGCCGTTTCATTCGAGAACCTTGACTCTCCGAAACCGTTTTTTTACACTACTCATGTATATAACGCCTGTCGCTCCCTATCTCCGGAGGGTGTTTTGAAAGTAAACCAATCTCAACGTCAACCCAATATCACAAAGAGGTGTGAGATATGCAAAAGGTCTGGTTCATGCCCGCCAAGGCCGAAGAAGGAGAGCAAGCTTTGGACGATAAAGTAAGCAAGCTCTTCGGCGAAGCCGAAGGGTTCATCGAAGAGGACGATTTCGTCTCCTTGAAGATTCACTTCGGCGAGAAAAATAACACTGGTCACGTCAAACCTGGCTACCTCAAAAAACTGGTCGAAGAGATCAAAGGCCACAAAGGGAAACCGTTCTTTACCGACACCAATACCTTATACAAGGGAGAAAGAAGTAACTCGATCGACCACCTAAACCAGGCTTACGAACATGATTTTAACCCCGAAAATCTCGGCTGTCCGGTCATCATCGCCGACGGACTACTGTCCAAAAATTACTCTCAAGTGGAAATACCGGGAGAGCACTTCGACCGGGTCAACGTGGCCAACGACATATTACACAGTGACGCCCTAATCGGGGTTTCCCACATGACCGGTCATCCCGCCGCCTGCATGGGGGCGTCGGTCAAAAACATAGGTATGGGCTGTGCCTCCCGTAGCGGAAAACAACAACAGCATGCCGACGTAAACCCTTCCGTGGACTGGGACCAATGTCAAGAATGCGGTCAATGTATAGAGTGGTGTCCAGTGGGGGCTATAGAGATGATAGAAGGGAAAGGGGCCAAGATAGATCAAGAAGTTTGCTACGGCTGCGCCGAATGCGTGGCTACCTGTCAGTTTGGCGCCATTCAGGTTTCCTGGGGCGGAACGAGCAAGGCCCTGCAGGAAAAGATGGCCGAATACGCCCTGGGAGCGCTTCAGGACAAGAGGGACAAGTCGCTTTTCTTTAACTTTCTGATCCACGTTACCGAAGGTTGTGACTGTTACAACACGGCCCAGTCTCGCGTTATCGAAGATATCGGCATCTTAATGTCCAAAGATCCGGTCGCGCTGGACGAAGCCTCGGCCGACCTGATGAATGAACGGACGGATTCCCAATTTTTAAACGAGCTTTACGCGGAAAACGACTTGGATTACAAACTACAACTGGAGCATGCCCAGTCGATCGGCTTGGGCAGTAGGGAGTACGATCTGATCGAACCGTAAAATACAGAAAAAGGAAGGAGGGCCGGGACTTCCCCGGCCCTTTGCCTTTCTACACCTTGAGGCTGCCCTCGGTCACACTCTCATACACCGTGCTGGCAGTGGCTATATCCTGAATCGCCAGACCAGTAGAATCGAAAAGAGTAACGTCCTCTCTTTCCCGAACTTCCCTCTTTTCCTTCACTAAGAGGGGCAATTCTCCGTATATATCCTCCTCTTCCAGAACGCCTTCTCTGTAAGGAACGTTTACTTCTCCGCTATGCAACGCCTGCTCGGCGTCGTCGACGATAATTTTGAGATTCAAATCTTCGCGTCGATAAAGTTCGGAGGAGAATTCCTGCTTGCCCTGAGCATCGGCCCCCATCGCGTTGATATGGGTGCCCGGCTCGATCCAATCCGCTTCTATGATCGGTTCCCGAACGGGTGTCGTGGTAGAGACGATGTCGGCCGAGCAAGTCTCTTTCAAGGAAGCAATTTTGAAATTGAATCCGGAGAAGGACCGGACGAATTCCTCCCGTTGCTCTTCGTCGACGTCAAAAAGGAGCACTTCTTGCAGTTCAAAAACTTCGGAGATAGCCATTAGCTGAGTCTTCGCCTGCTCGCCCAGACCGATCAGGCCCAGACTGCTGGAGTCATTCCGGGCCAGGTACTTGCTGGCCACCCCGGCAGCCGCTCCCGTCCTGTAATTGGTCAGAGTCGTCCCATCGATACAGGCGAGCGGCTCTCCCGTTTCCGGGTCATTCAAAAGAACCTTCCCCATTACCGTGGGCAGCCCCCTCCCTTTATTGTCCGGATGGACGTTAACCCATTTCAAACCGGCGTAATCCCCGATCCAGGCCGGCATTGCTCTGAAATCTCCGTTGAACTGGGGTAATTCCAGGTAGAGTTTGGGAGGCATCTTTGCTTCCCCTCGGGCGTACCTCTCAAACGCTTCCTCCACGGCCCGCAAAACCTGAGTCATTTCGATTATCTCCTGTACCTTCCGCTCGTCTATAACTAGGAATTGTGCTGCCAAATTGAACCCCTCCTTGATATCCAATTTTCCCCGCTGAAGGTTTTTGAATCAAGTTGAAAAAATCAGGTAAATAGGCCCGGGGCCGACCTTGCCTCTCTCGCGATTCGCCCGTAATCTAAAAGGGAAGACATTTAAAGTGGGTGACACTCTATGGGCATTCTTGAAATACGTGATCTAAACCTTGCGATCGAAGGAGAGACCATTTTAAACGGATTGACTATGGATATATGGGAGGGGCATGTCCACGCCCTGGTCGGACCAAACGGAGCGGGCAAGTCGTCGCTGGCTTTCTCCATCATGGGAATTTCCGGTTACAGAAACGTAGAAGGAGAAATTCATTTCAAGGGAGAGAAGATCAACGAACTCAGCGTGGCGGCCAGGGCTCAGCGCGGCATTACCTTGGCCTGGCAGGAACCGGCCCGCTACGAGGGGCTGACGGTGGAGAAGTTCATCAAAGCTTCCCCGAAGGGGAAAGACGGATTGGGAGTGGAAGAAGCCCTCAAAGCTTTAGGGATGGATCCAGGCAAGTATTTGGACAGAAAAGTCGACTCCAGTCTAAGTGGCGGGGAAAGAAAAAAGATAGAATTGGCCTCAATTTTGGCCATGGACCCCTCTCTGGTCTTATTGGACGAACCCGATTCCGGCATTGACGTCGCTTCGTTAGAACGAATTTTCGAAGCCATCGATTCCCTAAAAGAGAGAGGCGTGACGGTCCTGATGATCACTCATAGCGAAACCGTGCTCAATCGAGCCGAACATGCCTTTCTCATCTGCTGCGGAAGCTTGATCGACAAAGGGAAAGTGGATAAGATAGCCAGATATTTTGGCGAGGAATGCGTCCCCTGTGATCATAAGAATCATCCCCAACTGAACGGAGAACGGGCGATAGGGGCCGGGGGGGAGAGAGAATGAAGACGGACATAGATGCCCTCTACAAGGCCGCGGAAATTGAGGAGGCGATCTCCGATCCCCGCACGGCTCATCTAGTGATAGATAAGGATCAGGTGGCCGGGGCCAACGAAGTCGAAGGTCTGCGGGTCGACCCGACGCCGATCGAGGACGGAGTGGAAGTCGCGATAACGGTAGAGGAAGGGGCCGTGATCGAAAAACCGGTCCATATGTGTTTCGGAGTCACCGAACTGGAGGGATTGCAGAAGATAAATCTGAATCTCCGTCTTGAACCTCGCTCTAAAGTGGGGATTTTGGCTCACTGCGTCTTTCCTCAAGCCCGGGACGTCCGCCACGTAATGGACGCGGAGATCGACATCGGCCAAGGAGCGGACTACAGTTACCTGGAAAAGCACGTACATAGCCCTTCCGGGGGGATAAAGGTCGTATCGCGCGCCCAGGTCAACTTGGCCGAAAAGGCCCGTTTCCATACGGACTTCGAACTGATCAAGGGTCGAGTGGGCGATCTCGAGATTGACTACGATACCAGATGCGAAAGGGAAAGCGTGATGGAGATGACGGCAAAAGTGAACGGCAGCGGGGATGACCGGATCAAGATAGATGAGAAGGGACAATTGTTGGGTGAGGGCGCGCGCGGCGTGCTCAATACCCGCGTAGCCGTCAGGGAACGGTCCAAGGCCCAAGTCAACAACGAACTGATCGCCACGGCGGCGGGGGCCCGGGGCCACGTAGATTGCAAGGAAATCATTCAGGACGAAGGGGAAGCAAACGCAGTACCTATCGTCACCGTCAAACATCCCGAAGCCCACGTCACCCACGAAGCCGCCCTCGGTAGTGTCGATGAAAAACAGCTAGATACGCTTATGGCAAGAGGGCTAGAAGAAGAGGAGGCAGTGGACCTGATCATCGAGGGCCTGCTGAGCTAATCCCCGGGGCTCAAGCCTCGAAGATAATCTTTCCGGTCTCTTCTCCGGGGCTTAAGCCGGGCAATTCTTCCAGTTTGGCCCTAAAACGGTCCCCACGCATGATCTGAAGAAACTCTTCCCCCAGAGGGGTATCCAAAAAGTCATCGCGACAAAGGAAATCGTAGTTTTCTTCCTTCAGGGGAAGAAACCCCAGCCCATTACCGGCGGCAGCCGTCTCTATACCTAGACCGACGTCTGCCTTGCCTCCCTTAATTGCGGCGGCGACGCCGCTGTGGCCGCTTACTTCAGTCTGATAGCCGGGTAGCTTATGACGGATCTCATCCATTTCTTGGCCCGCCTCATCCGCGGCCTCCCGCAACAAGTTCTCAAGCAAGGCCCGCGTACCCGAGCCTGCATTTCTATTTATCAAACGCAGATCACCTTGAAGCAGATCCTCCACTTCCTGAATGTTCCGGGGATTACCCCGAGGGAAGAGCAAACCTTGACGACGCCGATAACCTCTAACCAGACTTACTTCGTGTAGATCCTCTTCTTCCAGGCGGGGCACGTTGTAGCCCGAAGGGGTCAAAATATGCATCCCGGCGACGTCGGCCAGGTCCCGTTCTATCGCTTCCAGACCGCCAAAAGAGCCCCTACTCAAACTACGGACTCTGTAGCTTAGGAGACCCAAAAGCTCCTCCAGACCTAAACAGTGACTACCGATGACCAAGGCCTGAGGGATCTTCAATTCGCTATCGATAAGGTTCACGTCGACCTTCTCTCCCCTCTCAAGGTAGAGTACGCCCTCGGGTATCTCCACGAAGCCTTCCGCTTGCGCAAGCAGAGTAACCGCCCCGCTCACCTTGTTAACCGGGTAGGCCCGTAAATCGCCCTCCCTTTCCACCAGGCCGACGTATTTCTGTTCGTAGCGCCCCCCTTCCGAATCCAGATCCTCCTGCAGATGAGCCTCTACGGTCCTCCTTTTTCGAGATTCCTGACCAGTCAAGCGAAACAGAAAAGGGGCCACGAAATTAAGGAAGACAACGTGAGCGGAAGCGGGATTGCCCGGCAAGCCGAAGAAAGGCTTACCTTTAACTCTGCCGATGATGGTCGGTTTGCCCGGCTTTATTTTGATCCCGTGAGCCAGTATTTCCCCTTCCTCTTCGAGGAAACGATGAATTAGGTCCCGATCCCCGGCAGAAGTGCCTCCGGAAGAAATGACTAGGTCGGCTTCTTCCAGGGCCCGTTCGAAGGCTTCCTCGACCTGGCCCATTTCGTCGGGAATTATCCCCAGAGGGACCGTTACTGCACCCGTTTCCTCTATCCCCTCCTTCAAAGAAGGCATATTAGTGTCATAGATCTGGCCGAACTGCAACCCCTTCCCCGGGCCAACCAGTTCCGGTCCCGTGGAAAAAAGGGCCACACGAGGCCTTTGCCGCACCCTTACCTTCTCCCGCCCCAAAGCCGCCAGCAGGCTGATCTCCCTGCGGGTGATTTGCTCGCCTTCCTCCAGGACCCTTTTGCCCATGGGTATATCGGAGCCGGCATTCATCACGTTTTCACCCGGGGCCACGGCCCTTTTGACCAGCAGTTCGTCTCCCCCTCTCATTTCCGTTCGCTCGACCATCACTACGGCGTTCGCCCCCTCGGGAAGCGGAGCACCCGTCGCCACCGAGACGGCCTTACCCCGCTCCACCCGCACTCGGGGACGTTGGCCCATCTCCACGGCCCCGGTCAGTTCCAGCTGGACCGGATCGTCTTCCTCCGCTCGATAGACGTCGGAGGCGATGACGGCATAGCCGTCCATCAAAGAACGGGCAAAGGAGGGGACATCGATCGGAGCATCTATTGCCTCCGTTAAAATCCGCCCTCCCGCTTGATGGAGCGAAACCTCCCCTTCCCCGAGAGGAACTTGCAACTTCTCTTCGATTATCTTCCTCGCTTGAGCGGGCGAAATCATGTCTCGAAATTCTTTGCGTAAACGGGCCATCTAAACCTCCCCATTAGGGTTGACCAAACTGATAAAGGAAGACCGATTCCCCAGCCTCCTTGCCCTCGCTATCCCGATCGATCAACAGATAACCGTCGCTTCTCGTCACCGAAGAGAGAACCCCCGCCCCGGCGCTTCTGATCGGAAAGGCCAAGCCCTCCTCCACTCGAGCCCTGACGAAACTGACCAGACCCAGTTCCGAATCCACCTTGGAACCCAGTTCGACCTCCCTTCTTCCAAAAGAGAGGGACGACTCTCCCTCAATCTCAATTCCCAGGGCGACGTCAAGGGCGGGCTTGAGCAACAAAATGGCGTCCGCTAAAGCTGCGACGGGATAACCCGGCAGACAGAGAACGGGTTTTCCCTCCACCGTGCCTATGCCGACCGGTTTCCCCGGCCGTAAACCTACTCCGTGAACGGCCAGCTCTCCCTGCTCATCTATTACTTGAACCACTCTATCGCGTTCTCCGACGGAACTGCCGCCGATAAAGACTACGATATCGCTTCTCAGTCCCCAGCGAAGGGCCCCCTTCAGTCGATCGGGAGCGTCCGTGAGACATCTTCGGCTAGTACTTTCTCCCCCCCAGTTCTCGACGTAACTGCCGATCATGATCCCGTTCGACTCCACCGCCTGACCCGGTTGAGGAAGTTTACCCGGGGGAATGAGTTCTTCGCCGGTGGGAATGAGCGCCACCCGGGGCTTGTGGCGAACACTGATCTGCTCCACCCCCAGACTTCGGAGCAGGGCCAAGTCTTCCGGGCTAATCCTCACGCCCTTTTTCAAAACGAGCGTCCCCTTTTCCACGTCTTCGCCGACCGGAGCCACGTTCTTGCCCGGGGGCAAAGGCTTGAGGACGAACAACCTATCCCCCTCTCGGCGACAGTCCTCGATCTTGACCACGGCGTCGGCCCCGTCGGGTACCTCCGCCCCAGTACTTACGGGAAAGGCGACCTCGCCGCCGCAACGTTCTTCATCCTCCCTAACCTGCAAACGACGAGGGGCACTTCGCGAGGCGCCGAAGGTAGAGCGGGCCGAAAGGGCAAAACCGTCCATCGCCGCCCGCCGGAAATGGGGCACGGCTCTTGGGGCAGTTATTTCTCCCGCCGTGACCCGTCCCAGCCCTTCCCGCAAAGAAATGGTTTCAACGGGAGCTGAACTAACTAACCCCGTCAATATCTCCCTGGCCTCTTTAAGCGGAGTAAGCGAACTAAAACCTTTAGAATCTCTCATTTTCCCCCAGAAGAGAAGGCCATCTTATTTTTCCTAGCTCCGAACTAGTTCCGGGATAAAGTGCGGAGCCAACTGACCTCATCCACCGATGGAGGACATGTCGCTTTCCGTAGCCCTTCCCCCCTCAGCCCAGCCGTGCCCCCTGGGCTTTTCCCTGACTCCCCGGGCAAGCAGTCCGGCGACCTCCTTGACGGAGCCTTCCAGGGCGTCCCTCAGATCTATTTCTTCCTCATGAGCCAGGCAAGGTCTGATGGCGCCGTCGGCGGTAACTCTGATCTTATTGCACTGCGTGCAGAAACTTGATTGGACGGGAAATATGAAGCCGACCAAGGTAGAATGGCTACCCTCGCCGATCCGCAGGTAGCGGGCCGGACCATTGCCCGCTTCTATCTCCCCCTCCACCTCTTCCAACCGCCACCGATCCTTAAGCTTTCTCCTCACTTCCGCGAGCGGAACGCTCCTTAACCCGGCTCGAGCCGCCTCCCCGATGGGCATCAGGCCGATAAAACGCAGCGGCACACCTTTCTTTAAGGCGAATTCCGCCAGCGGTAGCACTTGATCGTCGTTCAGACCTTCGACGAGGACGGCGTTTAGCTTTAAAGGGGTCAACCCGGCGGAGAGGGCGGCATCGATACCCTCCAGTACGTCTTCGATGGCCCCCCGTCCGGCCATCTCGCCAAAAACGCCGGCATCGATCGCGTCTATACTGACGTTTACGCGATCCAATCCGCTTCGGGCAAGAGGAAGGGCCCACTGAGCAAGGCGAGAACCGTTGGTCGTCAAAGAGAGGTCGTTCAGCCCTACTTCCGCGATCATCTTCACCAGGCGAGGCAATTCCGCCCGCATCAACGGCTCCCCACCGGTCAAGCGCACTTTATCCATTCCCAAGGACCGGGCGGCCCGGACCAGTTTGACTATTTCTTCAAAGGACAGGATCTCCCCTCCATCCTTTTTAGCTATCCCTTCGGAAGGAAAACAATAGGGACAACGAAAATTGCAGCGATCCGTGACGGAAAGGCGCAGGTAATCGATCTCTCTGTGGAAAGAGTCCCGCATTTCAGCCTCCCTCTTTGTCTAATTCCTTGTCCAGTTCGTACAGGCCGTGGCCGATCAGGGGGGAGATAATCTCCTTAACTCCCAATTCGACGGCAGCTTTGGATCCGGGCAAAGCGAAGAGGAATTTGTCCTTGACCGTACCCCCCACCGCGCGAGACAGGGCCGCTCGCGGCCCGATCTGTTCGTAACTGAGGTTTCTAAACAGTTCCCCAAAGCCGGGCAAACGTCTGTCGAAAAAATCCCGCACGACCTCCGGGGTCACGTCGCGCCGGGAAATACCAGTGCCCCCGTTGACCACTATTAGACGAGCCGAACCGTCAAGAAAGACTCTCAATTCCGAAGCGATCAGATCTCGATGATCCGGGACCAACCTCCTATCCACTAGAGAGTGGCCCTCTCCCCGCAAAGCGGAAATAATCAGGTCGCCGCTCTCATCCTCTTCCGCGCTTCGGGAGGAACTGACCGTAAGAACGCCAAAGGGTATTTCTCCTTTCGTCAAATCTTCGTGGGAGTCGTCGGCTGCGGAAACCATAAATTGCCCCCTAAACCCTATCCCGCTTCGATGAACAACTCATCGCCAGGAGATACCGTCCCCCCCTCAACGACGCGGGCGAAGATGCCCTTGCTGGGCATGATACACTCGCCCGTCTTCTCCTTAATCACACAATCTTCGTGACACCGCTTGCCTATCTGGGACACCTCGAGGGAGACTCCCTCCCCGATCCTGATCCGCGTCCCCAGCCCCACTCGCTCAAATCGGAGCCCCTTCGTAGTCAAATTTTCCGCAAACTGGCCCGGCTCCAATTCCAGCCCCGACCGTCTTTCCATCTCCTTGATCTCTCTTCTGTCCAATAGGCTGACTTGTTTAACGGGAGAACCGCCATGGACGTCACCTTCGATCCCGTAATCTTCGATCAAGCGCGCCGAAGAAACCGGCCTCTTTACTTCCCCTTTCTCCTCGCTTACATTGACAGAGACGACGAGGGCACTATCGCTTTCCATCTTCGTCCTCCACCTCCATCTTTCTAGTCCAATCTCCGCTCGAACCGCCACTTTTTTCCATCAACTGGACGTTCCGGATCTCCATGGCCTTTTCCTCCCCCTTGGCCATGTCATAGATAGTGAGCAAAGCGATGGCACAGGCCGTCAGGGCCTCCATCTCCACGCCCGTCCTGCCGCTGTAAGTGACGGTAGCCTCTACCGTCAGCGTACCTTTGTTTCCCTCTTCTTCCGATAGAGCTTCCAGATCTATATCGACGCCGCTGATGGTAAGAGGATGACAGAGGGGCAGTAGATGGGCAGTCTTTTTTGCCCCCATTATTCCCGCAGTTCGGGCCACGTTAAGTACGTCGCCTTTGGGCAATTCTCCTTCCAGTACCTTCTGAAGAGTGGAGCGGCTCATCCTAATCTGCCCTGCGGCCTTTGCCCGGCGCTCAGTGACGGGTTTCCCTCCGACATCGATCATGTTCACTTCGGTCGAACCCGACTCTCGGTTTGGGTTTTTCTTCATAATTCGCTCCAATCCTTCCCCACGCTAGTATCTACCTGCAAGGGAACGCGCAATTCCATTACGTTTTCCATCAACGACCGTAGCTTCTCTGCCGCTTCCTCGGCCCGCTCCGCGGGCGACTCCAGGATCAGTTCGTCATGCACTTGGAGCAGCAAATTCCCCTTCAATTCCCCCCTATCCAAGGAGCGGCCCACTTCTATCATGGCTAGCTTGATCAAATCGGCCGCGCTGCCCTGAATGGGCGTGTTAATGGCGTTTCTCCGATCGTAGTTGCGACGATTCCAATCGTTACTGTTGATATTGGGCAAGTAACGTCTACGGTTGAGCAGAGTCGAGGCGAATCCCCTCTCCTCCGCCTCTTCAACCAGTTCGTCCATGAAGTCCTTCGTCCGGCTGTAGAGGTCGAAGAAACGATCGATATAGCGTTGGGCCTCCTTTTTGCTGACTCCCAGGTCGCGCGACAGGCCGTAAGCCGTTATTCCGTAAACTATGCCGAAATTGACCCGCTTGGCCCGATCTCTCATTTTGGAGTCGACCTCGTCGGAAGGGACGTTGAAAATGCGGGCGGCGGTCTTGCGATGAAGGTCCCCTCCCTCTTCAAAAGTCCTGATCAGTTCCTCGTCCCCGGCCATATGAGCCAGCAGGCGCAGCTCTACCTGGGAATAATCTCCCCCGATCAGCCTGTATCCCTCCGGCGCGACGAAGGCCTTGCGCAACTCGCCTCCCAGTTCGGAACCTTTGGGGATATTTTGCAGGTTCGGTTCGGAGGAAGAAAGCCGACCCGTGGCCACCGCCGTCTGGTTGAAGGAAGTATGAATCCTCCCCGTCCGCCGATTGACAGACTCCGGCAAAGCATCGACGTAAGTGTTGAGCAGCTTGTCCAGTTCGCGATATTCGATGATCAGTTCCGGAAGTTGGTGCTTCTGGGACAGCTCCCGTAAAACCTTGGCATTGGTGGAAGGACCCGTTTTGGTCCGCTCTATCACGGGCAAATCCAGCTCTTCAAAGAGTACTTGACGCACCTGCTTGGGGGAATTGGGATTTAGCTCTTTGCCCGCCACTTCGTCGATCTCCTCGCCCAGCTCTTCCAGCCTTCTTTCGATCTCGGACCGTCCCTCTTCCAACTTTTCGGGATCGAACTGAATACCCCGATGTTCCATGTCGCGGAGGATTCTGATCAGGGGCAGTTCCAGCTCTCGAAAAAGTTCGAGCTGCCCCTTCTCCTCCAATTTCTCCTCAAGCGGTCCCTTCAGGGCCCAGACCACTTCGGCATCCTCCACCGCGTAAGGTGCGGCCACTTCCAGCGGCAGCGAACGGAAGTCTTCTTCTCCCTCCTCCCCCGCAGAGAAAAGGGCCCCTTCCTCGCCCTTTCCCTCCTCGGGGAAGAGCTCTTCATATTTTTGCAACTCGCGACCGAGGTAGCTGCGAGCTAATTCGTTTAGATTGTGTTGGCGCTTGGAGGGTTTTATCAGATAAGAGGCTATCATGGAGTCGAAGGTGATCCCGCGCAGATCGATCCCTTCGTTTTTCAATACGAGGGAATCGTATTTTAAATTCTGCCCGATCTTTCCCAGCTCCGGGTCCTCCAACAAGGGTTTTAGCCGCTCAAGCGCGTAGTCCTTGTCAAGGGTCGAGCCCTCGGAATGGTCGAGCGGCAGGTAACAACCGCCGCCCTCTTCTAAGGATAAGGCCACTCCGACTACCTTCGCCTCTATCGGATTCAGATCGTCGGTCTCCAGATCCAGGGAGAATTCTCCGTCCTCTTTTAAACGGGCCAGTAAATCCTCCAATCCTTTTTTTTCGGCCACTACCCTCCAGTCGAGCTCCTCCGGTCCACAGTCGTATAGATCGTCCAGAAAGGAAGAAAACTCCAACCGTTTAAACATCTCCTTCAACCGCTCGGAATCCCCTTCTCCCAAACGCAAGGAGTCAAGAGAACGGTCCAGTCCCTCCACGTCCCGGAGGCGGACCAATTCCCTGCTGAGCAGCGCGTCTTCGCGATGCTCCTTTAAGTTCTCCCGGACCCTTGTCGCGCTTATCCGGTCGACGTTTTCCATTATCCGGTCCAGACAACCGAACTCGTCGAGCAGTTTCTTCGCCCGCACTTCGCCCACCTGGGGCACGCCTGGAATATTGTCGCTTGCATCGCCGGTCAAAGCCAGGAAATCACGTACCTGATCGGGGCGAACACCCAGCTTATCTTCCACCCCTTCTTCGTCAAACAGCTTGTCCTCCCGCCCCTTTTTACCCGAGCGAAAAATCTTTACTTCTTCCGAGACCAACTGCATCAAATCCTTGTCGGAAGTGACGATCAAGACGGGCAAGCCCTCCGCCCGGGCCCGCTTGGTTAAAGTGGCGATGATGTCGTCGGCTTCGTAACCCTCTTCCTTCAGGGCCCGCAGTCCGAGACAGGTAGTTAACTCCTCTATCTGGGGGAGTTGACGGACGAGTTCCTCCGGCATCTCCGGCCGATCCGCCTTGTAATCCTGGTATTCCTCATGGCGAACGGTCTCCCTCCCGGCATCGAAAGCTACCGCGGCGTGTGAGGAGGGCCAATCCTCCAGCACTTTCAGGGTGGTCTGCAAGTAGCCGTAGATGGCGTTGGTGGGGAACCCGTCGGAGGTGAGCAAACCCCGAATACCGTAAAAAGAACGGTATATGATGGAATGGCCGTCGATCAGCAGCAACCTGTTTTCGGTATCCTCTTGGAAAGGAAAGCTCATCGTCCTCCTCGATCGCCAAACTGTCGGTTCAAAGCGGAATTGACCTCCAGACCTTTGCAGAGAGCTATCCCCACTCCGTCGGCGGCGTCATCGGGTTTGGGCGGTTCCCGCAGTCCGAGCAATCTCGTGACCATGGTCATCATCTGGCGCTTATTTGCCTGTCCGTAACCCGTGATCTGCTTCTTCACTTCCAAAGGGGAGTAGCTGCTTAGATCGTAATCGGCGGCCGCCAATAGGACCACGCCTCGGGCCTCGGCCACCATGCTAGCAGTCTTTTTGTTGGAACTAAAAAAGAGGTCTTCCACGCCGATCCCGTCAGGATCGTATTCCTCAATCAATGCCTCCATCTCCTGATATAACTCCCTTAACCTGACCGGCTTGTGGTCGTCCGAGTCGGTGCGGATGACTCCGGCATCGACCAGTTCAAAGGACCTCGGCCCCGTCGATCTTACCACGCCGTACCCCGTCGTGGCCAATCCCGGGTCGATGCCCAGTATTAGTTCCTCCCGACCGTTCATAGCAAATCAGCCAACTTTTCAAACCGAGGATCCTTTGCCTTGCCTTCTTCTTCCTCCTGGCAATCGTGGTCCTCCTCTTCGTTCAGATTGGCCCCACAGACGGGACAGAGTCCTTGGCAATCGCTTTTACAGAGAGGATAAGGTTCGAGAGATAGGCGGATAAATCGCAACAGATAGGGCAAAAGGTCTATCTTATCCTCGCCGGAATATTTATAGATGGAGACGTTGCCCTCGCTGCTAATTTCTCTTTCCATCCCCGGCCTAAACTCCAGCACTTCATGGCCCACTATCTCCTTCTCTATGGGCTCAAGACAACGGCTACAGCGACGAATCAACACCAGGTTGAAATCCAACGTAACCTGGATCGTTCCCTCTTCGAAGTAAGCGTCCCCTTCAACCTCCAATCCCCCCTCCACCTCTAGTTTGCTATTACGATATTCGACCCCTCCAAGCGCCACCTGCTCTTCGAAGGCCAGACGATTGCTGCCGTCTCCTCTCAGCCCTTCTACATCAATTTCCAACCTAAGCATAATAATCGCCCCATATAATTTCCTTGCCCGAGTACTTGACGGAAAAAAGTCTAGTCCAAAAAAGTATATGTTACCAAAAAATCCATATCAATCGAGGGAAAACCTACAATTCAAATGCCTCGGGCAGCAGTTTGCTCAGCTTGACGGTCCGATAGTCACCGTTCGGTTTGGCCATCAATACGCGGAGATGAGGGGCATGCTCGAAGAGAGTCTGTCTACAAGCTCCACAAGGAGAACAGAAGTCACCGGCACAGACCACGGCTATTTTTCGGAACTCCCTTTCTCCTTCGCTCACCCCCTTAAATAAGGCAACTCGCTCGGCACAGATGGAGAGATCATTAACACCGTTTTCCACATTGGCTCCTGCAAAAACCCGCCCGCTTCCCCCCTCCAGTGCCGCGCCGACGGGAAACTCCGAGTAAGGACAATAGGCCTTTTTTCTCGCCTCGAGGGCCTTCGCAATCAGCTCTTCGTCCTTCATAGATGGACCTCCTCTTTTTCTTTTTAGACGGAACCGTCGTCCACTACGGAAAATGCATTCTTTAGGTAATCGGATGGGCAAAAGGGCTGCTCCGAAAGACGAGGATAAGGGATCTTGGTATAAATATTTTCAAAGTTTTATACAGGAGGGCTAATATTATTCAGTCATCGTAGAGGTGACAGGCGACCAGATGACCTTTCTCAATCTCTTTGGGCTCCGGGGATTTTTCCTCACAAATCGGACCGATCTTCTGGGGACAGCGAGGGTTAAACCTACATCCGGACGGCAGATCGATTGGATCGGGCACGTCCCCTTCCAGAATTATTTTTTCTTCTCCGTCCCCCGTCCCGGGAGTGGGCACGACGGAGAGCAGGGCCTTCGTGTAAGGATGTAAGGGGTTTTCCTTGATCATATCTTTACCGCCCGACTCCACGATCTTGCCCAGATACATCACGGCGATATCGTCGGAGAGATAAAAGGTGTCCGCCAGATCATGGGTTATGAAGAGGTAAGTCAGCCCCAACTCCTCCTTTAAGTCGAGGAAAAGGTTCAGCACTTCCGCCTTTATCGACACGTCCAAATTGGAGACGGGTTCGTCCAGCACCAAAAACTCCGGCTCCAATATCAGAGCGGCCGCGATGGCCACCCGCTGCCTCTCGCCCCCGCTCAATTCGTAAGGATACTTCTCCAAAAAACGGTCCGGAGCCAGGTTGGCCTCCTTCAAAGCGGTCCTTATCCGCCCTAGATCGAAGTCCCTTCCGTGAATCTTCAACGGCTCCGAGACGATCTGTTCTACGTTCATCCGGGGATTGAGCGATTCGTAAGGGTCCTGGAAGATCATCTGGATTCTTTCTCGCATCTTCCTCATCCGCGCGCCGTTCAATTCCAGTATCTCCACTCCGTCGAAGCGGACAGATCCCTCAACCTCATCCAGCAGCTTGAGAGTGGCCAGGCCGGTGGAGGTCTTCCCGCAGCCGCTTTCTCCTACCAGGGAGAAAATTTCTCCCCTGGAAATGGAAAAAGATATTTCATCCACCGCCCGGACGTATTTTTGCTCCCGGAAATAGGCCGCCAATCCCGTTATCGTCGGGAAATATACCCTCAAGTCCTCTACCTCGATCAAGCTACTTTGAGCCATCTTTTTCCTCGATCCCCTCCCGCTTAAAGCAAGCGGCGTAATGATCGGACCTTACCTCTACAAGCGGAGGAACGCCCTCCAGGCATTCCGGCGTCCCCTCGGAACACCTATCGTAGAAACGACACTCGAATTCGGGATCGACCAACCGGGGCGTGGAACCCGGTATGGTGGCCAATCGACCGGCCGAACTTCCCGCTATGGTCGGTATCGCCTCCAGCAATTTGATGGTGTAGGGGTGCTGCGGTCGCTCAAATAGCTCCTCCGTCGGCGCTATCTCGACGATATCGCCCGCGTACATGATAGTTATCCTCTCACAAAGTTCGGACAGAACCGACAGATTATGAGAGATGTAGATCAAAGAAAGCGAATACTCGCTTTGAAGGTCCCGCAACAGATTCAGTATCTGAGCCTGAACCATGACGTCCAGGGCCGTAGTCGGCTCGTCCGCGATCACAAGCTTGGCTCGGCAAGCCAGAGCCATCGCTATGACGCCCCGTTGTTTCATCCCCCCGCTCAACTGATGGGGATAGTCGCTCCCCCGCTCCGCCTTGACCCCGACCAGTTCCAATAGTTCCCTGGCCCTCTTCACGGCCTCTCGCTTGTCCAGCCCCCGGTGGACGACAAGGGGCTCGGCGATCTGTCGTTCGACCGTTTGGATCGGGTTGAGCGCTTCCTGGGCGTCCTGGAAGATAATTGAAACCTCCCCCCATCTGACCTTTCTCATCTCTTTTTCCGCAAGGGAGAGAAGGTCCTTTCCTTCTAGCATTATCCTCCCCTCGCTCCGGGCGGAGGGAGGCAGGATCCTCATGATGGCGTTGACGGTGGTAGTCTTGCCGCAGCCGGACTCGCCCGCTATGCCCATAATCTCCCCTTTCCCCAGCCGAAAGTCTATTCCTCCGACGGCTTGCAGATGGCGATCCCCGTCCAGGGAGTAAGACACTCGCAGCCCTTCGACTTCTAAGATGTTCATATCATTCTCTTCTTCGATCTAAGTTTGGGATTGAAATATTCGTCCAAAGCATTGCTAATGAAGGTAAAGGAGAGGACGACTACCATGATGCAAAGGCCGGCGGGCAGAAAATACCACCAGGCGCCCATGGAAGCTGCTCCAGTCTGAAAAGCATATCTGATCGTTATGCCCCAGCTGAACTTCGTCGGATCGCCCAGCCCTAAAAAGCTCAGAAAAGCTTCGGACAAGATAGAAAGCGATATTACCAACGTGGTATTGGCAAAGACCAAGGGGAGGACGTTGGGCAAAATATGTCTAGTCATCAGATAGAAGTGGGTCGCCCCTAAAGCTCTTCCCCTAAGTACAAATACCCTTTCCTTCACCGTAAGCGTTTGGGATCTGGTGATTCGGGCCGTCCTAGTCCACTGGGTCAGGCCGATGGCCAGCATGATGTTGGTCAGCGAACGACCGAGCAGAGCCACGACCACTATGGCCAAAATCAAGAAAGGCATGGACAGAAAGACGTCCACTACGCGCATGAGCAAGGCATCCAGCTTTCCCCCGAAATAACCGGCCAAAACACCGATAGTGGTGCCGACGACCATGGCAATGGAAGCCGAAGCAAATCCGACCAGCAGAGAAATCCTGGCCCCGTAGATGATTTGACTCAAGATGTCCCGGCCGAGCTCGTCGGTACCCAAAGGATGGCTGAAGGTGGGGGAGCTGAGGATTTCATCGGCCGACGAACCCGTCTTCCAGGGGTCATAGGGGGCTATGTAAGGCCCAATCAGAGCGACGAGGACGAAAAAGGCCAACGTAATCAGACCCAACTTTCCAAATACCGAACCTTTAAAAACTTCTATCAGGACCATTGAGGGGCTCCTCCACGATCATTCGTACTTGACTCGAGGGTCGATTTGGGAATAGATTATGTCCGCGGCGAAATTGGCAAATACCACCGAGACGGCAAGAAAAAGCAACACTCCTTGCAGGATGGGATAATCGCGCTGCAAGATAGCTTTGTAGATCAAGGTACCCAAGCCGGGCCAAGAAAAAACCGTCTCAATAGTAATGAAACCCGCTATCAGGATGGCAATATTGACCGAGATAAGCGTAGTCATGGGTAACATGGCGTTTGGCACAGTATGTTTTTCCAGAATGGATGTCGGGGCCAAACCCTTCGCTTTGGCCGTCTGTGTGTAACTTTCAGTTAATTCTTCTATCAACTGGCTACGCATAATCATAAAATATTGGCCGTGCATAATTAAAGCGAGGGTCAAAGCGGGTAGAAACATATGGTTAAATAGATCCTTGAGGTACGCAAATAGGTTCGGATAATCCATGCCGGGGGTGGACATACCGCCGACGGCGAAATAACCGCCGAATACCATGATGAATATCATCCCCAGCCAAAAAGTGGGAATGGACCAAAAACCGAGCGAAAAGATCTGCAGAAAATAATCGATCTTACTGCCCCGTTTCCAAGCGCTTATTATACCCAATAACATTCCCAGCCCGATGGAAATCAGAGTGGCGGGAAACAGGAGAATAAGCGTATTATATAGTCTCTCCAGCAGAATACCCATTACCGGTTGCTGGTAAGAAAAGGATATGCCCAAGTTACCCTGAAAGGTCTCCAGGATATACCGGTAAAATTGCACATGGAGGGGCTTGTTCAAGCCAAATAGCTTCGTATATTTGTCGATTATCTCCTGAGTCATTCCCGGACCGCGAATTAGAATACGGACGGGATTTCCCGGTATAACCCGAAAGAGGACGAAATTGACAACCAAAATCAAGAAAATCGTGACTAGGGATTGAATCGCCCTTTTACGTAGATAATCCATACTTTTCCTCACAACTTAAAATTTCTCGGCCGAAGAGGTCCCGCGGATCGGGACTTCTTCGGCCTCGATAGATGCTAATTTAAAATAGAGAAAAATCAATCACGCCCTCGAGGGACTCACTCTTTGGGTTTGAGGTTCATGAAAGTGAGATCCTGAGTCAGGCCAACCAGATCCTGCTGCACGTAGCCTTGAAAGTCTTCGGAATATCCGTCCAGTTTGTCCGGCCAGTACATGACGACGTAAGGCAATTGTTCATGGACCAGTTCCTGAGCCCGCTTGACCATCTCTATCCTCTTCTGATGATCGACTTCCCTGGCTTGGTTTCTGTATATCCTGTTGAATTCCGCGTTATGCCAATTACTGTCGCTGTAAGCGCCGATCTGATACATGGAGAGCCAACTCAAGACGAAAGTGGGATCGACCCCTATATTCCAACCCCAACCGAGCATATCATAGTCCCCCCTGTAGCCATCCTCGCCCCAGATGAGGTCATACATCTTAGCGCCTTCCATGACGTTGGGCCTTAGGCGAATGCCCGCTTTTTTGGCCGCTTCCTTGACGATTTCAAAGACCCTTAGTTCGATGGAGTAGGAAGTCTCTATCCAGACGCTGAAATCCAACTTCACCGTCTTCTCCTTTTCGATCCATTCATCTTCCGGAACGCGCTTGATCGTCCCCTCCTCCTCGTTGTACTGCATCTTCCCGTCCTTGAGCGCCAGCGGTTTGATGGTATAACTGACGGTCTTTTCCCGAATCCCGTCTCCGTTGCGATCCACCCAGCCATTTTCTTCCAAGATTTGCTTCGCCTTTTCCACGTCGAAATCGTAATATTCCAATTCCTCGTTGTAGAAATCCTTATAGGGCTCCCAGGAGGGCAATATCGAGGGATTGCGTTTGGCGTAGCCCAGCCAGACGAGGTTGACGATCTTATCCACGTCGACCAGATGGGCCAAAGCTTTCCTTACCTCTAACTGGTGCAGGGCGGGGCGCATATTCTCGTTCCAGTCAGTCAAGTTGAAGACCAACTCGTGGAACCACTGCGAGGGGGTATTGGCCACGCTGACGCCGGAGGTGGCCTCGATGCTTTTCACCAAAGTGGGCGAGGTGAGCTCGAAGGCCAGATCGATCTGCCCCGACTTGAGCGCTTCCACCTGAGCGTTCTCCTGAGAAAAACGACGGAAGACCAGTTTGTCGATATTTGCCGCCCCCTGCCAGTAATTCTGGACGGAGTTCAGAACTAGATACTGATCTTTCTTCCATTCTTCGAATTCGAACGGCCCGCTGCCCAGCCGCGGCTTGTAGTCGAGTACGTCCTGAAGCTTCATCTCCTCGACTGGGGGCAACTTGTGGGGCGGCAACCATATTCCAAGCAGGTCCTCAAGCATCGCCTTGGTCAAGCTGATCGGCTGCTGGTATTTCATGTTTAAGCTGAAGGAATAGGGGCCCGTCTTTTCCACGCTGTCGATAAATTCCAAGTTGGGGGTCAACTGAGGAGGTTGGGTCTTAGTCAACACCTTTAGATTGTAGACCACGTCGTCAGCCGTCAGCGGCTGTCCGTCCTGCCAAGAGGCTTGATCCGTCATGGTAAAATCCCAAGTCATTGTATCCTCGGATATCTCTTCTTCCACTATCAGTTCGGGCACGGGATTTGCGTCTTTGTCCAGGGTATAGAGGCCGTCAAACATGAGATCGATTACGATATTCGCCTCTTCCGCCCAACTCTTTGCCGGGTTTAGCGTCGGAATTTCCGCCTTCCAGCCGACAGTAAAGGACTCTCCCGCTCCAGTTGCTATGAAACTTAAGGTTAAGATTGTGGCTAAAAATGAAACCGCTAGTATTTTCGTCAGGCGCTCCATCTTGAATTCCTCCTTAAATTCGAAGATCGGGTCATTTTGGGCCTTTCAAACAAACGGAACTAGGGGAAAACGAGGACAAGAAGCTACCTTCTGACTTTGTGCGGGAAATAAACTTTTTTCGGAATATACCTCCTTTTTGTTAATTATAGAGTCAATTTGATTGAAATAATGGCACAAAACCAAATAATTATTACTGATTGCACAGGGACATATCAATAGCAAAAGCCATAAAGGGAGGCAAAATGTACGAAAAAGGAAAAGAAGTCCCCTTCAAACCCGATCCCCTTGAAGAAAAGAGAATTAGAAGTAAGTTGACCGCGGTGGCCCAAGGAAGAGAGAAGGGGGAGCTCGTCTTTCGCGGGGGACAAGTGCTCAACGTATTTACCGAAGAATTGCTAAAAGGGGACGTAGTGGTGAGCGGAGGTAGGATCGCCTGCGTCACTGCCGATTCAAAACCCCACATTGGAGAAGCCACTTCCGTTTTAGACGTGACCGGCCTGACCCTCACCCCCGGCCTGATCGACCCCCACGTCCATATAGAAAGCTCTGCCCTTACGCCGACCCGTTTCGCCGAAACGATCGTCCCTCACGGGGTGACGACTATCTTTTTCGATCCCCACGAGATAGCAAACGTAGAGGGTCTTAGCGGGGTTAGATGGATGGCGGATGAATTGAAAGATACGCCGATCAAAGGCTTTCTAACGGTTCCCTCTTGTGTGCCGGCAAGCGCCCCCCGACTGGAGACCACGGGAGAGACCTTTGGCCTGGAGGAGATAAAGGAGGCCTTGGCATGGCCGGGAACGGCCGCCCTGGGCGAGATGATGAATTTTCCGGGCCTGCTGCAGGGGGACGAAGAAACCCTGGAAAAAATACTGGAGACAAGAAAAGCCTCCTTACCCGTAGAGGGACACGGTAGCGGCCTCTCGGGCGATAGACTGAGGGCTTACGCCGCGGCGGGAATCGAATCCGACCACGAAGCGGTAAGCAAAAGCGAAGCTACGGAGCGGGCACGGGCGGGAATGTGGACCTACGCCCGGGAAGGTTCCGCCTGGGCCGACCTGTCGGAAGTGATCAAGGCGCTGACGGAAGAGGATCTCCCACCGCATCGGTTCTGTCTGGCCACCGACGACCGCGAAGCAGCCGATCTGCTGGAGGAGGGATCGATCGATCAGGCCGTAAGAAAAGCGATAGAAGGCGGGCTCTCGCCGGCCCGTGCGGTTCGGCTGGCCACGTTAAATCCGGCGATTCGTTTTCGGATCGAAGATCGGCTGGGCTCGCTGGGGCCGGGACGTTTCGCCGACCTGGTACTTGTCTCGGATCTGGAAGAATTCAAGATCGAGGGGGTCTTTATCGACGGCCAGAGATGGGAGGAATACGACTGGCGAATACCTGGAGAGGAAGGACCGCGGAAGACCGTCAACCTCCCCGGAAGAGTGGAGCCGGAAGATTTGATTCCCCGGGGCAGGGAAACCAGCTTTGCCCTCGGTCTCCATGCGGGCACTATATTGACGGACAAGGAGGAAATTGAGGGGGAGCTGGAGGCCACGGAATTGCCCCCCGACTTCTTGGCCTGTGCCGTATTGGAAAGACATAAAGGGACGGGCAATATAGGAAGAGGGCTGCTGCATGGGTTCGGCCTGGAGGGAGGGGCGGTCGCTTCCAGCGTAGCCCATGACAGTCACAATCTGATCGTCGCCGGTAAAGACTACGGAGACATGGCTCTGGCCGTTAATAGGCTGGCCAAGATAGGTGGAGGTCAAATATTGGTCTCCGACGGAGAGATAAGGGCCGAGGTAAGATTACCCGTCGGAGGGTTAATGAGCCCGCTTCCAGGGAAGGAAGTGGCCGAAGAGATTGAGGACTTGAAGAGAGAACTGAAAGAATTGGGAACGAAACTGGAGCAACCTTTAATGATTTTGTCCAGCCTGGCCTTACCGGTGATACCTGCCTTGAGGATTACGGATAAGGGTTTGGTCGACGTGGAGAAATTCGAACTGCTCTCTTAAACTGAACTGAGGGTCCTTATCCTCAATGGTTCAAGACCAGGACCTAAGTCGCTCGAAGATCAGCTTCTTCGGAGAGGGCTTCTCCTCCTGGATGGAGAAAGCTCCTTTCAAGATATCCTCCAGTTCATCGGTCGCTCTTTTTTCGTCATTGAAATGCAGGCGGGCGATAGCTTCTCCTTTCTCCACGCGCTCGCCGCGTTTACGCAATAGCTCTAGGCCGGCGGAGTGGTCTATCCCTTCCCCTTTCTCGCTTCTCCCCGCCCCCAAAGCGTTGGCCACCTGGGCCACGGGTAGAGGGGATACCGCTCCGATATAACCACCCTTCTCAGCGAGCACTTCCGCGCGGCATTCGGCCCGCGGCAATCTATCCGGATTATCGACGAGCCCGCACTCTCCCCCCTGATTCTCCACCATCTCTTCGAATTTGGCGGCGGCGGAACCGTCCTTCAATCGAGCCCGAGCGAGCTCCATGGCCTCGCTCTTTCGGCCCGCTTTACCCGCGGCCAGCAATAACTCGGAGACCAAAACGACGGCCAAGTGGGCCAATTCGCCCCTGGTTTCCCCCTTCAAAACCTCGATAGCCTCCCTTACCTCCAAGGCGTTGCCCACGGCTCGTCCCAGGGGGTGGTCCATGTCGGTCAAAACCGCGGATACGCGCAACCCGCTGGCCCGGCCAATCTGGAGACAACCTCGAGCCAACTCTCCGGCCCGCTCCCGTTCCTTGATAAAGGCTCCCGATCCGACCTTTACGTCAAGGACGACGCCGTCGGGACCACAAGCCAACTTCTTGCTCATGATGCTGCTGGTAATCAGGGGCAGGGATTCCACGGTCGCCGTCCGATCCCGCAGGTGATAAATTTTTCTGTCCGCTGGTGCCAGTTCCCGCGTATGCTCCATGATGGCCGCACCCGTCCGCTTTACAAAACGCAGAAAATCTTCCCCGTCCATCGCCACCCTAAAGCCCGGTATGGATTCCAACTTGTCGATCGTACCCCCCGTATGGCCCAGGGCCCGGCCGGACAGTTTGGCCATCTTTAGCCCACAGGCAGCGGCCAGCGGCACGACGACCAGGGAGGTGGAATCTCCGACGCCTCCGGTCGAGTGCTTGTCCGCCTTGAAGCCTTCCAGGCCGGAAAGATCAAGTTTTTCGCCGGAATCGGCCATACTGCTCGTCAACTGAACCGTCTCCCGGGAGTTCATCGAATTGAAAAATACGGCCATCAGGAAAGCGGCCATCTGATAGTCGGGTATCTCCTCGGCGACGTAGCCTTCCACCAGAAAATCTATCTCTTCAGCGGTCAGACTTCGTCCGTCTCGTTTCTTTTTGATTAGATCAAGAGCTTGCATCGATCCCCTTCAACCCTCCTTAATGAAGTGATTTCCGTCTTCCGCCGGAGGTCTGGCCCGACCGACCGCACCGACCAGCACCAGAATTGTAATCAGGTAGGGAAACATCTGAATAAACTCGTCCGGAACGAAAGGGATCTCCAGCCTAAATTGGATCGACTGGGCGAAGCCAAACAAGGAGGCCGCTCCCGCCGCGCCCCAAGGGGTCCACTTGCCGAAGATCATCGAGGCCAGACCGATAAAACCTCTCCCCGCACTCATACCTTTGGTAAAAAAGTTGGCCTGTTCGATCGCCAGGTAACCGCCGCCCAGACCAGCTAAACCGCCGGAGATCAAGACGGCCAAGTAGCGCATCTTCGTCACGCTTATCCCGACGCTGTCGACTGCCTCCATATGTTCTCCCGTGGCGCGCAACCTTAAGCCCAGCTTGGTCCTATAGAGGAAAACCCCGGAGAGTAAAAAGAGTAGGGCAGTGCCGTAAACGACGGGCGAAAAACCGCCTATCTTAGGCAGGGAATGGTGGACGCTGATCTGCGAACCGCCAGTAATAACCAGGGCCAAAAAGAAGGTGACGCCCGTGGCGAAAAGATTTAGCGCCACCCCGCTTATAATATGATTGGCCTTGAAGGTGACACAGGCCAGGGCGTGAATGGCTCCCATGCCCAGGCCGGAGCCAATAGCGGTAAGGAGGCCCAGCGCGGGACTGCCGGTGGCGTTAGTGATGATCGTGCCGACGAAGGCCCCCATGAGGATCATCCCTTCGAGGGCTATATTGATCACGCCGGTGCTTTCGGAAAAGAGTCCGCCCAAAGCGGCCAAAGCGATCGGTACGGCCATCCTGATCGTAGCAAGCAAAATAGAAACAGTAAATAGATCGGCCAACCAGTCCATTTCTTCTCTTTCACCTCTTTTTCGCCTTAGGTCGATCCTCTCTTCCGCAGCCGACTGACGTAACGCCTAACCAATTCCAGAACTACGACGAGAATGATCAAAACCACCGCCTGCATTATTTCGACGATCTGCCTGGGCACGTCGGGGAAGAACAGTTGCACGCCCAGCCCTCCGTGTTCCAGAAAGCCGAAAAGCGCGGCGGCCAAGATAACTCCCAGCGGGTTATTCCTGCCCAGCAAACCGACGGCGATACCCGAGAAACCGATGTTGCCGTATTCGCTTTTAAGAAAGTAGTGGCTACCGGGGCCCAAGATGAAATTTGCCGTAGCCAAACCGGCGAAGCCACCGCTGATGGCCATAGTCATAACCGTCCTGTTGGCGATGTCTATGCCCGCGTACTCCGCCGCGTCAGGACTAAGCCCGGTCGCTCTGATCTCATAGCCCAGCTTAGTTCTGCTGAGTAGGACCACGGTGAGGATAGCCATAAAGACTGCCAGCAAGAAGATAACGTTGACTCTAGCGCCACTGGGGAAAAAGGGGAGGAAGGTGGACAGACTCGGTGCCCAGGCCCCCTTGCCCACCACCGGGGTATGAGGAATTCCCCAATCGGGGTTCGTGAAATGATTTTGGACTAGATACTGAACCAGGGCTATGGCGATGAAGTTCATCATGATCGTCGTAATTACCTCGTGAGCCCCCCTCTTCACCTTCAGATAGCCCGGTATGGCTCCCCAGAACGCCCCGCCGAGAAAACCGGCCAACAAACAGAGGGGGAAGAGTATTGGCGCCGGTAGACCGGGAAAGGTAAACCCGACCCAGGCCAGGGCGAGGCCGCCGATGAACATTTGTCCTTCGGCTCCGATATTGAAAAGGCCCGCCTTAAAGGCAAAGGAGAGGGCCATCGCCGTAAAGAAATAGGGGGTGGCCCGATAGAGGGTCTGGCTGACGCCCCGCCAAGAGCCAAAGGTAAGATCGACCATCTTTACGAAGAACGCCACTGGATCTGCACCGAGGAAGGAGATAATGATCCCCCCGACGCCGAAGGAGACCAAAATGGCAATCAACGGGGCCAAGCCGTTGACCAAAAAACCGAATAAAAGTTCTTCTCTGTTTTTATCCATCCGTAAAAGGGAAACCTCAGTTTATTAGTTCTTCCGAGGGAGAAAGGGCCCTCTCCCTCACTATTTCCTCATCCTCTTTTTTGGATCCGGCCATGTAAAGCCCCAACTCTTCCTTACTTACTTCCGCCGCGGGGAAAACGCCCGTCAGCCGCCCCTCGTAGATAACGGCTATCCGATCGCTCAAAGAGAGAATCTCGTCCAATTCCGTGGAAACTAGCAGAATCCCTTTCCCGCTAGCTTTTTCTTCCATCAAGCGACGATGGACGAACTCGATGGCGCCCACGTCGACCCCCCTAGTCGGCTGACTCGCTATCAACACGTCAGGAGTCTGAGCCAGCTCCCGGGCCAAGATCAACTTCTGCTGGTTACCCCCGGAAAGACTCTCCGCTTGCGTGGAGATGGAAGGAGTCCTCACGTCGAACTCTCCGATTGCGGCCCGGGCGTATTGGTCAATTGTTTCGCCTTTTAAAAATACCCTGGAGGCATACCGAGGAAAGGTATGGTAGCCTAAGACTAGGTTTTCCCTCACGGTAAATTCGGGCACCAATCCTCGACCGAGCCGGTCCTCGGGAATATGCCCCATGCCTCTTTCGCGCAATTCCCGGCCGTCAACGTTCGTCGCCCGCTCTCCCCCGAGGACCACTTCTCCCTCGGAGAAATCCCTGATCCCTGTCAGCCCTTCGATCAACTCCGTCTGCCCGTTGCCTTGCACTCCGGCAATGGCAAAAATTTCTCCGCCATGAAGGGCGAAGGAAACGTCTTCCAGGTATAGCTTGCCTTCCTCGTCCTTCATGCCCAGCCCCTGGGCCCGCAACAGCTCTTCTCCCCTCTCCACCTCTTCCCGCTCCACCCGGAGCAAAACTTCCCGTCCGACCATCAAGTTGGCCAACCCTTCCTTGTCCACTTCCTCCACCCTGGCAGTACCGACATCTTCTCCCGAACGCATCACCGTGACCCGATCCGCTATCGCCGTCACCTCTTCCAGTTTATGAGTAATGAAGACGATCGTCTTGCCCTCTTCCTTCAACTTCTCCATTATCTGGTACAAGCCTTCCACTTCTTGGGGGGTCAAGACCGCCGTCGGCTCGTCAAGGATGAGCAGTTCCGCCTCCCTAAAGAGCACTTTGAGGATCTCCACCCGTTGACGAGAACCGACCGAAAGGTTTTCCACCTTCTCTTTGGGATCGATCCGAAACCCCACGCTCTCGGCCAACCGAGCGATCTCCTCTACCGCCTCTTCTCTCCTCAGGAATCCGTAGCTAGAAAACTCCTCTCCCAAAGTGATATTTTCCGCCACCGACAGTGGGGGGACCAACATAAAATGCTGATGAACCATGCCGATGCCCAGCTTCTTGGCCTGGCGGGGACTTTCTATTTCCACCCGATCACCTTTGAAAAATATTTCCCCTTCGTCGCGGGCATAAATCCCGTATAGGATCTTCATCAAGGTAGTTTTGCCCGCCCCATTTTCCCCGACCAGGGCATGAATTTCCCCTTCCTCGACGGAGAAATTAACTTGGTCGTTGGCTCGCACGCCGGGGAAATTTTTTACAATCCCCTCCATCTCCACGATCGGCCGAGATCCTTCGTTCATCTTCTCTCCCTCGGTATAAGATTTTCCAAGAAAAACCCGGAGGACGCTCCGGAGATAGGGAGCGGTAAGCGATTGACTTTTTTCAAACGTAGCTCAGCTCCTTCATCATCCGAAAGTCGTCCCTGGGACGGGGCAGTAAGGAGTCCCGTGCCCCGCAGATACCATCAACGCGGCATTTCTGGAACTATTCTCAAGCTTTTTATAAAAGACGTTTGAAAAAGAAAGGGGTGGCCGAGGAGAAGGCCACCCCACATTAGATATCGGGACTTATTTGACCGGCTCTTTCGGGCTGACGTTTTTCGGCGTCGTCGGTATCGTGATCTCGTCGCCAATAATCTTTCCCTTTAGATTCTCCAGTTCTTTCACCATTCCTTCGGTCAGCAAATTCCCCTCCGGAAGCTCGTCCACTTTCTTCGGCGGAAGCTGAATTTGCCCCAATCCAGGCAACGAAACCTTGCCCGTCTCCTTCAACCTCTGTACCTGCTCCGGAAATTCTTCTACCTGATTGAACAGGTCACGGGCGTAATCGACGCCGTTTCCCTCCAAGCCGTAATGGAGGTTTTTTCCACCGGTAAATTCCCCGTTTACTACATCTCTAACCGTCTTGTAAACGGCGACGTCAACCCTTTTAAGCATACTGGTCAAGACGTGGCCCGGCTCCAGATAATTCTGATCGGAGTCCACGCCGATGGCGTACCTGCCCCGTTCCGCCGCGGCCGCGATCACTCCGGCCCCTGAAAGGCCGGCCGCATGATAAATAACGTCCGCTCCCTTGTCAAACTGAGCCTTGGCCAATTCCTTACCCTTGGACGGGTTGGCGAAAGCGGCGCCGGTAGTACCGACGTAGTTGGAGAGAACTTCAATTTCGGGATCGATAAACCAGACTCCCGACCTAAAACCGGCCTCGAACTTCTTGATCAGCGGAGAGGACATACCCCCGATGAAACCGACCGTGCCCCTCTTAGTCTTCATCGCCGCCGCGGCACCGACCAAGAAAGATCCCTGCTGTTCGGCAAAAGAAAGCCCTCTAAGGTTGGAGGGAATTTCTTTGTCCTGTGGAGGAGCGAAATCCACCACGGCAAAGCTTACGGAAGGAAATTCCTCCGCTAAAGCTACCGCGGAATCACTAAACAAAAAGCCGACGCCGATGACTAGATCGAAACCTTGAATGGCCATCATGCGCATGGCGTCTTCCCTGCCCGCGCCTCCGGATCCCGGCTCGATCGTCGTCACGGAGACGGGCAATGTCTCAAATTTCCCAAACTCCTCGCTGCCGTCCTTCGCCCATTCCAAACCTCTCGCCGCGGAATCGTTAAAGCTTTTATCCCCTTTACCCCCCACGTCGAAAACCAAACCGATCTTATATTCTTCTTCCGCGGCAAACCCACCTAGCACAAATCCGGTCAACAGGACTAGACTGAGAAAAACTACAAAACAGCTTAACTTACCTCTCATACTTCCCCCCTTAAAAACGTAAACTTAAATTGGACTGACGCACCTTGAATTAAACAAAATTTACTATCGTTACAAAACTAAGAAAGTTAGGAAATTATAGGCAGCGGCCAAAGCCAGTGCAAATCAAGCAGCTGGCTTACTCCCTCCGGATGGAGCCGATCTTTTGACCAACTTTCGCCTTCTCTCCCGCTCCAACCGCTATCTCTTCCAGTACGCCAGCGGCAGGGGCCAGCACGGCAAAAGCAGTCTTCATCGTCTCTACCTCGGCGATTTCGCTACCGGCTTCCACCCGATCCCCTTCCTCATATTTCCACTGGACAAGATCGACCTCTTCCACTTTGCCCATCTCCGGCACTTCTATCGGTTCCATTAAAACCTCCTAAAGAGTCTCTTTGTCGTCTTTAACCCCACGACGAAAACCAACTATATAAAACCTCGTAAAGCACCCTCCATTTGATTTTAAAATACTTTGGAGGGCGTTTGCCTTAATTTTCCATTGAACGGTCAATTCAAGTATAGTTCAAGTAAAGGCCCGTTAATTGAAACCCGAAATTCTTTACGAGGTTTTATATAGATTGTCATAAATACTCCCTAGCTTGGCAACCTTGGATCGATCCTCTATAATTCCTGAAGGTCCTTGCGAAAAGATTTACGGTAAACGTACCGCGTCGTAGGTGATAGCAGATGTCCATTCTGATTGACGAAGAGAGCCGGGTGCTGGTCCAGGGAATTACGGGCAAGGAAGGAAGCTTTCATACCCGCGCGATGATCGATTACGGTACGGAGGTAGTGGGAGGAGTTACTCCGGGCAAGGGGGGAGAGACTCTGGGAGAAGTGCCAGTCTTCGACTCCGTCCGGCAAGCACTGAGGGAAGTCGGCCCGTTGGCGGCGACGGTTATCTTCGTCCCCCCGTCCTTCGCCGCCGACGCAGTTCTTGAAGCGGCCGACAACGAGATTCCACTCATAGTCTGCATTACGGAACACATCCCCACTCATGATACAATGCGGGTCAAGCACTATCTTCAAGGTTATGGCAGTTCCCTCTTGGTCGGCCCCAACGGGCCGGGCCTTATTTCGCCCGGCCGTTCCAAGGTAGGCATTATGCCCGGCGACATATTTCGTCGAGGGAAAGTGGGGATAGTCTCCCGCAGCGGTACTTTGACCTACGAGATCGCCTCTCTGTTCAGCGAGGCGGGCTTGGGGCAATCGACCGTTTTGGGCATCGGAGGGGACCAGATCAGAGGGATCAGTTTTGTGGAAGCACTAAAGCGTTTCGAAAGAGACAGGGAGACGAGTTTGATCGTTTTAGTGGGAGAAATAGGTGGAAGCGAGGAAGAGAAAGCGGCTCGTTACTTCAAACGCAATTCTCTCGACACTCCCGTAATTTCCTATATAGCAGGCTTCAGCGCGCCCCGGGGCAAGCGCATGGGGCATGCCGGAGCTATAGCCTCAAAAGAGGAAGGCACGGCGGAAGCAAAGGCAAATACGATGGAAAAAAACGGGATCCCCGTCGCCCGGATACCGGGGGAACTGATCGAATTGGCTCGAGCCAAGTTAGAATGATCTTCCATTGCTTACCGGAAAGGTGATCTTATGGGTTTCAACTGCGGCTTCCTGGGACTGCCCAATGTGGGCAAATCTACAATCTTTAACGCCTTGTCCGCCGCCGGCGCCCAAGTGGAAAGCTATCCCTTCTGCACCACTGAGGCTCAGATCGGGACAGTGTCAGTCCCTGACGAACAACTGGACGGTCTGGCCGAGCTATTCCCCGACAAGGAGAAAGTTCCCACCAAGATAGAGTTTTTCGATTTGGCCGGATTAGTGGAAGGTGCTCACTCCGGCGAAGGATTGGGCAATCAGTTTTTGGCCGAGGTACGGGGAGTAGACGCCCTAGTCCACGTAGTCCGTTGTTTTTCAAACGCGGACGTTCCGCTTG
>Ga0207797_1000421_pt1 | contig 32819 bp, 27 predicted proteins | sample PRCRCaboRojoPR_6_FD_187275 | JGI IMG/M metagenome (GOLD analysis project Ga0207797, IMG submission 187275) | Marine sediment microbial community from Cabo Rojo, Puerto Rico - PR CR 10% Liquid 1 (SPAdes) | ecosystem: Environmental > Aquatic > Marine > Coastal > Sediment | place: Cabo Rojo, Puerto... | reverse complement strand
GTCACCGGAGCCGTTACTTCCGCCCACAACCTTATAAAGTGCGCCAATCGCGCCGGCCTTGATGTAGCAGACATCGTACTTCAATCGCTCGCCTCGAGTGAAGCGGTACTCAACCAAGAAGAGAGGAACCTGGGAGGAGCGTTGATCGACTTTGGCGGCGGGACAACGGATTTGGCCATCTTCAAGGGAAAAAGTATCAAACACACTTCCGTGCTCGCCGTTGGAGGAAACAACCTGACCACCGATATATCCGTAGGCCTTCGCACGCCCATGGAAGAGGCGGAAAAGATAAAAATCCGTTACGGCACTTGTCTCAAGGACAAGATTGGAAAGGACGAAACCATTGAGGTGGCCGGCGTGGGAGATGGAAGGCCGCGAACCTTGTCCCGGCAAATCTTGGGAGAGATCCTGGAACCCCGGGTAGAGGAGATTTTCAGTCTTATCGCCCGTGAAATCTATCGGGCCCAGATGGAAGACACCGTAACTTCCGGCATCGTGATAACGGGGGGTTCCTCGTTACTGGAGGGCGTAGCGGATGTCGCCGAATCCGTCTTCAGTCTGCCCACCAGAATTGGGAGACCCATGGGAATCAGGGGACTTGTGGACGTAGTCAACAACCCCACGTATGCCACGGCAGTAGGACTGGTACTCTACGGTGCCCGGTCCGAGTCGAAAAAGAAGTTTCGGATACGAGACAAAAATATCTTTAATCGGGTTATGAGCCGAATGAAGAAATGGTTTAAAGAGATTATATAACGAGACACAACGAGGAGGAGGTAATTATGGTATTTAATTTCGTAGAAAGCGAAAACTCGGCCAAGATCAAAGTCGTCGGTGTGGGCGGCGCCGGAGGAAACGCCGTCAACAACATGATCGACTCCGGACTCCAGGGCGTAAAATTTGTCGCGGCCAACACAGACGCCCAATCCCTGGAGGTGTCCCAAGCACCGACAAAGCTTCAAATCGGAGAGAAATTGACGGAAGGCTTGGGAGCCGGAGCCAATCCGAGCATCGGGCAGCAAGCGGCAACGGAAAGCGTCGATGATATCCGGACGGCCCTTCAAGACAGTCACATGGTATTCATCACCGCCGGCCTCGGCGGCGGCACCGGTACCGGCGCCGCCCCTGTCATTGCAGAAATCAGCAAAGAGCTCGGCGCGCTAACGGTGGCCGTCGTCACTTTGCCCTTCGGCTTTGAGGGGAAAAAGCGAATGAAACAGGCCAAAGAAGGAATCAAGGCCTTGAGCGACGTCGTGGACACGGTCATCACCATTTCAAACGATCGCTTACGCGGACTGGCTTCCCGCAAGGCTACCATGCTGGACATGTTCAAACGGGCCGACGAAATTCTTCTCCATTCGGTAAAGGGAATCACAGACCTGATCATGATGCCCGGGCTCGTGAACCTCGACTTTGCCGACGTTCGGACGATCATGTCGAAGGCGGGTATGGCGCTGATGGGAACCGGTGTGGCAAGTGGAGAAAATCGTGCCCTTGAGGCGGCCGAACGAGCGATATCCCACCCCCTCTTGGAAGATGTGTCCATCAGCGGGGCCGAAGGGGTGTTGATGAACGTAACGTGCGGCTCCGACTTAACCATGGCCGAAATGACGGAAGCTTCCGACCGAATCTACAATGAAGCCGGTGAGGACGCAGAAATCATTTGGGGTACCGTAATCGACGACAGCATCGGCGAAGAACTCCGGGTTACGGTGATCGCAACCGGCATCCAGTCTGAAACCGAACGGAAGCAATCTCGGGTTTCCGGAAAAGTGCGAGACATTACCGAGGCCGATCTTGCGGGCATCAGTGATCTTGACGAGCCCACATTTATCCGCAAGAATAAGGCTGTGGGGGAAGGTACCGGGGCGCATTACAAGGGGTACCGGGGCATCATTATGGACCAAGACGACCTGGACATACCCACATTCATGAGACGGAAAGCGGATTGACATTCTCCCATCGTCCGGGAACAGGGTTTTGATGCCATGAACAGCGAGTAGCATGCAGCAAAGGGTTCGACGAACGCGCGAGGATCTTCTGTCAGCGGAAATTGGAACCGTAAAAAAAGACTGGCGGAACAGGACTCGCGTTGCATTGGTTTATCCGAATCGATATGACGTCGGCATGTCGAACCTGGGGTTTCAGGGTGTCTATGGCATCATGAACGCCTTTGACGATGTGGTCTGTGAAAGGGTCTTTCTGGGGGAGCCGGAAAGTGTATCACAGGGCGGACCGAGGTCTTTGGAATCGAATCAGGTGTTACACCGGTTCGATATCCTCGCCTTTTCCATCTCCTTTGAAAACGATTACCTCAATTTCCTGACCATTCTGGATCGAGCAGGTCTTCCTCTTTACGGATCGGAGCGCTCCTCCGATCATCCCCTGGTGATGGTGGGAGGGGTCACCAGCTTTCTGAACCCCGAACCACTGGCCCCCTTCGTAGACTGCTTCGTCATCGGGGAGGCCGAAGCCGTCCTGCCGCGATTTTTCGAAACCTTCAAGGCTCATCCGACCAAGGAGACCCGCTTACAGGCATTGGCCAACGAGGTCCCCGGAATCTACGTTCCCGCCCTTTATGATGTAGATTATGCACCGGACGGCACGATCGCCGCTTTCCGCGCCCGGCATGGCGCTCCCGACCGCGTTCAGAGGTCCGTCGTCGCGGATCCTTCACTTCCCCCGGTGTGCACCACAATTCTGACCCCGTATACCACGTTTGCAAACACCTACCTCATTGAAACGGCTCGTGGGTGCCCCCACGGATGTCGGTTTTGCGCCGCCGGGTTTGTCTATCGTCCCCCCCGGTTCAAATCCGTTCATCAGTTGGAGGTATCTATGGAGCGGGCCGCCGCGTATACATCCAAGGTCGGTCTGGTCGCCTCCGACATCGGAGACCTGCCGTCTATTCGGGGAATTTGCCTCAAGGCCGCTTCCGAAAACCTGCACCTTTCCTTCAGCTCCCTCAGGGCGGATGTTTTGCCCCCTGAGTTTTTGACCCTGTTGACACAAAGCGACGCAAAAACCGCCACCATCGCTCCAGACGCCGGATCGGAGCGTATGCGACGTTTGATCAACAAAGGCATTTCGGAAGATGATGTCCTCGGGGCAGTTGACAAACTGGTGGGTGCCGGCATATCCAACATCAAGCTCTATTTCATGATCGGTCTACCCGAAGAAACGATGGCCGACGTGGAAGCCGTTCCCGCACTCTGCAAGAAGATCAAACATCGCTTTCTCAAGGCCAGCCGACCCAAAGCGCGAATGGGTCAAATCGTGGTAAGTCTCAACTCTTTTGTGCCCAAACCGTTTACACCGTTTCAGTGGTCCCCCATGGCCCCGGTTCGAGAATTGAAAAACCGGATTCGCTATATTCAAAGAGAACTCAAAAAGGTGGCCAACATTCAGGTTCATTCGGATTTGCCGAAATGGGCCTATATACAAGCCTTGCTGTCACGAGGAGACCGAAGAACGGCTCGGTTGTTGGTCGGTGCGCTGGGAAATGAGGGAAACTGGGCCAAGACGCTCAAAGAATCGATCCTCAACCCTGATTTCTACGTATATCGGAGGCGGCCTCGGGACGAAATCCTGCCCTGGGACTTCATCGACAACGGGATAGAAAAATCGTTTCTCTTGTCTGAATACCAAAATGCCTTGAGAGAAAAGAGGACACCGCCGTGTGACCCGGAAACGTGTCATCGATGCGGCGTTTGTGGAGGGCGGGCGAACCGTCGATTGTAATGGGTGAACGCTTCGATTGTCGAACCCCTTTTACTGTTCCAACACTTTCCTGATATTCTCCGAGAGCTCCACCATGTGGAATGGCTTCTGTATGAATCCGTTGCATCCTCGGTCGAGGATCTCAGATGCCTCCCCTTCCACACTGTACCCACTCGATAAAAGAACTTTGATGTCGGGATTGATGGCTTTCACTTCGTCGTACACCTCTCCACCTTTCATCCCGGGCATCACCATATCGAGGATCAGAAGGTCGATATTCTCCTTGTTATGGTCATACACTTCCACCGCTTCTTGGCCGTCGACGGCCGTGAGAACCCGATATCCCATTGCCTGCAACAGTTCTCGACCTACCTCAAGAATCATCTGTTCGTCGTCAACGAGAAGGATGGTTTCATTCGTGCGGGGAGGCATATTCTCCTTGGCCGATTGCTCAAACTCGGGAGCCGCGGCTTCCTCACTGGCGGGGAAATAGACCTTGAATGTCGTGCCTGCACCCGGTTCGGACGTTACTTCGATATATCCGTCATGCCCTTTAACAATACCATAAACAGACGCCAACCCGAGGCCCGTCCCGCGGCTCATTTCCTGCGTGGTATAAAAGGGTTCGAATATGCGCTCCATCGTCTTGGCGTCCATGCCTTTTCCCGTGTCTGTTACCCTAAGCTCCACATATTCCCCGGGGCGCGGTTCATACAAACTGGCCGGAATCTCTTGGTGCGTTACGTTTCGGGTGGCCACAGTCAGTCTTCCTCCGTCGGGCATTGCATTACCTGCATTCACATAGAGATTGAATAGAACTTGCTCGATTTGTCCCTTGTCCGCTTTTGCCGTCCGAAGTTCGTCACACAGCATCTTGCGGATAACGATGTCTTTCCGGGTCCGTCCGAAGGTTTCCGACGTGTCTTCCACCAGCCGGTTCAGGTCGATCGATTTTACCTCGTACTTGCCCTTTCGCGCATAGCCGAGGAGTTGACTCGTCAGTCGGGCGCCGCTCTCCACCCATTTTTCGATGCTGCTGATCTTCTCGTAAAAGGGATGGTCTCGATCCATATTGAACAGAAGCAGGGACACGGTTCCCTGCACTGCCATAAGGAGGTTGTTAAAGTCGTGCGCAATCCCTCCGGCCAGAGTACCAATCGCCTCCATTTTTTCCGCCTGTTGAAGTTGGGCCTCCATGCGCCGTTGCTTGGTCACATCGTTGACGACGATGATGGTCTTGTCCTGCTCATCTTTAACCGGCGACACATTTAGTGTCACATCTCTGCCGTTTAGTTCAAAGACACGACTTTCTGATTCTTCCCGCTGTACGTGAGACAGGCTCACGATCTCTTTGACCCGGGAACGGACCTCGTCTCGAAAAAGATGCGGGAAATAGGATCCTAGAAGCCGTTCCTCGGGCATTTCCAGGAGCGACAAGGCCTTTGGGTTTGCGTAGACGATCCGTAAATCATGATTCAGTTCGATAATGCCTTCCAGCATACTCATCATGATGACTTCCAGGTGTCTTTTGACGGAAAGTAACTCTCTGGTGACATCGCGGAGATGGCTCTCGTGACCGGCACCGCCTTTCTCGCGGATCCTCCCGGACGATCCGTCTGCTCTGCCCAGGGCGGCCAGGACCTGTTCGGCCATGTTCGAAAACGAACCCTTCGTAATATACTTATCTGCACCGAATTCCGAGACCCCTTCCATCTCCTCCTCGGCAATGGCGGAAAGGATCACCACATACACGTTCTTCAATTGGGGCTTTCCTCGGATAATCTCACACAGTTTCCGGCCGTCGATGTTCGGCATCACCAGGTCAATGAAAGCAATATCGGGCGTTTGGTCTCGTAGAACCTCCAACGCCTCCAGACCATCTTTTGCAGTGACGACCTCATGACCGTTGTTCGCCAGAAGTTGAGACATGAACTTCAAGATCACCGGATGATTGTCTACAACCAATACCTTTTGCCTATTCTCCTGAGCCAAGACTGCCTCCCACCACCAAATTCCGCCCTCCTTCTTTGGCACGATAGAGGTACCCGTCCACCTTCCGAATGAAGTCTTCCGGGGAAATCGATCCATCCATGGCCGGATCATACGATCCCACGCCGAAACTGGCCGTAATATGAACGTCTTGTCCTTCCCAGGACAGGGTCTTGCCGGCAAGCGCTTTTCTCAATCTCTCCGCCACCGCAATCGCCCCGTCCATATTTGTCTCAGATAAAACGATAAGAAACTCTTCTCCGCCATAACGAGCGAGCCAGTCCACATCGTTACGGACTCCTTCCATGAGGGATCGTACAACACCTTTGAGTACGGCATCTCCCGCCAAATGACCCAGCGTGTCATTGATTTGCTTAAAGCGGTCAATGTCACACATGATCACGGACAAGGCGTGACGGTACCGTTTCGCCCGCCCGATTTCCTCGGGTAACCGACTCATGACGTATCCGCGGTTATACACCTCGGTGAGGGGATCGGTTATGGAGAGGAGCTTGATGTCCTCATTCGCCTCTCTAAGGGAGCGTTCCAGGCGTAAAATCCGCTTTCCCGTGCGCAACCTTGCCATGAGTTCGGCCTTATGAAAGGGCTTGACAAGGTAGTCATCCGCGCCGGCTCCCAGAGCGGCGATGATGTCGTCCTTAGAATCTTTGGAAGTAAGAAATACGATGTATACATACCCGTCGGAAGCATTACCTCGAATGGCTTCACACAGTTCCAGCCCGCTCATTCCCGGCATCATCCAGTCGGTGATAACGATGGGGAAAAAGGTCTCCTGAAACATTGCCAGGGCTTCTCCGCCGTCCCGGGTCGCAATCACTGGGTAGCCGGTCTTGACCAGTGTCTTTTCCAGCAATCCCCTGGAAACGGGATTGTCTTCCGCTATCAATATGGGAAACCCGCTGTTGGAATCTTCATCCATATTGTTGATACAACCCTTCTGTCTCTCACTGCCCGCATTGGGACAAAAAAGTGGATCGCTTCATCGGTTTGGACGTGACGAGTCCGGATCGAAACAATCCCCGGGCCTTCTTCCCATGAGGAAACCGGAGTAACGGATTTGGTAAGCCGTTTCTCAAAAATTTCCGTTACACGCCCTTACTCGACTCGCTTTGAAACGCCTTCAAGGCTTCGTTGATGGCCGTCAGTTCGCCCTTGATGGCTTCGGCATGCTCCCGAGTGCCCTCCAGGACATTTTGCCGGGCATTCATTTCGATCTCTTTGGCCAGCACTTGTGCGTTTTCAAACCCGAGACCCGCTGCGGCCCCCTTTATCGAATGAGCGGCTTCGGCCACCTCCTGAAAGGCCCCGGCGGAAAGCCCCGACTCCAGTCTCAATAGATCGACATCCGTGGTTTCCATAAACACCTCAACCAGCTCAAGATAATCGGTGGTGTCCAAACCCAGCGATGTTGCCTGGTGATTCAAATCCATGCGCACCTCCTGGTAAGAAAAACCCGTTGTTGCTCGTGAGCCGCTTTTCTTCAAGCCGTTACAACGGAGTCAAAAACATATTTTGCTTGGGTCCCTGCGTCTGGAACCTGGTGCAAAGCATCCGACTTGCCTACAAACATCCGTTCGTTTGCTGGTCGTCCTTGTCAGTCCGTCGCCCACATCCTTCCGCTGCCGAACCGAAAAGGTGTATTCCTTTTGGAGTCTGCTCAAGGCCGGGCATTTTGAATTTTTCCATGATTGTGTTGCTCAGGGGAGCTCTGGGTCCCTTGTACTTCTCGTTTAAGCCAATCCGGCACGGGCAATTCATAGTATTGCATAATCCGGATGGCCTCTTGAGGGGAAATCTTGAGATTTTGACCAATATGAAAGGCCTTTACATGATCTTTTCTGATCCAGTTTCGAATTGTCTGGCGCGTCACGCCCAGTAACGCCCCAACTTCTTGGGTGGATAAATATCGCGTTTCCATTTCTCGCCCCTTTTTCCAATTTGCCCGATTTTGCCGATTTTGTGCAATTGCAGTGCCAATCGATGTTTCAAGGGTCATGGCGGCACCACGGATCCGGAGGGCAGGGGCTGGAAACCCGAGGGTAGAGGCTTCGCAACGGCCTGCAGTACACCGATATGATCGCTCGGGTTTCACTTACCTCATGAGAAAACGCCTGGTGGAACGGAGACATTGTCAATAGCTTGACACTCGACAGGGGCAATTTTGACGTCTTTCCCGAGTTGCGGTTATCCAAAAAAGTAAATACCCAGGTCCAGAGGCCCGGCTTTGATTATTCCTGGACGGGGTTGCTTAGGCACGGTCTTGTGCGGGAGGCATGGAGTTATGGAATCTTAGAATATTCGGTTCGGTTTTCCCTTCGTGCTTGTTTTCCCCAACACCCCATTCATCCAATCTTCCAATATACGGTTATCCACAATGGCCAAGTTGACAACAAAAGCAGGCCGGTTGGGCGTCGATCGGTAAGCAAAAAAACAGCCCTGTCGGGCAACTTGCCCAACAGGGCGTAAAGGAGGTGTGAAGGAAGGAAAGGAGGAGAAAACTTCAACCTCACTTGCCCTGTTTTTCATAGCAATTGTTGTGCCAGTCGAGGTTTTCTTGCCGGGGGATGCGTTTCCGAGGGCCCATTTCTGCCCGTAAATTTCTTGACTTTTTAGACCCCATTGCCGATAACAATTGAAAGTCAAGTAGTTGTATATATGCTTTCCGACAACAAATGCTTCTCCAGCTTTTGATGGTGTAAGGGGCTATTATGTATATTATCGGTTATTTTCTTCATGCCATCGGGACCGTGCTCGATTACGCACTCTTCTTTTATATGTGGATCATTATCGCCCGGGCCGTACTCTCCTGGGTCAGTCCCGACCCGTACAATCCGATCGTCCGTTTCATACACAATGTAACGGAACCGGTATTGTATCCAATCAGACGGCGCTTTCCCATGGGTTTCGGGGGCATCGATTTTTCTCCTATGATTGTTTTGTTGATCGTCGTGTTCCTCCGTTCCTTCGTAGTCAACAGCCTGATGCGGATGGCGGCAAGCCTTATGTAAAGGGAATCGGTGAATGGCAAAAATTGACGCATTTTTCAAGTTGATGCACGAACAAGGCGCCTCCGACCTTCACCTGGTTGCGGGCCAACCGCCGATGCTGCGAATCGTCGGCGATATTGAGCGGGTAAAGTATTCGGTTTTGGACAACGACACGCTTCGGGGCATGCTCTATGAAATCACCCCGGAGGACCGCATCAAGATATTTGAAGAAACCGGAGACGTGGACTTCGGCTACGAAATTCCGGGACTGGCTCGATACCGAGCGAACTTCTTCATGCAAAAAAACGGGGTGGGCGCCGTGTTTCGTGAAATTCCCGACAAGATCACGACGGCCCAGGAATTGGGACTGCCTGCAGTTGTTTCCAAGCTGGCGTCCCTGCCTCGAGGGTTGGTGATCGTTACCGGCCCCACAGGAAGCGGCAAGTCTACGACGTTGGCGGCCATCATTGACCAGGCCAATGCTTCGAGAAAGGACCATATCATCACCATTGAGGATCCCATCGAGTTTGTCCATCAAAGCCAAGGGTGCGTCATAAACCAACGAGAAGTGGGAGCGCATACGCAATCGTTTTCGGCGGCCCTCAGGGGTGCCCTTCGGGAAGATCCGGACGTCATCCTGGTGGGGGAAATGAGAGACCTCGAAACCATTTCTCTCGCCATCGAGGCCGCATCGACCGGCCACCTGGTGTTTGCAACGCTGCACACCACAAGCGCTGTCAACACCGTGGACCGCATTGTGGAAGTCTTTCCCGCCGATCAGCAGGCCCAGATACGTTCAACCTTGGCGGACGGACTCAGGGCCGTGCTGGCGCAAGTTCTTTTCAAGCGCGTCGACCAAAAGGGGCGCTGCGTGGCCCTTGAAATACTTATCGCCACCCCGGCAATACGAAACTTGGTGCGGGAACGAAAGACGCATCAGATCCCGTCCATGATACAAACGGGCAAGAAGTATGGAATGCAGTTGCTGGATGATGCCATTATGGACCTGTACGACAAGGGATGGATCAGCGCCGACGAAGCCTATGCCAAATCAAACGACAAAGCCCGGTTTCGTCCGTTGCTCAAAGCTCCTCCCGCGGACTTTACGGAAGCATGAGAAAACAAGAAATCGAACATATCATGACCCGGATGCTGGATTCACACAGCAATGTATCCGACCTGAACGTCACGGTGGGAAAACCTTTTCAGGTGGAAAGTGATGGGGTGCTCTATCCTGTCGAGATGAACCCGCCCTTCCGGTCTTTGACACCCTTTCAAACCGAGGTATTCGCTCTCAACCTGCTGAACCGGGATCGCCGCCTGACCGACATGTTGGTTCGGGAGGGTTCTTGTGACTTGTCTTATCAGCTCCCCGGCAAGGCGCGGTTCAGAGTAGACATCTTTTCCCAGAAGACCAATCATTCCGTGGTCCTTCGAAAACTGGAAACCAAGATCCCCACCTGCAGAGAACTCAAACTGCCTGAGGCCTTTTTTGAAATGGCTCGGGAAAAAAACGGCCTTATCCTGGCCACCGGCGCCACCGGCACCGGTAAATCCACCTCGCTTGCCGCCCTCCTGAACGAGATTAATGAAAAGGATTCCCTTCACATCATTACGTTGGAAGATCCCATCGAATACGAACACCCCCACAAGCGAGCAACGTTCAATCAGCGAGAAATGGGTACCAACTTCGATACGTTTGCCAGCGGTCTCCGCGCCGCCTTGCGACAGGCACCGAAAGTCATCATGGTGGGAGAAATGCGGGATCGAGAAACGGTGGAAATCGCCCTAAACGCTGCGGAGACGGGACACCTGGTGCTATCGACCCTTCATACGGTGGATGCCGGCCAGACGGTAAACCGATTGCTGGGCATGTTCACCACGGAAGAAGAAAATCAGATTCGCTTACGGTTAGCGGACACCATGCGCTGGATCGTGTCGCAACGGCTCCTTCCGAAAGAAGGCGGCGGACGGGTGGCCGCTTTCGAAGTGCTTCGGACCAGCCTTCGGGTTAAAGATTCCATTCTCCACGGCGAGTCTGAAGGCAAGACCTTCTACGAAATCATCGAGGCAGGGCAGGCATTCGGTATGATGACCTTCGATCAGTACATTGTGGGACTGTTTGAACAAGGCCTCATCAGCGCCCAGACGGCAATGACCTATGCATCCAGAAAGGCCGTTGTCGCCAGAGGTATTGATCAAATCAAGGCCAAGCGGGGAGAGAAGACCACGGATATCGAAGGGCTGGAAATCGACGCCGATTATGACAAGGAACTCAAGAAACGGAGTGGAAAGCTTTAATGGATATCACCTGCCAACATTGCGGAACGAAGCTCAAGGTAGCGGACGGGAGAATCCCTCAGGATCGGCCGGCCGCGTTGAAGTGCTCCAAGTGCCAAGGAAAGATAGAAGTAGATGCCCGCAAAGAGGTGGGAAAGAACGTACCGTCACCACCGAACGGATCCGAGGGGTTGGATGCCATGGTCCAAGAGGTGGAATCCAAGGCCTATGATCCATCCGACACCCCGTTTGACTATCTGTTAAAAGGCGAAAAAACGGCCCTCATTTGTGAACAAGACCCTTCGACCAAGGAAACAATCACCTCCGCTCTCAAGGCGATGGGGTACCGGGTAGCGGAGGCCCCCACAGCCCGGAATGCCCTGAAATACATGCGGTTTCACACCTATGACATGATCATTGTAAACGAGACATTTGACGCCCGTAGTGTGGATGCCAATCACGTCCTACAGTACCTTGCCCAGCTTCCCATCAGTGTGCGGCGTCATATCTTTGTCACACTCGTGGGAAAGAGCTTCAAGACAATGGACAACATGATGGCCTTCAACAAGAGCGTAAACTTAGTGGTAAGTCTTCAAGACATGCCTGAAATCGAAAGGATCTTGTCCGGAGCCCTGGCGGACCACGAAAATTTCTACCAAGTCTTCTGGGAATCCATGAAAAGCGCGGGAAGGCTGTAGGCCGCCCGTTGTCTCACCTCTTCATATATATGGGTTACCCAAGTTCTCCATAGAGAATCCTCAATCCCTCCAAAGTCAGATGCGGTTCCACCACTTCGATGGTCTCCGCCACCTGCATCATGAGATCCGCCAGCCCGCCGGTGGCAACGACTTTGGGCGGTGAGCTCATCTCCCGCTTGATTCGCTCCACAATGCCGTCCACCAGTCCGGCATATCCATAGATGATCCCCGCCCGCATACTGCTGACGGTATCTTTGGCGATAACGGATCCCGGTTGACCAAAAATCTCCACCCGAGGAAGTTTCGACGCCTTTTGAAAAAGGGCTTCCGAAGCAATCAAGATTCCCGGACTTATGGCACCGCCGAGGTACACCCCGCTTTCCGAAATACAATCAAACGTCGTCGCCGTTCCGAAATCGACCACTACGACGCTGCCGGCATATTTTCGAAAGGCGGCAATTGCGTTCACCAGCCTATCGGCACCCACTTCTTTTGGAGAATCGTAGGCAACGGGCATCTGTTTGACGGTCGTTGCATCCACCCAGATCGGAGCGTGCCGGACATACTTTTCGCAAAAACGGTTCAGGCTGTTTACCATCGGCGGGACCACGCAAGAGATGATCGTTGCGGTGACCCTTTTCAGATCTCTCTTCTGAGCAGAAAAGAGATTCTTCAGCAGCAAGTAGAATTCATCCTCCGTAATCCCCTGCTCCGTTTGAACCCGCCAGTGGCACGCCAGGGTTTCGCCCTCGTAACCGCCGATCACCGTCGTCGTATTTCCCACATCGATGGCCAATAACATCGGGGGCATTCTCCTTTCCACCGTGTTCCTTCTTTTACTCAGTATAGGCGGTGATTCAGACGTCAGCGATTTTTCGGCAGTACCTCCACTCGGAAGGTCTTCGGCTCCGTCTCCAGCACAGCCATGTCCAGGGGAGGCTCAATCACGGCATGTCGAAAATAGGTTCCCGGACTGAGTCCTTCTAGGTCGACACGAACATCGATTCCGTCATTTTCGACCAATTCCTTAAACAGATTTTCCGGACCTTTCAGCAACATACGAATCCGGGACGGCGTGACTTCACTGGGGAAATCCGTTCCCGTGGGCCGCACCTGTCTTTCCACCCATTTCTCGACGATTTCTTTCTCAATATCTATCGCCACTTCAATCAGTCCGTCGCCCGACACCTGAACCTCTCCCATGTCGCTCAAATTCAGGGCGACATCTCTTTTGGTGGATTCTTTCAGTCCGGTCAGGTCTATTGGCGTCGTCCGGACCGCACTGATCTGATCGAGGACGGTTGCCGGCCCCTGTATTTCAACTCTGGCCGGGGAGGCCTCTATGGAAGAGATGACATAACCCGCCGTCGGCTGACCTGCCGGATCCGGCAAAACCGGCACCAGTTTCTCGGCCTTTTTGTCTACACGAATGACGAAGGATGCCGGATCCACAGAAGTGACAGAGACATTTTCCGGCACCGCTATTTGATCTTTGTCGATTTCGTGGAATGTCTTCCCCGGTCCAACCGCCGCCATGTCCACTTGATAGAGGAGCTTTGAATCTTCCAGGGCCGTGAGCACCCCGATCCGTCCCTGGAGGCGTGCCTCCACCGGAGGGACTTTTCCGACGACAACCAATTCCTCAGCAAGGTGGGTCAACCGGACCGATACGGGCAGGGTCGTTTCGGTCGGCCTGAAGAAGAGGAATGCAAGCCCCCCGAGCACCCCCAGAATCAGAACCGGGGGAACAATCCACTTGGCCAATCGGCGTTTGGACCATTGTTCATCCATTATTACCGACCTGCAGATCGAATTGCATCCACCACTTGTAAAGTCTGCCTGGCTCGCACGACATCGTGGACTCTCACCATATGTACCCCTTGATAGGCAGCCGTGGCCACGGCCGCTTGCGTGCCGTTTTCCCTTTGTTCATCGCCGGACCCCAGAATCTTGGCAATGAATGATTTTCTGGAAGGCCCCACCATGACGGGTACACCGAGGCTTAAAAATGTGGAAATGTGTTTCAGGAGAAGCAGGTTGTGGGGAACCGTCTTTCCAAAACCGATTCCCGGATCGAGGATCACCCGCTGCCGGTCAACACCGGCTCGTTCGGTTTCCTCTAGTCGGTCCTGAAAAAAGCGCTTCACTTCGGCCACCACGTCCGTGTACGAAGGTTCGATCTGCATATCTTTGGGGGTTCCTTTCATGTGCATGATAATCACCGGCACGCCGGTATCGGCAACCACGTGAACCATGTCCGGGTCCAAGCGCATCGCCCCAATGTCGTTGACCAAAGACGCTCCCGACTCGATGGCGCGCCGGGCAACAATCGCTTTGGTGGTGTCAATCGATACGGGAACGGAAAGGCATCCGGCAAGCTTCTCCACAACAGGAAGGACCCGCCGACTCTCTTCGTCGGCCGATACGGGCTCCGAGAAAGGACGGGACGACTCCCCCCCTACGTCCACAATATCGGCCCCTCCTTCCGCCAAGCGCTTGCCGTGATCAATGGCTTTGTCGCGATCAAAAAAAAGCCCGCCGTCCGAAAACGAGTCGGGGGTAACGTTGATGATCCCCATGATCAAGGTACGTCTGCCGAAAACGAGAGAAAAAGCACCGGCTTGGACTTCATAAATCGAGGCGTGATTCATAGGAAAGATCGGCGTTCAGAAATCTATTTGGCTGCTCGTCGGTCCGTTGTTTTCGGTTCTTCGTCTTCCCCCGCCGGGGAATCCTTTTCATCAGCGGATATGATGTCCTCCACCACTTTTTCGCCGGAAATGATGGCGTCCACATCGCTTTCCACCAACGTCTCCCGCTCAAGCAGGGCCTTGGCCAGCGCGTGAAGGGTGTCGATATTCTCCGCAAGAATCTTTTTCGCCTTCTCGTGGGCCTCCATCACCAAGCGGGCAACCTCTTTGTCGATGAGCATTGCCGTTTCTTCGCTATAATCCCGATGTTGAGCAAACTCTCTACCGAGAAAGATCTGTTCTTCCTTTTGCCCGAAGGACATGGGTCCCAGTTTCTCGCTCATCCCCCACTCGCAGACCATCTTTCGAGCGGTATCCGTTGCCCGATCGATATCGTTTCCGGCACCGGTGGTGAGTTCATCCAAGACCAGCTCTTCCGCGACTCGTCCTCCCATGAGGACGGCCAGGTTATTGAGCAGATATTTTTTCGGATATGTGTGTTTTTCGTCTATGGGAAGCTGTTGGGTCAGGCCCATGGCGCGCCCCCTCGGAATGATGGTCACCTTGTGAACCGGGTCGGTACCCGGAAGCATCTTCACCACCAGCGTATGACCGGCCTCATGATAGGCCGTATTTCTCTTTTCTTCCTCGCTGATAATCATGCTCTTTCTCGCGGTTCCCATGAGGACCTTGTCCTTGGCCTCCTCAAAATCGGACATCTCCAGAAAATCTTTGTCCGCCCTTGCCGCCAACAGGGCCGCCTCATTGACCATATTCTCGATGTCCGCTCCGGAAAAGCCGGGAGTTCCTCGAGCCAACACCGCCAAATCGACATCGTCGCCCAATGGTGCTTTTCGGCTGTGCACCTCGAGAATTCCCTCTCGACCCTTCACGTCCGGTGCCGGCACCACGACCTGCCGATCGAAACGGCCTGGACGGGTGAGGGCGGGATCCAAAATGTCCGGACGGTTGGTGGCGGATATCAGGATGACGCCCTCGTTCGATTCAAACCCGTCCATTTCCACCAGCAGCTGGTTCAGGGTCTGTTCTCGTTCATCGTGCCCCCCGCCGAGGCCCGCCCCTCGGTGACGTCCCACGGCATCGATTTCGTCGATGAATATGATGCACGGGGCATTCTTTTTGCCCTGAACAAAAAGGTCTCTCACCCGGGAGGCCCCCACCCCGACAAACATTTCCACAAAATCGGAGCCGCTGATGCTGTAAAAGGGGACTCCCGCCTCACCGGCGATGGCCCGGGCCAGCAAGGTCTTTCCGGTGCCCGGTCCTCCCATGAGGAGCACCCCCTTGGGGATACGTCCACCCAACCGGGTAAACTTTTTAGGATCTTTCAGAAAATCAATGATTTCCGTCAACTCCTCTTTCGCCTCGTCAATGCCCGCGACATCCGCAAAGGTCACCTTGGTGGAATAGTCTGAAAACAGCATCGCCCTACTCTTCCCGAAAGAGAGCGCTTTGCCGCCGCCACCCTGCATTTGCCGCATGAAAAAGATCCATACGGCGATCAACAATATCATGGGGAACCAGGAAACAAGGACCGTCATGTACCAGGGCGACTCGGCCGGCGGTTTCGCCTTGATCGAAACATTATGGTTCCGCAATGTCTGGATCATGTCGCTGTCCTCAGGTGCAAACGTCTGGAAACTGAGGCCGTTGACGTCGGTCCCGGTAATTTCCTGCCCTTGGATGGTCACCTGCCTCACAAGCCCTTTCTCCACCTGGGTCATAAACTCCGTGTAACTGAGTTCCCTATGTTGAACTTTTGATTGGTTAAACAGATTAAACAACAGGATCATGACCAAGCTGATGACCAACCAAAGCGCTAAATTTTTATAGAACGGATTCAATAAAACAACCTCCTTGGATATTATGGTTCGATTCCGAACCTTACACCGGCATGCGTCGGAAGATAATACAATGTCTCCGCCTTTTCAATCTTTTATGTGGCCGTTACTCAGTTCAAGTTTAAGGATCCGTTCGGTGTCCCGATGCACCCGGACCGCTTCGTCGATGCGATGTCCCGCCACCCAAACGAGCCTCTTGCCGCTCCAGACCAAGGGAATTCGACGTCTCTCCGGCCGGGGTACTTTGCGGTTTATGAAAAAATCCTTTACCTTTTGAGATCCGCTCATGCCCAGCGGAACGAACCGATCACCGGGGCGGATGTTCCTGACGGTCAGTGGAAAAGAAAGGGCACGGTAATCGACACAGGCCACGGTGGGGGGAAACGATGTCAGCCGGGACATCATCCCTTCCGCAGGACATATGGATGCCTTGAGGCGAAGGCCCACTTCCGGAATCACCATCTCCCCCGGGCCGTGAATCTCATGGGCAAAGGCCTTTCCCCGGTCTTGACATCCCCGAGAGAACACCAATGTATCCAAGGCGCGGGAGACCCGAACGCCTTGCGGAAGATCATTGGCGGGGCCGCAAGGGGCGTCTACCAGTCGGGAAATCATCATCACGTGCTTTCGTTCCAACCGCTTTGTGTCGCCTTTTAACCTGAAAACGGCACGCCGGACACATCGATGACGGAGAGCCGGGTGAAGTCTCTTCAACTGGTCGACAGACAGGGTGATCCGGCCTCCTTCCTCCGCCACAAGGGCGCTTTGGTAGGAGTGATTCACCTGAACCTGCCAGAAGTCTTCTTCCTCTTTCATGGTTTCGGCCAATCGATTGAGCACGGTACCTGCTTCAACCCCATACCGGCTCTTCAACAAGGGAAAAAGCTCATGGCGCACCCGGTTTCTCAGATATCGCAAGTCTCTGTTGGAGGCATCTTCCACGTAGCCGATTTCATTTTCCCTTAGAAATCGGACAATGTCTTGTCTCGTCACATCGATGAGAGGGCGAACGATTCGCCCGTTTCGAACGGGCGGAATCCCCGTCAAGCCCCTGGGCCCGGTGCCGCGCAACAGATGCATCATAACGGATTCTGCGTTGTCATCCCCTTGATGACCTAAAGCCACCTTTTCTGCCTCATACTCCCTGGCCGCTTCATCATATAGGCGGTAGCGAAGCCTTCTCGCCCCTTCTTGCAACGAAAGCCCGCGGTCCGTACAAAAAGACTTCACATTCTCCTTGCGGATCTTGCAGTGTAGTCCTAGGTCCGCAGAGACACGCTGAACAAATGCCGCATCTCGATCGGCACCTTCTTTTCGGATCCCGTGATGCAAGTGCCCCACGACCAAGGTCAGGGACCATTTTTCCCTCAAAGCAATCAAACAGTGGAGCAAGGCCATGGAATCGGGCCCTCCGGAAACGCCCACCAGAATCGTCTCACCGGGAGCCAGCATGTCGTAGCGTCTTATCGTAGCCTCGACGGCTCGTATGAATGGATGTGCGTTGGTAATCATGATGACGTCACGTCGTCTTTTGACATATCGACAAACGAAAGCTAATTTACTATAAATACTAGTATTTTCACGGCGGCCGAGTCAAGAAAAAAGGAGCGCTGCCGTTGGCCCGTTCGCTTTTACGGTTGAAATCCAAGGCCCTATCCTCTATACATGTATTGCTTGGTTGTGCTAGGCGGGAAGTTAGCGGTGTCCTGTTGCCCGAAATCCGCTTATGCGGGGCCGAATCCCCTTTTGAGGGTCACGGTCCTCGTCCCGAGGCTCGTCGCCGGCCGGGCGCCACGCAACGGGCGGTTGCGAACCCCGTCAGGTCCGGGAGGAAGCAGCGGTAAGTAATTAGCCCGTGTCGTGGAATGGTTCTGGCCTACTATGACGGTCCGAGGTGCCGAGGAAGGGACTCAAGAAAGGGTGCGCAACCAAGCCATATGTTTTTGTCCTTCCGGCCCTCCGACAATTCCACCCCGCTTCACATGTCCAAAGATGATCCGACGGTATAATGATTTCAACGCCTATCTGAGAAACAGATTCGGGTGTCGGGTTCAAAAAATCACGGTGGATGCCGGCTTTACCTGTCCCAATCGAGACGGAACCCTCTCCGGCACAGGTTGCCTTTTCTGTAACGGAAAGGGCTCGGGTTCCGGTGCGGCACGTCTCGGCCGGTCCATCGAGGAACAGATTCGGTCGGCCAAACCTCGCTTGGCCAAACGGTATAAGGCCAAAAAGTTTATCGCCTATTTTCAGTCCTTTACCAACACCCATGCCCCGGTTGAAGTCCTTAAACCGCGTTATAACCAGGCCCTCCGGGACCCGGAGGTGGTGGGACTGGCAATCGGCACCCGGCCCGACTGTGTCGACCGAGAAAAACTGGAACTCATCGGGTCTTTTACCGCAACCCACATGGTATGGATTGAGTACGGCCTTCAATCGGCCAGCGATCGCACACTGCGCCGGATAAACCGGGGACACACCGTTCAAGACTTTGTACAGGCCGTTCGGCTGACACAGGGCAGGCATATCCTGATCTGCGCCCATGTCATTCTGGGCCTCCCCGGTGAAACGACTGCAGATATTGTCCGCACGGCTCGATTGCTGGCCGATTTACGGGTGGAAGCCGTCAAGATTCACAATCTATATGTCGAGAAAGACGCACCGCTGGCTGAACCTTATAGAAGCGGGCAATTCACCCTTCCGAGCCGGGACCGTTACGCGGACTGGGTCTCCTGCTTTTTGGAACATCTTCATCCCGAGACCATCATCCAACGCCTTACCGGGGATCCGGATCCTGAATCACTCGTGGGGCCGTCTTGGTCACTGGAAAAAAGCAAAACGTTGACCAAGATCCATCGGTGTCTGGAGGATCGCCAAACCTACCAAGGCCGACGATACCCCTCTAGATACCTGTTGGAAAACTTCCGGGAGGGGGTTGAAAGCACTTCTTCGTGAAGCGAAGGGTGAAAAAACGCCAACTCTTTGAGGGCTTGGCCGATTTTTGGCGTTTTAGCGAATCCCGCTTACCCCTCTTCTTGGCTCGCGCCACGAGGTTCCCTTCGGTATATACGCCGGGCAATTCTTTCCGTCTAGGCGCCCTTGACAAACCGATAGACGGTTCTTATGTTCTTTCCATATCTTGCATGTTCCACGACACGAAGCTTGGAGACAGCCAAGTCCTTTACCGAATGCGAGGTGTCTCCCGGTCCGCCGTAAGCGGGCGGATGGGTCATAGCCTATGCCGTGAGGGCTTTTGCCCCATATTTGTGTGACATAAGGGGCACGCTCATGTGGGGCAAGCATTGCTTGAATAATGGTAGAACCAAAACCGGTGCGAGCCGGTTTTACACTAGACTGAAAGAAAGGATGACGTATTCGCCTTGACTCAAAAGAAAACACACAAAGCCGATGCACCTACGGAAACACCGGAAACCCCTACTGAGGACCGGATGGACCCAAAATCGCAGGAAACGGAGAAAGCGGAGAGCCGAGACGAAGCGGAACACTTGGAAACTCAGTTGGAGACGGCCAAAGCCCAGGCGCGAGAAAATTATGACCGACTTTTACGGGTGACGGCAGAGTTTGAGAACTACAAGAAACGAAGTCAACGAGAAATGGAGGATTTCAGGCGGTTTGCCAATGAAAGTCTGATCAAAGAGATTCTTCCCATCGTAGACAATTTGGAACGTGCCTTGTCGGTCGAACAGACCGGCACGGAAACGGCGGTAGAAAGCCTCAAAGAAGGCGTCCGCATGACTTTGGATGCGCTTACCGATACCTTGGAGCGATTCGGCGTCACCGCCGTAGAAAGTGAAGGACAGCCGTTTGATCCGAATTTGCACCAGGCCGTCTCGCAGGAGGAAACGGATCAGTATCCGGACAGTACCGTTTCCAAAGAACTTCAGAAGGGCTATAAGCTCAATGACCGACTGTTGAGGCCCTCGATGGTTGTTGTTTCCAAAAAACCTGAAAATGCCCAGGCGGAGCGGTCGTGAACATTGAGAAAGACATAAGCCATTCGTTATAGTGAATTGACTATTGAATATAGAATTTGAAGGAGGGTAACAATGAGTAAAGTCATAGGAATCGATCTAGGAACGACCAATTCGTGTGTGGCGGTTATGGAAGGAAAAGAGCCGAAAGTCATTACGAATCCGGAAGGAGGACGAACAACGCCTTCCATGGTTGCCTGGAACAACAGCGGAGAGCTCCTCGTCGGTCAGGCGGCCAAGCGGCAAGCCATCACCAACCCTGAAAACACGGTGTTTGCCGTCAAACGGCTCATCGGCCGCAAATATGCCTCCAAGGAAGCACAACGAGACAAGGAGATTTTCCCTTACAAACTCGTGCAAGCCTCGAACGGAGACGTCCATATTGAAGTGCAAGGCAAAGGCCATAGCCCGGCGGAGATTTCCTCCTATATTCTGCAGAATATGAAGAAGACGGCGGAAGAGTATCTGGGGGAAACGGTAACAGAAGCGGTAATCACCGTACCCGCTTATTTTAACGACAGCCAGCGCCAAGCTACCAAGGATGCGGGAAAGATCGCCGGCCTGAACGTACAGCGAATCATCAACGAACCGACGGCCGCCTCTCTGGCTTACGGACTGGACAAGAAAAAGGACGAGAAGATCGCCGTATTCGATCTTGGCGGCGGGACGTTCGATATTTCCATTCTTGAAATCGGAGAAGGTGTCTTTGAAGTCAAGTCGACGCATGGGGATACCCACCTAGGCGGGGAAGACTTCGATCAAAAGGTCATCGATTACTTGGCCGCAGAGTTCAAGAAAGAGCAAGGCATCGACATCCGTCAGGACAAGATGGCTCTACAGCGGCTGAAAGAGGCGGCCGAGAAGGCGAAGATGGAGCTTTCCACGTCCATGCAAACGGATGTCAACCTGCCCTTTATTACCGCCGACGCCAGCGGACCCAAGCACCTGAACATCAAGTTGACTCGAGCGAAATTGGAGTCTCTGTGTGAAGACCTGTTGAACAAACTGGTTCCCCCGTGCGAAACGGCCCTGAAGGACGCAGGAATAAAGCCCACGGAAATCGCCGAGGTGATTCTGGTCGGCGGTATGACGCGTATGCCGGCGGTTCAGCAGAAAGTAAAAGATATTTTCGGCAAAGACCCCCACAAGGGAGTAAACCCCGACGAAGTGGTTGCGATCGGAGCGGCCATCCAGGCGGGCGTTTTGCAGGGTGACGTACAGGATGTGCTCTTGCTGGATGTCACACCATTGTCCTTGGGCATTGAAACGCTCGGGGGGGTGTGCACCAAGCTGATCGAAAAGAACACAACCATCCCGACGAAGAAAAGCCAGATATTTTCCACCGCAGCCGACAACCAATCCGCGGTTTCCATTCACGTACTGCAGGGGGAACGGGAAATGGCGGAATACAACAAGACGTTGGGACGCTTCGAACTAGTGGGTATCCCACCGGCACCCCGAGGGGTTCCGCAAATCGAGGTAACCTTCGACATTGACGCCAACGGTATCGTCCATGTTTCCGCCAAGGATCTTGGAACGGGGAAGGAGCAATCCATCCAAATCACCGCGTCCAGTGGACTGTCGGAAGAAGAAATTGAAAAACTGGTCAAAGAGGCGGAAGTACACGCGGAGGAAGACAGAAAGCAGAAAGAGTTGGTCGAGGCAAGAAACCACGGGGACAGTCTCATCTATCAGACGGAGAAGTCTTTAAAGGAGCTGGGAGACAAAGTGGATCCCACCGTCAAGTCCAATATCGAGAGTGCCATCGACAAGCTTAAAAAGGCGATGGAGGGCTCGGATGCGGATGCCATCAAGACGGCCAGCGAAGAGCTGATGCAGACATCTCACAAGTTGGCCGAGACCATGTACTCGCAGGCCTCGGAAGCGGGCCAGGCCCAGGACCAGGCCACGGGAACCGAGGGAACCGCCGGGGGAGGAGCGTCTCAGGCTTCACAAGACGAGGACGTGGTAGATGCAGATTTTGAAGAGGTAAAGGAAAACAAGCAATAATTTCCCACGCCACAAAGCCCGCAGCCCTCGATGCTGCGGGCTTTGTTTTCGGGATCGCAATACTTCCGAGTCAATGCCCCAAACCAGCCGCGGATCCCCGCTCGAGAGTACCGCAAGGGCTACCGCCCTGAGGATATAAGCTTTTAATTTCCCTACCAAAGACCTTTCAGAAACGGGTCAGTTTTTCCTTTATTCGTCCTGGCGCATGTGATACAAAAAGGTCATGAAACAATACGTGATCGATCAGCTTCGCCCCGACGATTACAAGAAGCTCCGGGATTATTTGGATGAACATTACGGGCCGAGCCAAGTGGAAGGACTCTACTGGATTCCGGTGCAGGACAACCTGCTGAACAGAGTCCAGGCGGCCCATGTTTCTTGCCAGCCCTTTTATTTTGCCGTTGAACTGCAGCTTACGTCGATTTCCTTCGAATTATTAATTCGGACGACCAACCGGGTTCGTTGCGACTGTATTAATTATGCCGACAAGGCTCAGAGGGAAAACATTATCTATTTTGCGGACAAGTTATTCGAAAGGCTCAAAATTCTCAGCTAGAAGCCTCTTGGGAAACTTTCAGGGAAGCGTTTTTGAAAACACTTCCCGGAAAGGCTGAGCGTCAAGAAGTACCGATTGTTTGATGGAGTATCCGATTTTCGGCACTTCGGCGAAACGAACATAGAAATGATCAACACCGAACAACCAGAGCGAAAATGGAGCTCTCCCACAGGCTCCTAGCGGCGATATTTCCTCTCAGAGCCGCTCTACCATGTTATGCGCACCGTTATCGTCACCATATGGGCAGTGGCCACTACGATTCTGGGATCTGCCTCGGCGCTTGCCCTCTCCATATATGATCGGCAACGCGATTGGACCCGGCCGGTGGGTCGACTCTGGGCGAGATGCATCCTCATGGTCTCGGGAGTCAAAATCCACGTTGAGGGATACCACCATGTTCGCCACGACTATGGATTTATTTTCATGGCCAACCATCAAAGTATGTTCGACATCCTTGCGCTTCTGGCCTGTCTTCCCATCCGGTTTCGGTGGTTGGCCAAAAAAGAGCTGTTTCAAATCCCTCTTTTTGGGCACGCCTTGACCAGGGGCGGGCACGTTGCCATTGACCGCTCCGACCGGAAATCGGCGTATCAGAGCCTGCTGGACGCCGCGGGCCGAATCGCCACGGGCGCGTCCGTCATTATCTTTCCGGAGGGAAGTCGAAGCTCGGATGATCGTCTCAACCCGTTCAAACCCGGAGGGTTTTATCTCGCCCTACTTGCCAAACGCCCCATCGTACCCGTCGCCATCTACGGAACCCACCAGGTCCTACCGAAGGGCAGTATTCGCGTGAAACCAGGTCATGTCATCGTCCGTATTTCCCGTCCGATCTCCACTGATCGTTTCGAGAGAAAGACCAAACATCTCTTGATGGAAGAAGTTCGCGGCGTGATAGAAAATGAATTGACGAGGATGAAGACAAATTGGACCCGACTCTAAAGATCATTCCGCTCGGTGGGTTGGGGGAAATCGGCCTCAACATGATGGTTTTTGAATACCGCGACGCCATTATGGTGATCGATGCCGGAATTATGTTTCCGGAAGACTACATGTTGGGGATTGATATCGTGGTCCCCGATATTACCTACTTGAAAGAACGGTTGTCCATGATCCGGGGAATTGTATTGACCCACGGCCATGAGGATCATATCGGCGCCCTGCCGTATGTACTCGGCGAGATCGACGCTCCCATATACGGCACCGCCTTTACGCTCGCCTTGGTCCGCCATAAACTGAAGTCGCATGATTTCGATGCCGTTCCTTCCCTGATCGAAGTAAGACCGAGGGAAAGGCGCGAGGTCGGACCATTCCAGGTGGAATTTATCCGGGTCAGTCACAGTGTTATCGATGGGGTGGGTCTGGCAATCCAGACACCCCTGGGCCTCGTCGTTCATTCCGGGGATTTCAAGATCAATCAGGTTCCCGTTCAAGGGGAATTGACCGATATGAACCGGTTTGCCGAGCATGGCGAACGGGGTGTGCTCGCCCTCTTGTCCGACTCGACGAATGTCGAACGAGAAGGGTATACCCTGTCGGAAAAGGAAATCGGCGACAAGCTCCATGACATATTTGAAGATTGCCACGGTCGTATCATCGTCGCCTTGTTTTCTTCCAATATTGGGCGGATCCAGCAAATCGTAAATGCCGCGCGGACGGAAGGACGCAAGATCGTCTTCTGCGGACGGAGCATGCATGCCAGTGTAAATATCGCCAAAAGTCTAGGGCTGCTGGACGTTTCCGATGAAATGGAAATCACCACCGGTCAGATTAAGGATACGCCGGATCATGAAATCGTTATCGTTACCACTGGAAGCCAGGGAGAGCCCATGTCCGTACTCCATCGGATCGCCATGGATATGCATAAACAGATCCGGGTCAAGGAGGGCGATACCGTAATCTTTTCCTCCAAATTCATTCCGGGCAACGAGCGGGCCATCACGCATATTATCAATCGTTTATACAAGAGCGGGGCGCGCGTGATTTATGAGAAGGTTTCCGATATTCATGTCTCCGGACATGCCTTTCAGGAAGAACTCAAGCTGATGATCAATCTCACGAAACCAAAGTACTTCATCCCCATTCATGGAGAGTACCGTCACCTCATCCGGCATACACACCTGGCGAGAGAAGTGGGAATTTCGCCGGAACGCATCCTCCTTGCCGAAGACGGGCAGGTCATATGTTTCGATGAGACCGGCGGACATATCGACGGTTCCGTTCCATCAGGTCGCGTACTGATCGACGGAAAGGGCGTCGGAGACGTGGAAAGAAGTATATTAAAGGAGCGACGGTACCTCTCTCAGGAGGGAATGATTATCGTCACCGTTGCCCTCGACAAGCATACGGGAAAAATCATCAAGGGGCCGGACCTGGAGTCTCACGGCTTTGTCATCGACAGCGAGAAAAGTGAAATCCTCGAGGCCGCGAAAGTCGTCATCGGCGAGATTATAGATGCAGAAACGGAGGAGCCCAGTCGGCAAGATGTCCTCCGCCGCAAGATGAAAAAGGCCTTGCAAAAGTATCTCTATTCTGTCATCCAGAGAAGACCGGTGGTTTTTCCGATTATTCTGGAGGTATGACAACAAATAAGATGCGAAAGGAAATTCTGGGCGTCATCTTTTCTTTTATCCTGATTTTTGTCACCGTTAGTCTGCTCTCTTATCACCCCTCCGATCCTTCCATCAATCGGATACAGACTTCCGGCCAGCTGCACAATCTGTTCGGACCCGCCGGAGCACATACCGCCGGCTTTCTGGTTTTTCTCTTCGGTCTGGGAGCTTTTTGGTTGCCTCTCGTACTGTTGATCGTAACGGTCTACATCTTCAAAGCCTGCCCGAAGGGGACCATCTGGATTGCCCTTGCCGGGGGGGTTTTATTGATGATCACCACCGGTGGTCTCCTGAGCTTGTACCAAACCCACTACGAGTTTCTGAGCAAGCGATTTTCGAGCGGTGGCATTGTGGGCATCCCGTTGGCCGGGATCTCGGAATCTTACATTCACACCACCGGCAGTTTTGTCTTCCTGGCAACGACATGGGTCATCGCCTTTATCATGACCACGCGAATGTCCTTGGTGGCCTTCGGGAAAACGTCGGCCCATCTGCTGGTGAAGGCACTGAATCGCGTGAAGGTCTCCTGGAGCATCTACAAGGAGCGACGCCAGAAGGCCGCGAAGATGAAAAGACCCCGGCGCAAAGCCGCTTCGAAACGACCGGCCCCGAAGATCGTACAACCGCCTCCCAAACCCTTCAAGGTACCGCCAACGCCCAGGCAAGAGGTGTTTGAATTCATGAACCAAGATGATGGATTCAGGCTACCTTCCATAAGTCTGCTCGATCCGTCGGAAAACGACGATACGACGATGGACCGTCAGAGCCTAGAAATGCAGTCCAGGCTCCTCGAGAAAAAACTCAATGACTTCGCCGTATCCGGTCGAGTGGTAGCTGTGACACCGGGCCCTGTTATCACCATGTATGAGTACGAGCCAGCCCCGGGCGTCAAGATTAATCGGATCGTCAACCTGGCCGACGATCTTTCCCTGGCCCTGAGAGCCGCCAGCATTCGTATCGTCGCCCCTATTCCGGGGAAATCCGTGATCGGCATCGAAGTGCCGAATGACCGGCGAGCCGTTGTAAAGCTGAGAGATGTTATTGCATCGGATGCGTTTCAGCAATCAAAATCGAAATTGACCCTGGCGTTGGGCAAGGATATCATGGGTGAACCTTTCGTCGCCAGCTTGGACAAAATGCCGCACCTGTTGATTGCCGGGGCAACGGGGTCCGGAAAAAGTGTGGGACTCAACAGCATGATTTGCAGCATCCTATACAGAGCAACACCTCAGGAGGTGAAGCTGCTGTTGATCGATCCAAAACGGATCGAGCTTTCCGCGTACGACGGCATTCCCCACTTGATCGTGCCGGTGGTCACGGATGTCAAGAAAGCGACCAAGGGTCTCATGTGGGCGGTCCAGGAAATGGAAAACCGGTACACCCTAATGGCGGAAAAAAAGGTTCGAAATATCTTTGAATACAATCAGAAGATACGAAAGGAACAGGGTCCCCGGGAAGACAAGGCCCCATCGTCGGACGGCGACACAAGTACCGCCACGAGAGAACCCGATGAAACCTTGCCCATCATCTTGATCGTCATTGACGAGTTGGCGGATCTTATGTTGGCGGCATCAAGAGATGTGGAACTAGCGCTTACCCGATTGGCTCAAATGGCCCGTGCAGCGGGGATACATCTCATTATCGCCACGCAAAGGCCTTCGGTGGATGTCCTCACCGGAACCATCAAGGCCAACTTTCCCACCCGCGTTTCTTTTCAGGTGTCATCGCGGACCGACTCCAGAACCATTATCGATGCAAACGGGGCGGAAGATCTTTTGGGCAACGGCGACATGTTACTTTTGCCTCCGGGAACCGCCAAAATACAACGAATTCACGGTGCCTACGTGACGGAAGCCGAAATTCACCGGATCATCAGCTTCCTTAAGAAACAGCGCCGTCCCGTGTACCGGGAGGAAATCCTAAAAACCCCTCCTGAATCCGAATCGTCGAATGAAGAAGAAGTATTTGACGAGAAGTACGATGAGGCGGTAGCCTTGGTCGCGGAGACGAGGCAAGCGTCGATTTCTATGATCCAACGCCGATTACGAATCGGGTATAATCGCGCCGCTCGCATGATGGAGACGATGGAGCGGGAGGGAATCGTCAGTGCCGGAGAAGGAAGCAAACCGAGAGAAGTTCTGGTAAAAGGATATGGTGAATGAAAAAGAGGTGCCCCACAATTTTGGTAGTATTCAGCCTGATTTTGCTCCTCAGTCTGACCTGCCTACCAACCCATGCCGCTCGCTGTGAAACGTCGACTACGGTCACCGAGATTTTGGAACAGATTCAGCAACAATACAACGTAACCGACTTTGAAGCCGACTTCACCCAGGAGTCCCGCCTGGAAGCGATGGACGTGGTGGATACGGCGCAGGGACATGTGCTGTTTCGTCCTCCTACCCGGATGCGTTGGCACTATCGAACCCCGGAAGAATACATGCTGGTCATGAACCGGGAACATATTTGGCTCTACTGGCCGGCAGACAATCAGGTCATGGTGGGAAAACCGGAAGAATATCTGGGGCACCCGGGAATGCAATTCTTCTTTTCCGAACCGGCGGCCCTCTTGGAGCGCTTTCATATTACCCGGGTGGAGAAGACCTTCGGCCGGCGGGACGTCTATTCGCTGAAACTGGTACCCAAAAATCTCCAAACCAACTTCGAAGAGGCATTCCTACTCATCTCCGCGAAAACGTATCATATCGTGGCGTCCATTATCTACAACGCCTTCGGCGATGAAACCCGTATTCGGTTTTCGAATATCAAATTCAATCAAGGGATCGATCCTTCGTTATTCGACTTTGTGATCCCGGAAGACGCAGAGGTACTGCAACTCACCCCGGGCACACCGTAAAAGGAGGCTGGGCGCACATGGATCCCGGAGGGGATTGATGGAGATGGGTTCATTCATCCAATAAGCCCGTAGGCAGCAAACAATGAACGATACGACAACCAGGGCGATCAAGGCACTCCTGAAAAAAAGAAACGGTATCCTCTTGGCCCACAATTATCAGCCCGCGGAAATTCAGGACCTTGCCGATCTAACGGGGGACTCTTTGGAGCTCAGTCTCAAAGCGGCGCGAACCGATGCAGAACTGATCGTCTTCTGCGGCGTATTGTTTATGGCGGAAACGGCTTCCATCGTTTCTCCGGACAAGACGGTGTTGCTTCCCAGAATCGACGCCGGGTGTCCCATGGCCGACATGGTGTCGGGGGCATCTCTTACGCAACGGCTTTCTCGGCTCGGCTCTATACCGGTAGTCACTTACGTGAACTCCTCGGCCGAAGTAAAAGCTGCTTCCACTGTTTGTTGTACTTCGGCCAACGTAGCCACGGTGGTCAACAGTTTAACGGAAAAAGAACTTCTCATGGTTCCGGACCGAAATCTCGCCCAGTACGCAGCCACTCAAACGGACAAGAAAATCCATTTCTGGGAGGGATATTGTCCGATCCACGATCGACTCACGGAAGAGGATGTGATGGTTGCCAAAAAGAAGCATCCCCGTGCACTCTTTATGGCCCATCCCGAATGCCGTCCCGAGGTTCTTGCTCTGGCGGACGCCGTGTTGAGTACTTCGGGGATGCTACGATTTGCCAGGAACTCGGATCGAGAGGCTTTTATTGTGGGGACCGAAGAAGGGTTGCTCCACCCGCTCCGGAAAGCGAATCCACACAAGCGGTTTTATCGGGTTTCGGAAACCATGGTCTGCAAGGACATGAAGAAGATAAGCGTACCGAACATCCTCGAGGCATTGGAAGAAACCCGGTATGAAGTCAAGGTGCCCGAGGCGATTCGCAAACCGGCTGCGGCTGCGGTCAATCGTATGCTGGATATTTCAAGATAGGGAAAGCGAAGTCTGGCTTTCGCTACAACTTCCCGTCCAACACATATTCTTCATAATCATCCGCGGACATCAGACCGTCAAGCTCCTCCGAACTGGTCAGTCTGGCCCGAATGATCCAGCCTTCCTTGTACGGCGAATCCTTGATGATGGAAGGGTCATTCAAGACCTCTTCATTTATTTCCAGAACGTATCCCGCAAGGGGTGCATAGAGGTCGGTCACAATCCTTGAACATTCGATACTGCCGAAAGGCTCATACGGAATGATTTCGTCTCCCTCATTGGGCAGTTCTAGATAATCCAATTCCCCAAGCTCCGACTGGGCGTAATCCGTAATCCCCAGGGTCACTGTTTGGTCCCCATCCCGACGGACCCAGATGTGTTCTTCTGAATAACAGAGTTCGTCAAGTATTAACAAGATCCCCCGAGGCTCCTTCTGCCCTCAAAACGCTTCATGCCCCCAAGCCGACCGATCCTCCGACTTTACTACGCCTAACCGAACGCTTCCAGGGTCTGATCGGAAATATCAAAGTTTGAATATACCTTCTGCACATCATCCGAATCTTCCAACCCCTCCATGAGTCGGATCATTTGTTCCGCTTCCTTACCCTCAAGCTTGACGGTGGTTTGCGGAACCATGGTAATCTCGGAGACGACATATTTCAAGGAGTTATCATCAAAAGCCTTTTGTACGGTATCGAAATCCCGGGGAGAAGTAATCACCTCAAAGGTCGTCTCCTCATCCCGCACATCGTCGGCACCGGCTTCAAGTGCGATCTCCATCATGGTTTCCTCATCTACGCTGTCTTTCTCGAATACGAAATATCCCTTTTTTTCAAACATCCACCCCACACACCCCGCTTCGCCGAGATTGCCGCCGGCCTTGCTGAAAATATGACGCACATCGGCAACCGTCCGGTTTTTGTTGTCCGTCACCGACTCAACCAGAACTGCAGCCCCACCCGGTCCGTATCCTTCGTAGACGACCTCTTCATAACTGAACCCTTCGAGTTCCCCGGTGCCCTTCTTTACGGCCCTCTCAATGTTGTCCTTGGGCATGTTTTCCGCTTTTGCGTTCGCAATGGCCGTGCGAAGACGCGGATTGGCGTCGGGATCCCCGCCGCCGAAACGGGCCGCCACCGTAATTTCCTTAATTAGCTTGGTAAAGATCTTGCCTCGCTTGGCATCCGTTGCCCCTTTTTTTCGCTTGATTGTACTCCACTTAGAATGCCCGGACATAATGCGCCTCCTCCATGTGCACCCGATCGCAGGTTAAAATTGCAGACGGCCGTGGCGATTCACGTATCCTACCTCTACGATCCGCACATGATGTATATCATTTTTTCTCCAGCCCGATGACGTAGATTTCCTTACTTGCCTTTCGCGTACTTTTTGGGCGAATCCGAGAAATCCGGGAAAATACCCCTTTCATCTCTCTACCGAAATCATCGAAATCCGCTCCTTGAAAGACCTTACACACCAGACATCCCTTCGCCTTCAGGACGTTTTTGGAAACCCATAACGCACCCCTACATAACTCCAATGACTTTTGAACATCCACAAATTTGTTTCCCGTGCAAGAGGGTGCCATGTCACTCAAGACCACATCGAACGGCCCCTGGAGATGTTCCTCCAAGAGCTGATGGTCCCACGTGAGGACATCGGCACAAATGACCTCGGCGTTTGCAGGCAAAGAAACGGATACCGGATTGAGGTCCACACCGACCACCTTTCCATGGGGGCCGACTATCTCCGACGTGAAAAGCAACCACGAGCCGGGGGAACACCCTAAATCCAGGACGTGCGCCCCCTTTCTGAGGACCCGAAAGCGCTTTTGAATCTCCGCCAGCTTATAAACCGAGCGTGCCGGATATCCCTCTTTACGGGCACGGGCCGTGTATGCGTCATGCCACCGGTTTGACTTCACTGTAAAGCGTATATCTCAACTGATCAATCTTTTTCAACCCTAAACCGACGTTTCCCGTCCCCTTCTTCACCCGGAGAAAGAGGCCGTTCAGAAAAGGCTTTCCACCGCTTCTGAGACGCTATCAACACCGATAAGCTCCATAGTTCCCGGTCGCTGCATATGCGTCGCATTGCCCCGAGGAAGCACACATCGCTTAAAACCGAGTTTTTCAGCCTCGCCCACCCGTTGCTCGGCGCGGCTCACCGCTCTCACCTCTCCGGTCAGACCGACCTCCCCCGAAACCACTGTGCCGGACCGAACCGGGGTATCCCAAAAGCTGGAGAGAATCGCCGAAAGGATGCCCAGGTCTACGGCGGGTTCATCTATCTTTACTCCGCCGGCCACATTTACAAAAATGTCGTCACCGGTCAATTCCAGGCCGAGGTTCTTCTCCATGACGGCGACCAACAAGGAGACCCGGTTCGGATCCACCCCCAGGACCGCCCGTCTTGAGGTTCCAAGGCCTGATTTGGACACGAGACTTTGAATTTCCAACAAGATGGGCCGGGAACCTTCTATGCTCGCCGTAACGACAGACCCCGGAACGGGATCGGTACGCTCCGGCAAGAAGACGGATGAGGGGTTCGGCACCTCGGCAAGTCCGCTGTCTTTCATCTCGAAGACCCCAATCTCGTTGGTGGACCCGAAACGATTTTTCACTGCTCGAAGAATCCGTAAGGAACCGTTGCCGCTGCTTTCAAAGTAAAGCACCGTATCGACCATGTGCTCCAGCAACCGTGGCCCGGCAATGGCCCCTTCTTTGGTTACGTGCCCTACCAAAAACATCGTTGAACCGGTTCGCTTTGCCAGAAACATGAGATGCATGGCGGCTTCTCGAACTTGGGTGACACTACCCGGAGCGGATGCAACTTCCGGAGCCGACACCGTCTGAACGGAATCAACCACCATCGCCGTGGGCCTCATTTCTTCCGCCATCGATGAAATGGCGCCAAGATTGATCTCGGATGCCACCAGCAGATCCTCATCCGAGATAGACAGACGTTTGCTCCTCAACTTGATCTGTTGAATCGATTCCTCGCCGGAGACATAGAGCGCCTTATGGCCCGAAGAAGCCAACAGACTCATGACCTGCAACATCAGCGTCGACTTGCCGATGCCCGGATCACCGCCGACCAAGACCAGGGAACCCGGAACGACGCCGCCGCCCAGAACCCGATCGAACTCTCCGATCCCCGTGGCCACACGAATGACATCGTGGAGTTCTATCCTTCCCATGGCAACCGGCTCCACGGCAGGGGCCGCATGACGACTCCGTATGGGAGCCGGTGTAGGCCGTTCCTCGATCAAACTGTTCCATTTACCGCAATCCGGACATCGGCCCATCCATTTGGGTGTCTGATACCCACAGTTTTGACAGCAGTAAATGCTCTTTTCGCTCTTTTTGCTTTTCATCGATCTTTATGAAGCAGACGTTTTCGAAACGCATTTCCCACATGTTTGACCAACAGGAATACAGATCTTGCCCTAGGAGCCTGCAGGAGAACTCCATTTTCGCTCGGGTCGATCGTTTTTGATCATTTCTACGCTCGCTTCGCTGAAACGCCAAAACTCGGCGAACCGCCTCAAACAGTTGGCG
>Ga0207797_1000420_pt1 | contig 32863 bp, 23 predicted proteins | sample PRCRCaboRojoPR_6_FD_187275 | JGI IMG/M metagenome (GOLD analysis project Ga0207797, IMG submission 187275) | Marine sediment microbial community from Cabo Rojo, Puerto Rico - PR CR 10% Liquid 1 (SPAdes) | ecosystem: Environmental > Aquatic > Marine > Coastal > Sediment | place: Cabo Rojo, Puerto... | reverse complement strand
GAGACGAACCGGGCCGTGGCTGGCGTCTTCGGCGTGGAGGCTCTGTTCCACTGCATCGAGCCCTTCAACCAGGCGGTGTCGCGTATCGAAGGTGTGACGGCGGATGATGTTGAGGGGGTGGCGCGCAAGTACCTTGTCCCCGAACGCTCGGTGACCGTTTCCGTGGGCCGCGAGTAGTGGGACAAGGCCTGGTATCGCCTGAGGCAGTCCCAGCAAGCGGTCGCGAAGCCTGACCAACCGCCCTCGGCTCCACGCGGCGACCGGCCAACATGGAGCTGGCTGGGGACGGGGGCTAGTGGTGCTATTATCGAGTACGAGAGCACTTCTCCTCCTCTTGAGGGGGCTGGCGGCCGGATCCTACGATCCCCGCCAGCCCTTTTCTCAAGGCGAGAGGCGGGCAATGCTGGCATGTCTGTCTGTTGACGGCCTGTGAGGCGCAGAAGGTGAGCTAGTCGGGCGAAACAGCATGGAGCAGGCTGGGATGCCGCCCTTGCGTGTGAGGAGGCCGTTCACGATGGAAGCCACGCCTTTCTGGGACCGACTGGGGGAACGTGTCAATCTGCCAGACCGGGCTGCGCGCGGGCTGTGGCAGTCGATCAAGGAGAAGGTCACGCTGGCCCAGTACCGCCCCAAGCCAGCATCGAGGATTGAAGTCAGTCACCTCACGGGACGCGAGGGGGACTACCACGTCCTCAAGAACCCACAGACGAAGACGTACCACCGCCTTAGCGACCGTGACTACTTCCTTTGGCAGCAGATGGACGGCAGCCGGAACGTCAAGGATTTGGTAGTGGCCTACTACATGATACATGGCTCCTTCGCCTTCGGACGAGTCGCCAGGCTGGTGGAGGGGCTCCGCCAGCATCTCATGCTGGTCGACCGACCGGTCCAAATCTACGACCGCGTCCGCCGGCGTCTCGACGGTCGCCGCCTGTCTCATCGCCTTCGTCGGGTGTGGCAGGCGTTCCTCCAGATGCAGTTCGCTATCAGCGGGCTTGACCAGCTCGTGGATGCTGTCTACCGCTGGGGCGGGAGACTTGCGTTCACCTGGCCGGTGCAGATCGTTCTGCTAGTGGCGAGCGTCCTAGGCCTCTATATCTTCGTCCGGTTGTTTGGGCAGTGTGACTACGGGGTGGTGACTGTCGGCGGGTCGTACCGCTGGGGCGTCGTCGGACTCATCGGGGCCAACCTGGCCGCGATTCTCCTCCACGAGATGTCGCACGCTCTGACCGTCAAGCACTTCGGCCGCGAGGTGCGCCGCGGCGGCTTCATGCTCTACTTCGGCATGCCCGCCTTCTTCGTGGACACGATGGACATCTGGATGGCGGGGAAGGGGCCTCGCCTGGCCGTGACCTGGGCCGGCCCCTACTCCGGGCTCGTGCTGGGCGGTCTGGCCAGTATAGGAATTGGCCTCTGGCCTGACTTTGTCCTCAACGCGCTCCTGTTCCAATTCGCCTTTCTTTGCTATCTTACCGTCTTCTTCAACCTCAATCCGCTGCTTGAGCTGGATGGGTACTTCATCCTCATGGATTGGCTGGAGATCCCGATGCTCCGACAGAAGTCTCTCGCGTTCATCAGATGGGGCTTGTGGGAGAAGTTCAAGAGCATCGGTGAATCCGGGGCCTCGCTGCGCAGCATCCTGGCCTCCTTCTCCTGGGAGGAGCGTATCTTCACTGGGTTTGGGGCGCTCTCCGCCCTCTGGACGGCGTACGCTATCTTCACCGGGACCCGCTTCTGGCAGCAGCGTCTGGTCGGGGCCGTTGGTGACCTCTGGCAGTGCGGGGGCGGTGTGGGCAAGACGATCTTTGCACTGGCGATCGCGGCCCTCAGCGGTCTCTTCGTCATCTCCATCGGGATGGCCCTCGTTCGGATGGCGGCCAAGGGGCTTGGCTGGCTGGCGAGCAAAGGCCTGTTCGCCAGCACGAGAAATGTGGCTGCGATGGTTCTGGTTGCGGCGGCAGTCCTCTCCTGGCTGCCCACATACCTGGGCTACCCCTGGTTGAACGCCATTCTCAGCGTCGTGGCAGTGACTGCCGCGGTCGGCCTCGCCTGGCGCAATGCCACGGCGTTCGAGGGCTCCCGATTCGCGTGGCCCTTCAGGCTGCTGGCGCTGTATGCTTTGCTGCTCGCCCCCGGCCTCTTGGCAGAGCTCGTAAGGGGGAACCCGTGGTCGACGGCAGCACTACAGTCGGTGCTCGACGCGCCGGTCGTGTCCTTAGTGGGTGCCGCTCTCAAGCACCTGGCCCACCTCGCCTTGCTCGGCGCCGGCCTGGCTCTCTTTGCAGACACAGATCTCGGCGAGCTGCGGGCCGAGGCCGAGCTGCTGATTGTCCTAGGACTGCTGGCCGGATACGCCATCGTGTTCTTGGCGGGTCCCTCGGCGTTCGGTGGCGGTGCTCCCCTTGTGCAGCGATTGGTGCCTGTCGCGGGTACACTTTCCTCGCTCCTCACGCTGACACTGCTGCTCCCCACGCTCTTCTCCTTCTGGAAGACCCCCTTCGGGCCAGCCTGGGCGACACTGGCTCTCGCCCTGACGGTGTGCGCAGGCGCCAGCTTGTCGGGCCGTTTGCCTCTGTCGGAGTACCTTGTCCTAGGGGCGGGCCTGTTCCTTCACCATCTCGCCTACGTACAGCTCGAGTTGCCCGAGCGGCGGCCGGAGGCCGACCGCGGGCTCAGCGACGACATTCGTCTGGAGCGCGCTTTCCGCTGGACGGCAGTCAGCGTGTATGCGCAGGCGGAACAGATCGCCGGCGAACGACGATCTCAGATCTTAGCGGAACGGTTCAATCACTTTGCTCTGGCCGCGGGTTGGGGTCTGAGCCTGGTGCGGGGGCGCATAGAGGACTCGATGACGACGGACAAGGGCCTGATCGGTCGCGGCGCCAGCTACGCTGACGGACTCAGTCTGCTGTTGGACCTGGTGGCGAGCGAGGTCGGCGAGAGGTTGACCGTCCGGGCGCTGCAGCGGGCCTACGACAGCCTACGGTGGGAGGAGCGGGAGGTCGGTGCCGAGTACCTCTTCCGCGACGTGCAGCGGGCTGAGGCCTTGAGCTGCCAGTTCCAGACGGCGCAGGAGCACTATCGAAGTCTCCTGCGCCGTAGTCCCCTGTTCGCCACCATGAACGATGATGAGATCGATCTCCTCGCCTCGCGTTTGCGAACGGAACGATACTCATCGGGGCAGGCGTTGATTCGCCAGGGCGACGAGGGCGATACGTTCTACATCGTGAAGAGTGGTCACATCGAGGTCACGCAGCGGGACGACCGGGGCGTGGAGGAGGTAGTCAATCAGCTTGATCGTGGCGAGACGTTCGGCGAACTGGCCCTGCTCCACGACGCCCCGCGCAACGCCACCTGCCGGGCCACCGTACCGACTGAGGTGCTCTGCCTCCGCAAAGCAGATTTCAATCGCCTGGTCCGAAGACGCCTAGCGCTGCGGGAGAAGGTCGGCCGCTCCATTGCCAGGGCTGATCTCCTCCGGCGTATGCCGCTATTCGCCGAGATGGACGGGAAGCAGATCCAGATGATCGCCGCCCGGCTGCAGGAGGAGGTCCGTGAGCCCGGCCACGTCATCATGCGCCAGGGTGAATCAGGGGATCGGTTCTACCTGATTGAGTCGGGAAGGGTTCGTGTGTCCGTGGAGGAGGATGGAGAGAGGAGCGTGGTCACCGAGCGCGGGCCGGGCGAGTACGTGGGTGAGATCGCCTTGCTGCTGGACACGCCGCGGACGGCAACAGTCACCGCGCTAAGGACGACGCGGCTGCTCACGCTGGACAGGGATCCTTTCCAGGCATTGGTGAGCAAGCACCTATGCGTCAGTCAGGGGTTGGAGCGCGAGACGAGCCGGCGGATGATCGACCTGCGGCGAGCTGCCCTGGTCGCGTGATTGGACTACTCAAGAGGAGGAGGCCATGAACTGTTGGCACTGCGACCGACCGGCGCACGCGACGTGTCAGTTCTGCGGCCGGGGCGTCTGCCGAGAGCACGTGAAGGACCTCCCTCGTATTCTGGCCATTTACCAGAACGGCAAGGGGACGCCTCAGGCTCTAGTCGTTGGGGATGCAGTGTGGTGCGGCATCTGCCAGCCGAAGGAAGACCCGGTATCGTTGCCGGAGTTGGCGTGAGATGGACGAGATGCATCCGGGGGCGATGGACCGGGTGTGCTCGTGGCGGCCGGGACTCTGATAGCCTCCTATTCAGCGCGGTGGCCCGGCCCCACGGCTGTGCGGATCGTCGGAGCACCCTGCGTTGGTGCATCCGAACGTTGGAGAACAAGCATGCACCTCCATGATACAGAGGTGGTCTCAAGAACGGCCTTCCGCGCCGATGCGAGCAACCGTTTGCTCCGGTGTGGGTGTCTAGACGGACCCCAGACGCTCACGGATTGGCACACCTTCCTGAAGTGACACCTCACACTCGGCGTCGTCAGCTACTCGTCAACCAGCTCCCCTGCCCAGAGATCCAAATGCGTGGCAAAGAACTCCGACGAGGCTATCGAGCTGGTCAGCGGAAGCACGCCTTCCTAGGAGGTCGAGGCCGGCACGACCGATGCCGGATTCGTCCAGGAGTGGTCGCTTGTCCCCGGCCGAGTTAGCCATCGATGCGGTCAGTTCGGGAGCCATCAAACGCCTCGTCGGCAAGCGGGAAACGACGTCTGCACCCACAATGAGAAGCCACGGCGAGGAATCGACCGAGAACCTGCCCGGGGACACGGTGATCCTCACGGTTCGGTGTGGTAAGTACGCCCATATCCTTTCGTCGCTATCGAGGTCCATCGTCTTTTACCTCAACACAATCCTAGTCCATCATCTCTCCATCACACCCAGACGCTCTCCCTAAACGCACGGAAGTGGGCGGCCCCCCGCTCACAATAGACTCCCTGGGTCCAGGCGCTGTTTCCCCACTCGCCGCGGATCAGGGGCCGGCCGGTCATCGCTTTCCGGAGGCCACCTTTGCGGCGCCTGCCAATCTGCGAAACGGCGGCGTGGTCTGTCTCCGGCAACGGTGACACCTGAGCAACGTGCATATTGAAAGAAGGACACTCTCTTGGTGCCACTCTCGATCAATGGGAAGGAGTGCTTGACCGCGGGTTGCCGGTCGGTATAATAACCTACGGACCACTTCACGCGAGCGCATTGTCGCGCACACTGGCTTGCGAAAACAGGTGTCCGAAAACGGGGGCGCACGTCCCCAGGCGTGGACGCTCGGGTGCCAAAGACGCGTCCTCTGCGCCGCAAGGATGTCCCCTATTGAGCCACCATTCTTTCAAGGTCCGATAGCCACGGAGGGAGGTTCAGCAATGGCGAACATTCTCGAGAAGACGCTGCTGATGGGACTTGGTGTTTTCACCTTGACGCGAGAGAAGGTTCGAGAGGCCGTCAACGAGCTTGTCGAGGCCGAGGGCGTCGAGCCTGAAGAAGCTGACAAGCTTGCCGATGCCTTGGTGAAAAAGGGCGAGAAGGAGCGTGAGGAACTCCGGGAGATGATACGCCAGGAGGTACGTCGAATGACCCCGGTCACCCGCAAGGACTTGGAGCAGCTGACTCAGAGGGTTGGCCAGTTGGAGGAGGAGCTTCACCAGGAGTCCGAGTCGGAGTGATGCCAGTGCCGGTCTGAACCGGTATCGAGACTATGCCGTCTTCTCAAGCGAATTCGCGGCCCCGCGTTGGGCTGGCCCTCAGCGGCGGTGGGGCACGAGGATTGGCGCATATCGGCGTTCTCAAGATCTTGGAGCGCGAGGGTGTGCCTGTCGATCTCCTGGCCGGCACGAGCATGGGCGGGGTCGTGGCAGGCGCATATGCTGCGGGGTTGACCCCCAGCTTCCTCGAACAGGAGGCGCTGCGGATGACGAGCCCGCGGCAGCTGCTCTCCCTGGCTGATCCAACCCTGCCGCGCCGGGGTCTTTTTGAGGGGCAGAAGGTGGTCAACTACCTTTCACGTCACATCGGTACGTGCACCTTCGAGACCCTAACACGCCCCCTTTCTGTGATTGCGGTTGATCTTGTGGCGAGCGAGCCCGTGATCCTGAACCAGGGATGTGTGACCGACGCGGTGCGAGCCACCATTGCGCTGCCGGGCCTCTTCAAGCCGGTGCAGCGGGATGGAAAGCTGCTGGTCGACGGCGGGCTCCTGGATAACCTCCCTGCTGATGTCGCTCGTGAGATGGGGGCCGATGTCGTCATCGCTGTCGATGTGGTGGGGAGCAGCAACACCTTCTCCGCGATGATCAACGTGCTGAAGCGTCGTCGGTATGTCCCGAAGGGGCTCGCGAGTACGTTTGAAGTGATGCTGCGTTCGCTGGACGTCATGATGAAGGAGATCAACAGGCAGCGCCTCGCCGAGGCTGCTCCCGAGGTGGTCATTCGCCCCGATGTGCCTCCTGATGTCAGCGTCATCCTGGGATTCACGCGCGCTCCCGACACCATTGCGTTGGGGGAGCGGGCTGCTGAAGAGGCTCTTCCGGACATCCAGAGAGCGATCGAGACGTCAACTACCTGAACCGGCATGGGGAGGATCCCCCTATAGAAACAGAAGGGCATGTGGCGCGAGCGGGCGTCGCCAGGTCGCCGGCGAAGCAATCATGGTGAGAGGTCCTCAGCGGACGATCCGGCACCTTCAGCGCTATCGAGAGATTGCGCAGGTTCTGATTCGCCACGGCCTGGGAGAGCTGGTCGATGTGCTTGAACTCCAGCCCTACCTGGCCTTTCCGCGACGACTCGTCCGACAGTGGCGTGAAAAAGCTCCGCCCCTCGGCGCACCACAGAGGCTCCGACTGGCCCTCCAGGAGTTGGGGCCCACGTTCATCAAGCTCGGGCAGGTTCTCAGCACCCGTCCCGACCTCATTCCCCCTGCCTACATCGCGGAACTGACGAAGCTCCAAGACGCCGTCCCTGCGGAGCCCTGGGATCCGATTCGCCAGCAGATTGAGTCTGAGTTGGGTGGATCCGTCGCGGACCACTTCCAGGATCTTGATAGGGAGCCGATCGCCGCCGCGTCGCTGGCGCAGGTCCATCCCGCCACCCTGAAGGATGGGCGAGCGGTGGTGGTCAAGGTCCAACGACCCGGCATCCGAAAGACCATCGAGGTGGACCTGGAGATCCTCCAGGACGTGGCTCAGTTGGTGGAAGGCCGCATCCCCCTCGCCGGCATCTATGACCTGCCGGAGATAGCACGGGGCTTCGCCTCGACGCTGCGCATGGAGCTGGACTTCGTTCGTGAAGCCCACAATGCGGAGCACTTTCGAGAGGCCTTTGCCGGCGACCCCTACCTGTACGTGCCGGACATCACGTGGGAGCTGACGACGCGGCGAGTGCTCGTCATGGAGCGCATCAGAGGCATAAAGATCGATGACGTGGAGGCTCTCGACGAGGCCGGGTACGACCGTCATCGCATTGCGGTGCACGCCGCGAGGATGGTGCTCAAGGAGGTTCTGGAGGAGGGATTCTTCCACGCCGATCCTCATCCAGGGAACTTCGCCGTGATGCACGGTGAGGTGATCGGCGCGATGGATTTCGGGCTAGTCGGACACCTGAGCCGACATCTCCGGTCCGACCTGACGCGCCTCTACATCGCCGTCATCCAGATGGATGTCCAGGCGGTGGTGGATCAACTTGTGCGCATGGGGGCGACTGCGCGGTCGCTTGACCGCACAGCCTTGGAGCGAGACCTGGCACGGTTGCTGCGGAAGTACCGAGGGTTGCCTCTTAAGGCCGTACGCGCCCAAGAGGTACTGGAGGATGTGACGCCGGTTGCTTTCAGGCACCGCCTGCAACTGCCGTCGGAGCTTTGGTTGCTGGCCAAGACGCTGGCCATGATGGAGGGGGTCGCTCTCAAGCTGGATCCAGACTTCGACATTGTTGCATTCTCGCGGCCCCACGTCCGACGCTTTCTGCTTCAGATGGTGTTGCCGCAGAACCTGGGCCCGAGACTGCTCAGGGCTGGGGGCGATTGGAGCGCCCTGTTCAACGAGCTGCCGCGCATCGGGTCGCAGCTGCTCACGCAGGCAGAACGGGGCGAGTTCGGGATGACGCTTGAACACAAAGGACTGGGTCGCGCTCTGGATCGTCTGGATAGGTCGGCCAATCGGATCTCATTGAGCGTTCTGCTGGCGGCTCTCATTCTGGGGCTCGCGCTCCTCATTCCCGCCTTCAACTTGGGGGAGGAAGTCGGCCTGGCGACTGTGGTGGTCATTGCAGGGTTCGTGGGTGTCAGCCTCCTCGGTCTGTGGCTGGCGTTCTCCATCTGGCGCTCAAGGAGCTAATTGCGGTGTGGGAGCTGCGTGATCGGGAGCCCCGGCCAGGCCTGCACCACTGCGAACCCCCTTCGCGAAGACGCTGTGGATCTGCCTTCGGAGGGGACGCCGGAGGCCGACCAGGAGTGGTCGAGCTTGCTTGCATCGCATCGAGGTGCGGCTTTGGTCAGGTAGGGCATTGCTGGGTTGGGACAGCGGCCCGGAGAGGGACGGCATAATCATGGACGTCAAGATCTTGATGGCGGGCGAAGAGCGGGACGTGCTCCAGGCAATCAAGGGGAAGCTTGGGGCCCTCGGCTACGAGGTGCTTGGAGTCGCGCCTACGGGTGAGGACGCGCTCCGTGAGGTTGAACGGCGCCGCCCGGACCTTGTGCTACTGGATGCGGGGTTACGGCACGTGTTGGAAGGGGACCGGTCGCCTGAAGCTGTCGAGGAGATGCTCAGAGCCCCTGTCATCTATCTTGCCTCGCGGCCCGATGACGAGCGTCCGTCCGCTGCCGGAACGGATCAGCCATTCAGCTATGTCTCGACGTCCTCCACAGAGAAGGAACTGCAGATGGCTGTGGAGGCAGCCACCCTCAATTATCGCCTCAAGCACACCGTGCGGGAGAGTGAGGAGACGTATCGTACGCTCACCGAGCGTTCGGCTGACGGGATCATCATCGTTCAAGACATGCGATTCCGCTACGTCAACCCGCGTATCGCCGAAATCCTGAATTGCACCAGGGAGGAGTTGCTGGGCCAGCCTGTCCTCGACTACGTCCATCCCCAGGACGAGGGGACGGTCACGGAGCGATATGCGCGGCGACTCAAGGGAGAACCGGTCCCGTCGGACTATCAGATCCGCTTGAGGCGAGATCGTGACGATTATTCGTTAGTCCAATTGAATGCTGGGCTGATTACCTATCAGGGCTCGCCAGCCGACCTGGTAATCGTCCGTGACATCTCGGATCGTCAGCGGTTGGAGCACGAGATTGTGACGCGTCAGCGGTACCTAGAGGGGGTCCTCCAGTCGACGCCGGACGCTATCGTTGCCTTTGACAGGGACCATCGGATCTCAGAATGGAACCCGGGCGCGGAGGAGCTGTTCGGCTATCCGGCCGATGAGGCCATCGGACAGGATCTGGACGATTTGATCGCCAGTGGCGATCCTGAGGTGATGGAAGCGGCCACCCGGGCCACGCGGCGCGTGCTTGCCGGTGCGGGTGTTCCCCGTAGGGAGGGGACCCGCTATCGCAAGGACGGCACGCCCGTGGAGGTGATTCTGGCCGGGGCTCCCATTGAGATCGAGGGGGAGCTCGTGGGAGCCGTCGCGTCGTACACGGACATCACGGAGCGGAAGAAGGCCGAGGAGGCGCTCCGCAAGCGTACCCAGCAGCTGGAGGCGCTGCGTGACGTGGGACTGGACATCGTTGGGGAGCTGAACCTCGACGAATTGCTGCGTTCAATCGTCGTGCGGGCCATCGATCTGGTGGACGCAACCGCGGGCGGCTTCGACTTCTACCGTCCCGAACGAGATCTCTTAGAGTTCGCTATCGATATCGGCTACGGTGAGCTGCCCGCGGACGCGACCCTCTCCGAGGGGGAAGGGCTGGCCGGCAAGATCTGGGAGACAGGCGAGACCATCATCGTTGAGGACTACGCCTTGTGGGAGGGTAGGTCGGCCAAGTGGGCCGATCGTGTGGGTCATTCGGCCCATATGGGCGTGCCAGTCCAGTGGGGAGACGAATTCTTGGGCGTCCTTGAGGTCCGGGCCAAGGCGTCCCGTGGATTCTCGCGGCAAGACGCCCATCTTTTGGAGCTCTTTGCCACGCAGGCCGCCATTGCCATTCGGAATGCGCGAATGTATGAGGAGACCCGGGAACGGACCGCGCAGTTGGAGACGCTCCATACCCTATCCGCTGCGGTCACTGCGCAGCTCGATCTTGACCGACTCCTCGAAACCGTGGTGCAGCAAGGATGCCGGATGCTGGACGTGCGGGGCGGCGGCCTGTACCTAATTGACGCGGAGGCGGCTGAGCTCGAGCAGGTTGTCAGCTACGGCTACCAGGCGGATCATACCGGATCTCGGCTCCGGAGCGGCGAGGGTACAGCCGGTATGGCTTGGCAGCGCGGGGAGCCAACGGTGATCGAGGACTACAGCTCTTGGGAGGGGCGCGCAGCCGAGTGGGATGACGAACATCTCGCAGCCTCTCTGGCTGTGCCGCTTTGGCGCGGCGACGAGATCATTGGCACACTGGGCTTCGACGCTGTGGATCAGGAAAGGTCCTTCAGTGAGGACGACGTCTGGCTGACCACCATGTTTGCCAACCAGGCCTCCGTCGCTATCGAGAACGCGCGATTGTATGAGGAGACGACTCAGAGTCTTTCGGAGACGGAGGCTCTCCGCGAAGTGATGCTTGCCGCTGCGTCTACTCTCGACAGAGACGAACTGCTTGCCCGGTCATTGCGCGCGATCCACCGTGCGTTGGATGTTGAGCACCTGAGCTTCTCAGCCCCCGATGAATCCGGCGAGGTGATGGTGGTCCATCCTTCGCTCATCGGCTTCTCTGTTCCCGAGGGCGAGGATCTCCGTCTGCCGCTGGATGCCAGCGTTGCCGGTCGCGTCTATTCTAGCGGGCGCTCGGCCCTGATCAAGGACACCGCCGGGTCTGCCTACTACTACGAGTGCGATCCCGCCATGCGATCGGAGCTGGCCGTGCCAGTTCAGGTCGGTGAACGCGTCGAGGGGGTGCTCAATGCCGAGAGTCCGCGAGTGGCCGCCTTCGACAGTCGTATGGTGAACACCTTCGAGGCGATCGCGGCCCAGTTGGGGACGGCACTGGAGAACGTGCGTCTCTACGACGAGAGCCGGCGCCGTCTCCGGGAGACCAACTCCCTGCTCGAGGTGAGCCAGGACATCGTCTCAACGCTTGACCTCGATGAGGTCCTGCGGCGAGTCATGGAGGCCGCTGTGGAGGGCATCGGCCCGGCGGAGCGAGGGATGCTCCACCTCTTTGACGATGAGCAAGCAGAGCTGACGGCTGTGACCGGCGTCGGCTTCCGCCCCGAGACGATCCGGGCGGCTCACTTCGCGCCGGGCGAGGGCTGCGCCGGCTGGGTATTCGCTAATGAGGAGCCCCTCATTGTCGATGACGCGCAGGCCGATTCTCGCACCAGCGCTGTCGATCTGCCTGAGTTGCGCGACGACCAGTCGGCGCTTTGCGTGCCTCTTGCCTTCGGCGGCGAGGTCATGGGCACGCTTACCCTGGATAATACGACGAAGACAGGGGCGTTCGATGCAAGTCACTTGGATCTCGTGTCCATCTTCGCCAGCCAGGCAGCTGCTGCGATTCGAAACGCGCGCCTCCACGAAGAAACCGAGCGGCGCGCCTCGCGCTTGGGAGCTGTCAACCGAGTTGCTCGACGCGCGAGCTCCTCCCTCAATCTCGACGAACTGATCGAGGCGGTCTACCAGGAGATTGATGCCACGTTCGATGCGGATGCTTTCTTCCTGGCCCTCTACGACGCGGATGCACGCGAGCTTGATTTCCGCCTGTCCGTTGACGAGGGGCAGCGAGAGCCGCCGCGCCGGGTGTCCTTGGAGGCCGGCCTGACCGGTTTCGTGGTGGAGCAAGGGGCGCCCCTCTTGATCGAGGACTACCAACGGGAGAAGGAGGACCTGCCTCAGCCGGAGCGGTGGGGCACGGAGAAGGCCTCTCGTTCCTGGCTGGGCGTGCCGATGCGGGCGGGCGACCACGTCAACGGTGTAATCTCTGTCCAGGCGTACCGGCCTTTTGCTTATGGGGAGCAGGACGAGCAGTTGCTCTCCACCATAGCTGACCAGGTGGCCCTGGCGGTGGAGAAGACGCGGCTTTACGAGGAATCTCAGCGGAGGGCGACTCAAGCCGCTCTGCTTAACGAGGCGGGCCGGCACGTGAGCAGCGAGATTGAGCCCGAGGTCCTTCTCGATACCATTGTCTCGGCCGTGCGCGATTCGTTCGACTATCACAATGTGGTTCTTCTCCTCCTCGAAGAGGAGGATCCTCAGCGCCTTGAAGAGCGCCGTCTGCGCATGCAGTCAATCGCCGGTGCCTACGCCGACGTCCTGCCCCCAGATCTCTCGCTGGCCCTTGGCGAGGGCATGATCGGGTATGCTGCCGTCAGTGGTCAGGCCCAGTTGAGCAATGACGTGTCCACCGATCCTCACTACGTGCGGAAGGCGACGGAGGACACCAGGTCCGAGCTGGCGGTGCCCATCAAGAGCGGGGACAGAGTGATCGGGGTTCTGGACCTCCAGGACAATGAGCGGGGCGCGTTCGATGCCTTGGACGTGAAGACCTTGGAGACGCTGAGTACCCAGATCGCGTCTGCCATCGAGAACGCGCGGCTCTTCCAGGCGGAGCGGGAGCGTTCCGCGCAGCTGGCCACGGTCTCCCGGGTAGCCGAGAGCATCGCCTCCACCCTGGATCCGGACGAGGTGCTCCGGAAGACCGTCGATCTGATCATCGAGGCCTTTGGTTACTACTGGGCGAGCATCATGCTGCTCGACGAGGAGAGAGGAGAGCTCGTCTACAAGGCAGGCGCCGGCGGCTTCGCCGGCGAGACGCCGCCGGACTTCCGCCAGAAGGTGAGAGAGGGCATGATCGGTTGGGCTGCTGCTGGCGGGGAGACCCTTCTTTCTAATGATGTCCGTCAGGACCCTCGGTATATCAGGGCCTATCTGACCCGCACGAGGTCCGAGTTGGATGTCCCCCTCAAATACCGGGGCGGAGTCATCGGGGTGCTGGATCTCCAGAGCGAGAGGCTGAATGCCTTCAACGAACATGACGTGATGGCTATGGAGGCCCTCGCCGGCCCCATCGCGGCGGCCATCGAGAACGCGCGTCTCTTCGGCGTGGCCAGGCAGCGGGTCGCCGAGCTGCGGGCCGTGCGAGAGGCAAGTCTTCAGCTCAGCTCGACCCTCGAACTCGAGCCGGTGCTGGAGACGATTCTCGAGCAAGCGCTCCATCTGGTGTGGGCCGACGACGCACACATCTTCCTCTACAGCGAGGAAGAGCTCTCCTTCGGGGCCGCGATGTGGAATGGGGAGCGCCAGGATGCACCCTTCGATGCCATCCGCCCCCACGGGCTGACCTACACCGTGGCGCATCACGGGGAGAGGATCGTGGTCGACGATGCCATGACCCATCCCCTGTTCGAGGATCGGCGGTGGGAGGGGGCTATCGTGGGCCTGCCGCTCAGGACGGGCAACGAGGTACAGGGCGTGATGAACGTCGCGTACCAGCAAGCCCACGCTTTCACTGAGGAGGAGCTCTGGGTGCTCGACCTCCTCGCCGACCAGGCCGCCATCGCCATCCGGAACGCCAAGCTGTACGACGAGACGCGAGATCGAGCCCTGGAGCAGGAGACGCTGAGGGAGGCGGCTCTTGCACTCACCACGGCCCTGGAACGGGACGAGGTCGTAGAACGCGTCCTTGCCCAGCTGCAGCGCGTGGTGCCCTACGACACGGCGTCGGTAATGCTCTTACGGGGCGAGCATCTGGATGTCGTCGGTGGTCGAGGCTTCCCCACGCTCTCTGATATCGTGGGGGTCTCCTTCCCGCTGAATGGTGAGCATCCCAATCGGGTCGTCATCGAGACGGAGGAGCCTTTCATCCTAGAGGATGCGCCTGAGGCGTACGAGGCGTTCCGGGCAGACCCCCACGCTGCCGCGGGGATCCGGTCTTGGCTTGGCGTGCCTATGCTGGTGGGCGACCGAACCATCGGGATGATCGCCCTCGACAAGACGAACCCCGGATTCTACACGCCCGAGCACGGTCGCCTGGCCCAGGCCTTCGCGGCGCAGGCGGCAGTGGCCTTCGAGAATGCCCGGCTCTATGAGGCGGAGCAGGAACAGCGTGAGCTCTCTGAGCGCCTTCGCGAGACTGCCCTACTCTTGAACCGAAGCTTGGACCTGCAAGAAGTCCTGGAGATGATCCTCGAGCAGTTGGCCAGTGTGATAGCCTACGACAGCGGCACTGTGCAGATCTTAGAGGGCGGAGCCACGCGAGTGATCGCCGCGAGGAATCTGCCTGGCGATGAGATGGACCGTCGGTATCCCCTCAAGCAGTACCCTTACAATCGGCGGTTGGTGGAGGAAGCAGAGCCCATCGTCATCGACGACATCCAGGATGACTCGGAGGGCTGGCGCGAGGCCCAGGGCTTGTCGCACGTCCGGGCCAACATCGGCGTGCCGCTTCAGGTCCGAGATCAAGTCATCGGAATACTCACGGTCGACAGCCAGCATCCCAAGGCGTATACGGGCGATGACGCGAGACTGGTACAGGCTTTCGCTCAGCAGGCGGCCGTCGCGATCGAGAACGCGCGCTTGTTCGAACGTGAGAGGAAGCAGCGCCGAGTGTCCGAGGCGCTGGAGGAGGCGGCCGCCGCTGTCGGCAGTACCCTCGAGTTGGAAGAAGTCCTCGACCGCATCTTGGAACAGGCGGCCCGCGTGGTTGATGGTGATGCTTTCAACGTAATGTTGGTGGAGGAGGACGTGGCGACGGTCTGCCGCTGGCGAGGCTATGAGCGGTACGGCGCCGACGCGTTCATGTCAACCGCCGAGTTCGCCGTCTCCGATGTGTCCAATCTGCGGGAGATGTCCCGGGCCGGGCAACCTATGGTGATTGAGGACACGACGTCGTATGACGGCTGGCTGGACGTGCCCGTCCAGCGTTGGTTGAAATCCTACATGGGTGCCCCGATCATGCTGGGCGGTGCCACGGTGGGCTTCCTGAACGCGGACAGCGCGGACCCGGGACGTTTCGAGGCGGAGGACGCGCGCCGGCTGGCGGCATTCGCCGATCACGCAGCCGCCGCCATCGAGAACGCCAGGCTCTTCACTGAGGCCGAGAAGCGCGCTCTGGAGCAGGAAACGCTGCGCGAAGCCGCGTTGGCTATGACCACGGCTCTGGAGCGGGATGAGGTCGTCGAGCGAATTCTGGCCCAGCTTCAGGAGGTGGTGCCCTACGACACGGCCTCGGTCCAACTCCTCGACGAGGATCGTCTGGTGATTGTGGGGGGCAGAGGTTTCCCCAACTTGGAGGAGCTGCTGGGCGTCGGCTTCAGTCTTGAAGATGAGAGCAGCCCGAATCGCCGGGTGATCCGCGCGCGAGAAACGGTAATTCTCAGCGATGCGCCGTCATCCTACGGGGAGTTCCGCCGCGACCCCCACGCGCGGGCAGAGATCAATTCCTGGCTGGGCGTTCCGATGCTGGTGGGCGACCGCTTGATCGGTATGATCACCCTCGACAAGCAGGAGCCAGAGTTCTACACCGAGGAGCATGCCAGCCTGGCGGAGGCCTTCGCCGCGCAAGCAGGGATCGCCATTGAGAACGCGCAGCTCCATCAAGAGACCGTCCGCCAGCTGGCGGAGACAGAGGTCCTGCGGGAGACGATGCTTGCCGCCGCCTCTACCCTCAATTTCGACGAAGTGCTGGCTCGCACCATCGATGTCCTTGAACGCGAGATGGGTATCGAGTACCTTGGCTTCATGCTGCCCATCGAGGATCCGTCGACGGGTGAGACGCACATGGTCAGCCACGATTGCGTGCTTGGGTTCGAGCCGCCAGAGGGAGGTTTCCGGTATCCGATCGATGACTGTTTGACGGGCCACGTCTGTCAGTCGGGCGAGGCACGGATCCTTGGTGACGTGGACGAGGAAGAACCCTACGCCGCTGCCTCAGAGGACGTACGGTCAGAGTTGGCCATCCCGGTCCGAGTCGGCGATGAGGTCGTGGCGGTGCTCAACCTGGAGAGCAGTCAAACGAATGCGTTCGATGAGCAAGACCTAAGGTTCTACGGTGCCATCGCTGGTCAGCTCGGTATCGCCATGGAGAATGCTCAGCTGTTCGAGGCAGAGCGGAAACAGCGACAGCTGGCCGAGGCTCTGGAGAAGGCGGCCGTTGCCGTGAGCAGTACTCTAGAGCTCGAGCAGGTGCTCGATCGCATCCTTGAGCAGGTCGAACAGGTCGTGCCGGGAGACAGCTTCAACATCATGTTGATAGATGGCGGCGAGGCTCGCCTGGTACGTTCGCGCGGCTACGAGAAGATGGATCTGGCAGAGGGGGTTAGCGAGCAGTCCATGCCCATTGCCGACTATCCCCACTGGATCGAGATGTCACAGTCGGGCGAACCCGTCGTCGTGGGCGATACGTCGCTGGACGAGGCGTGGAACCCGCGGGAGGGGTGGTTGTGGCTGCGATCCTACATGGGGGCGCCGATACGGGTGGGCGACACCACGGTTGGATTCCTCAACGTGGACGGGACGGAACCGGGGCAGTTCAGTTCTGACGATGCAAGTCGGCTCAAGACCTTCGCCAGCCACGCGGCCACCGCTATCGAGAATGCCCGTCTGTACGAGAGGCTGCGCGACCATGCTGAGACACTGGAGGCCCGCGTGGCCGATCGGACGGCGCAGCTTCAGGCTCAGTACGCTCGGCTTGAGGCAATCCTCGATAGCACCGTCAACGGCATCGTCGTCACCGATCCACAGGGCGAGTTGGTGCTGGCGAACCCCGTCGCCCGGGAGTGGCTGACGCAGTCCTTATCCCCGCGCGAGGCGGGGATGCTCCGACGCACCATAGAGGACATGGCCGAAAGGGCTGGGGAGAACCCGGAGGAGGTGCTGGAGCTGACGGGACTCGATCTCCAGCTCCGCGCCGCCACCATCGTGGAGCCCGGTGTCGAGGCTGCGGCGGCTGTTGTGGCGATCCACGATATCAGCCACCTCAAGGCGCTGGACCGCATGAAATCTCGCTTCGTCTCCAATGTTTCGCACGAGCTTCGCACGCCGATCGCCACGATCAAGCTCTTCGCTCATCTGATGCAGAAGCAGCCCGAAAGGTGGCGGGAGTATCTTGAGCCCCTCGCTCAGGAAGCGGAGCATCAGGCTGATCTCGTCGAGGATATTCTGGAGATCTCCCGCGTCGACGCCGGTCGCTTGGATATCAAGCCGGAGCCGACGGATCTCAGGGTTCTCGTCGAGATGGCCGTATCAAGTTCCGAGGCCAGGGCCCGGGAGAAGGACGTCGATCTGAGGCAAGAGTGGGAGGGCGACGGACGTGCCCCGGTCTCGACCGTTGATGCGCAGCGTATGACGCAGGTCCTCGATAATCTGATCAACAATGCGATTCGCTACACATCCGAGGGCGGGTCGATTGTTGTCTCCACCGGGAAGACGAAGGCGAGGGGCCGGGAGTGGGCCACGGTATCAGTGGCAGACACGGGGATGGGCATTCCCGAGGATGAGCAACCCCACGTGTTCGAGCGTTTCTTCCGCGGCGAGAAGCCCCGAACTCTCCAGATCTCTGGAACGGGTCTGGGTCTTGCCATCGTCAAGGAGATCGTAGAATTGCACGGAGGGCAGGTGACGGTGGAGAGTGAGGTCAATGAGGGGAGTCGTTTCACGGTCTGGCTGCCGCTGGCTGAGCAGAGGCCGGAAGCAAGCTGACCGAGAACAGGGAGGGTACACACTGCAGGGTCTTTGGGGCATATGATAGAGGATAATAAGCAGATACTCGTGGTTGAAGACTACCAACCGATGGCGGCGGCCATCGAGAGTATCCTCGAGATCAATGGATACGGGGTCTCAACGGCACCCAACGGTGTCGCGGCGCTCCAGTTGATGGAGGGGTTGACCCCTGACCTGATCATCGCCGACATCCTGATGCCGGAGATGAACGGCTACGCGTTCTACGAAGAGGTGCGGAATCGCGCTGAGTGGCAGCGCATTCCGTTCATTTTCCTGACGTCTATGGCCGAGCGAGAGGACATCGAAAAGGGGCGCGCCCTTGGGGTGAAGAGCTACATCACGAAGCCCTTCGATCCGGAGGACCTGCTTGCGGCTGTCCACTCAGAGCTTTGAGGCGACTCGTCGGGCGAGCCTGGTCGCCGATCTCCCCGGCCCCTGATCGAACTATCGGGGCCTGCCGATGGCGTGTAGTGACCAGGGCTAAGCGTAGACGCCGCGGTACTTCTCGGGAAGCAGCACGGCAATCCGCCGCATGATGATATCCGTGTAGGCGCGCAGTTTCTCACTCCGGACGTGACCGCTCTCGGGCAGGCGAAAGGGCTCGCCGACGGCAACGCGTACTTTCGGTCGGCTTAGTCGCAGTAAGCCACTCTTGATCTTCTCCGTGCCCGCGATTCCCACGGGAACGATGCGCACGTCCGCGCGTGTGGCCACGTAGGCGGCTCCCGCTTTTCCCTCTTGCAGGGCGTGGCTCTCGCCAGCCCGTGTCCCTTCCGGTGCCACCCCCAGAACCTCTCCTCTCTCCAGGACTGCCAGCGACTCACGGAGAGCGTGCCGGTCGACCTCGCCCCGTCTAACCCAGATGGCCCCCGAGGCCGCCAGGATCGGTGCGAAGAGGGGATTGGACCGGTGCTCAATGGCGGCCAGGGCGCGGATGGCGTGCGGAAAGACGGAGGAGAGGAGGGGGATGTCGAATGCCGAGAGATGGTTGGTGACCAGCAAGTAAGGCGGACTGGATGGGATGTTCTCCCGACCGATGACCTCCGCTCGAGTCGTCACCTTGGCGACAACGATTGCGATGGCCCGCATGATGTGGTAGGCCAAACTAACCTCCCGAGTTGATGCCGCCGGCAGCCCTTCCGAGAGCAGCGACGGCGAAATCATGGGGCCCGTCGCCGTGCGTGGTGAGGGAGACGGTGAATGTTGTCTCCTTCCCCGGGCCGAGTCCACTGGGGCCGAGACCCATGGCTTCGGATCCCGGCGCTCCCGATAGCGTCGAACGGCGGAAGCCCGTGACGGTTCCTGCGGCGTCGTAAGTGGTCACGATAACCTCCACGGAGTCCGCCGACCGTGTTGTGCTCTCATTCTTGAGCCGCCCGGTCACCTCGTACTGAGGATCGGCTTGGCGCCCCTCTGCCTCAACGACCGACAGAGGGACGTAGGCCGTGGACAGGATCCCAGCTTCTTGTCCGCGGATCACGTTCACTCGGTGGTCGGTCCAGTCCGTCGGTGGGGCTGTGAAGAGCACGCTGAATGGACAGCGCGCGCCGGCGGGTACGAGGTCCATCGCCACGAAGCTGTTCGTCGTCATCAGTCGTTCCCCGGACCCATTCAGGAGCGCCGCTTCCACCTGGACGTTCGTCAAGGTGAGCTCCGTGTCGTTAGCCACCTCACCAAGTCCCAGCAGGCTTCCCACCGGAGACTCGTAGAACGCCACGCCTTGGACCCGGACGGGCTGCGGCGTGGGGGTCGGCAGGAGTTGGCCCCCGCCCGTCCCCTCTCCCTCCTCCGCAACCGGAATGACCAGACGCTGTCCGACCTGCAGGAACTGGGGGTTATCGATCCCATTCGCCGCCTGCAGGGCCTGGACGCTTACCCCGAAGTCAAAGGCGATGGCCTGGAGTGTGTCCCCCTTGCCCACCACGTGGAAGATTGGCGTGGGTGTGATGGTAGGCGTCGCGGTGTCAGGCGGGGGGGGCAGGTCGACGGGCGTTGCCGAAGCCGGCATGGCTTCCTGGGGCGTGCTCGTCGGCGCATCGGCGACGGGAGGCGTTGCCGAAGGCTCGGGCGTCACGATCCTCCCGCAGGCCGATGCGAGCACCAGGAGTCCCAGGCAGAGAGCGAAACACCGCCTCACCATCTGGGCGGGGTTCACGATCCGTCCGTCAATGGGTGTGTTGTCGAATCTGTTTCCTTTCACGGCCTGCCATTATACCATAGCCGAGACCGCGGGCTAGAGTATAGCGTCCCACGCTGCTGCTGCCGAGCGGACGTACTCGGGTCACTCCCACCGAGGTTTGACTTCTGGGCTGTTTAACGGTATCTTATAGGTCGATTGTGTTGCTCCCACAAGCGATGGCAGCAATCGTTGGCGCTGCGGACCAGGGAGGTCACCATGGTTGAGGATCTACGAGAGCAGATGATTCAGGAAGAGGAGCTGGAGCTTGAGGAGCAAGAGAGTCCTCGAGAGTTCCTCAACCTGCAGCCCCGGCAGAGACTCGTCTTGGCCTTGCTCCTCTTCTTCAATGTAGCACTTTGCGGTTGTATGGGTTTGGTGATGATGGGACGCGTGCTGCCTCCCTTCTAGCCTCTTGGATACACCTGAGGCCCCGGGCGTTCATCCGCGCGCGCACCCAGGCGCCGGTCCCACAGGCCTGTCCGTCTGCGCGTCACCCCGAACGGTCAGCGCACTCCGTCTTCACCCCCCTCTCCTGGTTGACTTGATCGGTCAGACGATGATCGAAGAAAGACGATATGAATAGCGATACCACATTGGTCTGGACGTCAGCGCCACGAAGGACGGCGCAGATTTACTTCCCCGATGGACGCACCTACGAGGCGCCGGTAGGGACCCCGCTCGAGCATTTCTTCCGCGCCGCTATCGGAGAGTCGGAGGTCCCGTTTATTGCCGCGCTGGTTAACGGCGAGTTGCGGGAGCTGAGCTACAAGATATGGACCGACGCCTCGGTCGAGCCCCTCTTCCTGTCGGATTCCGATGGGATACGCATCTACAGGCGATCCCTCTCCTTCTTGTTGATCACCGTCATCCGGGAGCTCTTCCCCGAAGCCTACATCTTCGTCGATCATTCGCTCCCCTTCGGTGGCTTCTTCTGTGAGGTTGGTGGGCGAAAGCCCTTCGACGAGGAGGAGCTCGCCCAGATCGAGGAGCGGATGCACGAGATCGTCGCCAAGGACTTCAGCATTCGGCGGGAGCTAGTACCTCTCGACGAAGCTGTAGAGATGTTCCGCGCGCGGGGCGAGACCGACAAAGCCAAGTTGCTGGCTCGGCGTGATCGTGAGGACATCAAGCTTTACAACCTGCGGGATTCGCGAGACTACTTCCACGGCTACATGGTCCCCTCGACCCGCTATCTTCCCTATTTCACCCTCCAGAAGTGGCCGCCGGGCTTCGTCCTCCAGTATCCTCGCCGCACGGATCCGACCGAGCTCGTCTCGACCAGGGACTACCCGCAGCTGACGGCCATTTTCCGCGAATACGGCAAGCGCCTCCGGCTGCTGGGGGTGGGGTCGGTGAGTGGTCTCAATGAGGCGGTTGCCACGGGGCGAATCCGCGAGACGGTGCTCGTCTCCGAGGCCCTCCACGAGCAGCGCATCGCCCAGATTGCCCACCAGATCAGCCAACAGGAGGAGGTCCGCCTCGTCCTCATAGCTGGTCCGTCGGCATCGGGGAAGACTACGTTCTCGAAGCGCCTCTCCGTTCAGCTCCTGGCGGAGGGAATCCAGCCCTTCCCCCTGGCGCTCGACGACTATTTTGTCGATCGGGAGAAGACGCCCAGAGACGAGAATGGGAACTACAACTTCGAGGCCCTAGAGGCGCTCGATATTGAGCTCTTCAATCAGCATCTCCAGGCCTTGATGCGTGAGGAGGAGGTGCAGCTTCCCCACTTCAATTTCAAGACCGGGAAGCGCGAGAAGGGCGAGCGGGTGAAGCTGGGGCCGGATCACATCATCGTCGTGGAAGGGATCCACGGCCTGAACCCCAGGCTCGTGGCCCGCGTCTCTGACGAGCGCATCTATCGCATCTACGTCTCAGCCCTCACGCAGCTCAATATTGACCGGCATAATCGAGTGCCGACCACAGACACGCGTCTCATCCGCCGCATTGTACGTGATGCCACCTACCGCGGATACACCGCCGAGGATACGCTGGAGCAGTGGGAGATGGTCCGGCGGGGGGAGAAGGAGTTCATCTTCCCCTACCAGGAGCACGCCGACATCATGTTCAACTCGGCCCTGGTCTTCGAGCTGGCCGTCCTCAAGGAGCTGGCTGAGCCGCTGTTGTTGCAGGTCAAGCCGTCCAGTCCCCGGCGGGTGGAGGTGAAGCGGCTGCTTGCGTTGCTTCAGTGGTTCGAGCCCTGCGGCCCGGAGCTGGTGCCCGACAACTCCATCTTGCGCGAGTTCATGGGCGGGTCCATCCTCCGCGACTACACGCCGTAGGCGGCTCCGCACGCGGCGTCCGCGGGATGTAGGCTCAGCGGCTCAGAGCGCGGGCAGACACCGGCCCAGTCAGGGCCCGATCGATTCGAAGCCGCTGCCCGACGAGATTGGCGAGAGTGCCGCGCGGTGATCTACTGATAGATCACGAGCCGCGGAACGGGATCGAGGTTGAGAACCTGCGCGGGGGTCATGACCGGCTCATCGTACCGGTAGAAGATCTTGAAACCTCCGTACTCGAACCCCGTCTCCCGCTTATACTGGTTATAGTCCCCAATCTTGGAGCCCGGCCCCCCGAATCCATCGGCATCCCAGACGAGGTCGACGAGGGGGTAGTCGAGGATCCTCTCCTTCTGGTCGATCATCCGATCATCGAACTGGTGGATCACCACCACCTTCCGCCAGCCGGTCTCGCGAGCCACCTGATCCATCCTCGCCTGCACGTAATTGACCTGCGGCCCCGTGATCCGCCCCAGGTCCTGACCGGGGACCTCGCCTGGGGCCACGATGAACTCCGGATCGACCGCGAGGTGGACGTCTGGCTCGCGCAGCAGCGGCTCGATGAGGTCCACCTCCAGGGCCAGCTCCGCCAGCCCCGGCTGGATGTCCAGGATCGACAAGCCGCCGCGTGCCCTCACAGCCTCAATCCAAGGACGGATGACGGCATGCGGGACACGATGGTTGAAGTCACCGTCGGGGCCGGCGTAGTCGTCGGCGATCGTCGTCACCATGTGGAAGCCCGGTCTGAGGTTCGCGTCCGGGCCCAGGGCCGAATCGATCTCCCGGTACGTCTGGATCTGATCTTCAAGGAGCGTAAGCGTCTCGCTGAGCCCGTGACGGCCGAGGATTCCCAGGCCGGGGCCCAGGGGCGTCCCGTAGAAGGCGATCACCCTGCGCTCCTCCAGCAGCGGGCCAGGACAGAGTCCGTCCACACGCTCTCCAAGCCGCTCCTCCAGTCTCTCGGTAAGCGTCGGCGCGCTTCCGGGGGCGGCTGGAGCGATTTGCCACTGGTCTTCCCAGGCGGGTCCCATCATCCAGATCTCAGAGACGTCCTCAGAGGCCTCCGTGCCGGCCCCGCTCCGTGCCGCATAGAGCGCACAGCCGTCCTTGGTCCATTGCACGTCGGTCAGGGGCGATGAAGCCGCTCCCTCGACCAGTCGGTGCTTTTCCCCCGTAGCCCGATTCCAGAGGGTCAGGCCCGTTCTGGTGGGATCCAGACCGGTCGCGCTGTAGACCAGGTACGGTCCTCGCGGGGACCAGGCCAGGTCCCAGACTCGGAGCCCGCTGGACGACGCCAGCTCCATCGTCTCTCCCGAGGCTGGGTCGACAAGGCCCAGCTGGCAGGTTCCTTCCATGCACCCAGATGCCGCCAGCAGCTGTCCGTCGGGGGACCAGGCTTCCGGCAGCAGACCCGCGAAGACGCGGGTTTCTTGTTGGGACGTTGCATCGGCGATCAGCGTGTACGCGCCGTCCGCGCCACCCGGCGGAATGGATAGGGCCCCGTAGGCGATCCATCGGCCGCCCGGAGACCAGACAGGAGGGCCGTCCGCCGCGGCGACCGCGGGCTGCTCGGACAGCTCCAGAGGCTGAAAACCCGGTACCGGTGCAACGGTTAGTCTACGCCCGCCGTTCGGCTCCTCGGCGAGAAACGCCGCGTGACTTCCCTCAGGTGACAACCCGTAGGCGCCTTCGATCTGGAGCGTGCCCGTCAGCAGGACATCAGGGCCGGCGACATTGGCCAGTCCCAGGGTGTCCTCGCTAGCTCGACGGACCAGGAGCGTTTCGTCGTCGAGCCAGGTCCCGCTCTCAGGCTCAGCGTCGGGGATGGACCGGATGACCGACGCTGTGAGATCGAAGACCCACATCCCGCCTCCATCGTTGGGGGTAGAGAGGAGCAGGCTCGTGCCTCCTGGAGACCAATCGACTTCTTGAACGTCCCAGCCGTTGGAAGGGTAGCCGGGCACGTCGCGGAGCCGCGTCGTACGCCCGGTGGCGCTGTCCCATACCTCAATGGATAGCTGACCCTCGACTGGAGCAGACTCCGATTCTGTGACCGCCGAGGTGAAGACCAAATGGCGGGCCTCGGGCGACCAGCGTGTCGTCCCGCGGTCATAGGCGGCGTCCTCGGCGATGATCCGGACCTCGGTGTCCGCGTGCTGGATGACGGTCAGCTTGCCGTCCTCCACGAACGCGACAGCGTCGGCGCCGCCGACGAGAGGAGGCGACAGGGGGAGGGGCGTTAGCGCAGGTGTGGGTGTTTGGGTTGGCGTTGGTGTTGGTGTTGGAGTGGGCGTCGGCGTCGCGGTTGGCGTCCTCGTCGGCATCTCCGACGGAGTCGCCGTCAATAGTGGGGGACTTGCCGACGTCGTCGGATCAGCGCTAGGGCTCGGCGTGGACGCCGAAGCGCTGGCTGTCACCCCGTCTGTGGCGCGGGACTCGACCGTACGGGGACCGGGCTCGGGCTTCCACGGACCCTGCACCGCGACGACGATGAGGGCCAGGCCGAGGATCCCCACCAGCACGAGCAGGTAGGGCTGGATTTTGGCGCGCTTTGGCATCAGGACCTACTGTGCGCGCGCGGCGGTTGGTACCACTAATCCTCAGGATGGGGAATGACGCAGATGAAACGGAGTGGGGTGTCTCCGAGATTCTTGTACCCGTGGGGCTCGTCCGGCGGGACGTACAGGGCCACTCCAGGATGCATCCGCTCCTCCTGCCCATCGGGCGTGTGGGCTATCCCCTCGCCTTCCAATACGTAGATCTCGTGCTCATAAGGGTGCTGGTGCGTCTCAAAGACGGCTCCAGGCTCAAACTCGATGATCCGCAGGGCAAAGTTCGGCGCGCCCTCGGGCTCGCCAATGACCCAGCGCACGGACTTGTCGTCTCCAACCGGCTCTTTCGCAACGTCGTGAGATTCTCGGCTTAGCACAGTCGCCTCCTTGAGTGAGTTATCCGTGAGCGCTAGGGTTTCCCGTGCTGGACAGGAAGCCTCTCGCCCAAGCCTACTACCATGTTAGGTATCGCGCGGAGCGCCATGCGCCGGTAGGTCATCTCTCCAGCGAAGTAACGGACGAAGTCCGCCACGACGCGAGGGTTTCTCACCCCCATATCGAAGCTACCGCGCGGGTAGTTGTAGAAAAGTCGGGACCATCGGCGTCCCCATAGCAGATCCCGTCCGACCTCGCGGTGAACGGCCTGCGAGTAGTCAGCGACTCGGCCGTTGGAGATTGCCTCGGCCGCCAGCCGTCCGCTGTCGACCGCGTGCCGGATGCCTTCGCCCAACAGGGGGTCCACTAAACCCGCCGCATCCCCGACGAGCAGAACGCGTCCCCGACGGACGGGCTCGCGGGACAAGTGGATTGGCAACGGATGCCCGCGCAGCCGCACCCCGTCGAGAGGAACGCCGAGATCCTCCATCTCGGACTTGAGCGTCGCCCGAATGCCGGATGCCCGCGCCTGGAACGTGCCGATGCCCACCGAGAGGTGCTCGGCCTTGGGGAAGATCCAAAGGTAGCCGTCCGCAGGGATTCCGAAGATGAAGAGCGCCGTATCCTCGTACTCCTCGACCAAGCCGTCTCCTACGGGGACCTCCGCCTCAAGCGCCACACCCATCTTGCCGTCCCGACGGAGGCCGAGCAGCCGCGAGACACGTGAATTTGCTCCATCGGCCCCGACCAGGTAAGGGGCCTCAAAAGTCTTGCCCCCCTCCGTCGTCACGGTGACACCCGATTCATCCTGATCGATGTCCACGACTTGCGTCCCATCCCACACGTCGACGTCGGCGTGGTTCAGGATGTGGAGGTCGAATTCGTCGCGCATAACCATCGCCACAGCCTTGGGTGGTACTGGCGCGACGACCTCGCGCCCATCCCGGAATCGAAGGCGGACGCGGCGCACCCACCGCTCGATGACGGTGGAGAAATCGAAGGGGAATCGGTCGAGGACCGCCCGGGGGATGCCCCCTCCACACGCCTTGTAGCGGGGAAGGGTTTCCTTCTCCAGGACCACAGCCCGGCATCCCGCCTCACTCAACCAGTAGGCGGCCGAGGCCCCCCCGGGGCCCGCCCCCACCACGATGGCGTCGTAGGACATCCGGTCAGCTATCGGGGCTGTTTCCAGAAGCAGATCATCTGGTCCGGCCTGAACGCAATCTGAACCAGCTCCCAGCCCTCATCGCCAATCTCGGTGAGCACGTGCTCAATAGCCTGGGTGAACTGATTCGGGCCCTCATCGAAGTAGCAGGCCCCTTCATCGTCGCAGTAGATGGCTGGAGGGACGTCGCCCACCGTCTTCTCCAGGTCTGCAAGGATGTCGTCTCTGTGGTGAACCGTGATCCTGTAGCGCCAGCTAGCCATATCGTCTCCTTCGTTGTCATCCAGGGCGCGTCCGATCGCGCCAGATTATACCATGGGTCATCGCCCGTCGACAGGGGAGGCTGCGTCGGACTTGCTCACAAGTGAGGGAGTGATCCGGGTGCTGTGAGCCGGCCGCGCCAGAGCCGCCGATCGGCCCCCGGGACAGGCGATGCGATGCAGCGGGGCGTAGGCATGTCGAACCAAGATACGGGCTGCTGCCCTGGTCCTGAGCGCTCCTCAGAGCAGCCCGATCAGATCACCACGGCCCCGAAGAGACAGGCTGGGACACAGACGCGGCAGCCTTGGCAGCGGCTGCCGTCCACGTACGGCGGCTCGCCAGGGTCCACGATCATCATAGCCTTAGTACGGCACGCAGCCTTGGCACTGCAGCTTTCGCAAACGCGACATCGATCGTCGTCCACGCGCGGAAAGCGATCCGGGCTACCGTGAGCTACCATTGCCAAATACCGCCTGCTAGCTGCCCCAGTCCGGCCGCAGGCTCTTACGCCCGTGCAGGTAGCGGTCCACGGCCACGGCGGCCTCCACGCCCTCGGCGGCTGCGATGGCCGCTTGCTTCACGTGCTTGCACAGCACGTCGCCAACGGCAAAGACGCCCTCAGCATTCGTCTGAAAGGTCTCATCGACGATGAGGCATCCCTCTTCATTCTTCGAGACCTGTTCATCGAGAAAATCGGTGATCGGCACGTTCCCCTGCAGGTAGACGAAGACGCCGCCGACCGAGATCGTCTCCGTCTCCCCCTGAGCGTCGACCTCGACAGCCTCCACCTTCTTCTCCCCCTTGATCTCTTGGATACGCGTGGCGGGGTGGATCGTTACGCCGTCGTGAGCCGTCAGCTCCTCGACGAGCTCGTCGGAGGCTTGAAGGTCAGATTGCGGCGCCAGGACGTGGACCCTTGATGCAAAACGGGCCAGGGTGAGTGCTTCCTCCACGGCCTCATCATTGCTCCCCGCGACGGCAACCTCCTCGCCGCGGAAGAACGCGGCATCGCAGGTGGCACAGTAGCTCACGCCCCTGCCGACCAGGCGTTCCTCTCCGGGGAATCGGTTCGTCCGCCCCATGGAACCGGTGGCGATGATGACGGCTCGGCCTTGATAGCCGCCCTCCCCCGTCCAGACCTGCTTTGGCGAACCCTCAAGGTCGACGCGCAGGACCTTCTCGTTGATGAACGTAGCGCCGAATGAGCGGGCCTGATGCCGGATCTTGCGCACCAGCTCCGCTCCCTCAACCGGCTGGGGCAGGCCGGGATAGTTGGCGATCTTCGACGCCATCCCCAGGGCGCCGGCGGTCAGGCCTTTGTCGATGACCAGGGTCTTGAGGTCCGCCCTGGCCGTGTAGATAGCAGCGCTGCCCCCTGACGGGCCACCGCCGATGATAATCACGTCATATAGGTCAGGCTTAGATGATTCCTCAGCCACGAAATCAAGGTCCATGTCGCTACTGCACCTCCTAGGATCTGTGCGCTCCTTCTAACCTCCGTCTTGGGTCAGATCGCCATCCTGATTCTGCAGCTTCACACCATCGTGCCGAGTGCTTGCCGAAAGGCCGTCTGCCCTCGGCCTGTCGCTACGGATACTTCCCGAGATAGCGCTCCGCCTCCATCGCGGCCGCAGCCCCCGTGCCGGCGGCGATGACCACCTGCCGGTAATGCGGGTCTTGAACGTCGCCGGCCACAAAGACGCCGGGTATGTTCGTCCGCTGGTGGCGGTCGGAGACGATGTAACCCTGGTTATCGAGCTCGAGTTGGCCGGCAAAGACGTCGGACCTTGGCTCCATCCCGATGTAGACGAAGACCCCGTCGGCCCTGACCATCTCCGTGTCCTGGGTCTTCACGTTGCGCACCCGGACGCCGGTGACCGTCTGATCCCCAAGGATCTCCTCCACCACAGAGCTCCAGATGAAGTCGATCTTAGGGTTGGCCATAGCCTTCTCTTGATAGATTCTTGTGGCGCGCAGCTCGTCACGGCGGTGGATAATCGTCACCTGCTCGGCGAACTTGGTGAGGAAAATCGCCTCGTCGACGGCGCTGTCACCACCTCCCACCACGATGACCCGCTTGTCCCTGTAGAAGAAGCCGTCGCACGTCGCACAGGACGAGACGCCGCGGCCGTAGAACTTGTCCTCTCCGGGTATACCGAGGCGGCGCGGCGCCGCGCCCGTGGCGACGATAACGGCCTTTCCGTGATACGCCCCTCGCCCCGTGCGAATCGAGAAAGGATGCTGCGAGAAGTCGACCTCCGTCACGCTGTCCGGGATGATCCGCGCTCCAAACCGATCGGCCTGGTTCTGGAAGCGCTGTGCCAGTTCCGCCCCGCCTATGCCTTCCGGGAACCCCGGATAGTTGTCGACCCCCGCCGTGCTGGCCGGTTGCCCCCCGGGAAGCGACCCAACCAGAAGGCAGGTCCGCACGCGGGCGCGTCCCGCGTAGATCGCCGCCGTCAGGCCGGCTGGGCCACCCCCGATGACGACCAATTCATAAGCGTCTCCACTGGCGTCACTCTGCTCGCCCTCGGCCGCCTCGGCGGATGCCAACGTCGGCTCGAACTCCATCGCTCCTATTCCTCCTCGTTAGCGACCGATTCTTGGAGCTTCTGCAGGACCAACGACTCCGGGGCCGCCCCCTCCACGAAGGTTGACTCGTTGATCACCGTGCGCGGGACGCCCATCACCTGGTACTTGGTCGAGAGATGAGGGAACTCCTGCGCCTCTACCATGTCCGCCTGAACCATGGGGCTCGCCAAGGCCATCTGGTGCGCCAGCACCACGGCCTGCGGACAGTACGGACAGGTTGGCGTCACGAACACCTGCAAGTGAACCGGGTCACTCAACTGGGACAGGAAGCGAAGTGTCTCACCTGTCAGTCCGGCATCACCGGTGGCGACCCGGCGTATCGCCTCCAACAGGGAGGTGAACTCGTAGCCCGAGGGGATGCCGTAGAACCGAATCCCGTAGTCGTCCTCTTCTCCCACCACCGCTACGGCGGGAATCTTATCGATGCCGTAGTCCTCGGCCTGCTCTTCGTCCTCGACGAAGTCATAGATCTCCGCCTCGAGCTGGTCGGATAACCCTGCAACCTCCTGGACCAACTGGCGGGTCTCGGCGCAGAAGTCGCATTCAAACTCCTGCGTGAACATCACCAGCCGGACCGGGCTCTCCAGGCCGGCCAGCTGTTCTCGTACTTGCTGTTTGACGTCTTCATTGAGCAAAGGCATAGATCAACTCCTTAGTTTTCGTCCGTAGTCGCTCGTGCTCCAGCCCTGGTTCGGTCCGCGGGCCTGGTTCCAGGGACTAGGCAAGTCGCGATAAGGCCACGGCCAGCGCATCTGCGATCTCCTCCGCCGACGCGTCCGATACGACGCACTCGGTGGCGTAGGAGCGAACGAGGGCGATGGTCGCTTGGTGGGCCGCAGATCGTACAGCGGCCAGCTGTTGGAGAATCTCATTGCAGTCCCGATCCTCCTCAATCATGCGCGCCACACCACGCGCTTGCCCCTCGATACGCCGCACCCGCTGCAGAAGCTTAGTCTTGGCCTCTTTGTCAGCTAGCTTCACCGGTTCCTCCTCGGAAGCACACATTTGGAACGACGGCGTGGAAGCTCACGGCTTCCTATCGGGACGTCCCTCATATGGGCCCGGGGCCGCACGACGCGCTGCTCTCCCGGCCTGACCCCCCTCCGCTCAGGCCGAACAGAGAGACAGCCTTCTTCACCTTGGTGCTCCCGCAGCGGGGACACGTCGGCGCCTTCTGCTGCGCCGCCGACCGCACGAAGAGGTCGAAATCCTCACCACAGTCCTTGCAACGATACTCATAAACAGGCATAGACCTTCAATCCTCCATTAGGTGCCTAACCCTGGTTCTCCAGATTCAATAGTCACTCGCCAGGATACCTACCACCAGTATAGTATAACACGCCTCTGGAAGCGTGTCAATGGACGGCCTAATGACGGAGGCACCGACCCGACGAGTTGTCGGCTCTACCCCCGGCGCAATCATCTTCCTGGTGCGATGCGCTCTCCTGGTGCGACGCACCTTCACGGTGCGTTGCACCTCTGCGGTGTGATACCCCTTTGCCGCGCGTCGCACCTTTGCGGTTCGTTGCACCTCATAGGCTTGGACCATCATGCGTCGTTAGCACCACCGCGCGCCCCGAGCACTTGTTTATTGGGCACCATCTTGTATACTTACCGCGAACATCGAACCGAGGGCCCTGATATACCGTCGCATCCCCTCGCAGCTGAGGAGGTCTGTTGGAGAGCCTGTCGCGCGACAAGGAGAGGTGGGAGAAGGAGACCGTCGAGCCGGCGCTGGAGCGCTTCCCGGAGCGCCGAGACACTTTCGAGACGGGCTCCGGGATTCCCCTTAAGCGCGCCTATGCGCCCTCCGATGCCGACGTCGACTACGCCCAGGACCTCGGTTTCCCCGGGGAACCCCCCTTCACCCGCGGTGTCTATCCCACCATGTACCGCGGTCGGCTCTGGACGATGCGGCAGTACGCGGGCTACGCCTCCGCGGAGGAGTCGAACTCCCGCTTCAAGTACCTCCTGGAGCAGGGACAGACAGGCCTCTCCGTGGCCTTCGATTTGCCGACCCAGCTCGGTTACGACGCCGACGATCCCCTCGCTGTGGGGGAGGTCGGCAGGGTTGGGGTCTCGATAAGCAGCCTGGACGACATGCGGCGGCTCCTCGACGGCATCCCCCTGGACGAGGTCAGCATATCTATGACGATCAACGCGCCGGCTGCCGTCCTGCTCGCTATGGTCGTGGCCGTGGCGCGGGAGCAGGGCGTTCCAGCTCGAAGCCTCCGCGGCACGGTACAGAATGATATCCTCAAGGAATATGTGGCGCGGGGTACCTACATCTTCCCTCCGCGCGCCTCGATGCGCCTGGTGACGGACCTCTTTCGCTACTGCGCCGGTGAGATCCCGCGCTGGAACACCATCAGCATCAGCGGCTACCACATCCGCGAGGCCGGCTCCACAGCTGTCCAGGAGATCGCCTTCACCTTGGCCAACGCCATCGCCTACGTGGAGGCCGCCGTCGGTACCGGCTTGAACGTCGACGACTTCGCGCCTCGCCTCTCCTTCTTCTTGAACGCGCACAACGACTTCTTGGAGGAGGTCGCCAAGTTCCGCGCCGCCCGCCGTCTCTGGTCGTCAATCATGAGGGAGCGCTTCGGGGCCGAGGACCCGCGCTCGATGATGCTCCGCTTCCACACCCAGACCGCCGGGAGTGCCCTCACCGCCCAACAGCCGGAGATCAACGTGGTGCGGGTCACCCTTCAGGCCCTGGCGGCCGTGCTGGGCGGTACGCAATCGCTCCACACCAACTCGCGGGACGAGGCGCTCTGGCTGCCCACCGAGGATTCCGTGCGCATCGCGCTCCGTACCCAGCAGATCATCGCCCACGAGTCTGGGGTTGCCAACACGGTGGATCCCCTGGCTGGCTCGTACGCGGTCGAGCATCTCACCAGAGAGATCGAGGCTCGAGCCCGGGACTACATCGAGAAGATCGATGCCCGGGGAGGCGCGCTGGCGGCTATCGAGCAGGGGTACCTCCAGCAGGAGATCTCCGATGCAGCGTACCGCTACCAGAAGAGGGTCGAGGAAGGCGACCAGATCGTCGTTGGCGTGAATGCCTACAAGGTTGACGATGAAGCACGGGCGCTGGACAGCCTCAAGGTCGACCCGACCGTCGAGGAGCGGCAGCGCGTCCGTCTTTCGCAGCTCCGCGCCCGCCGCGATCACGCTGAAGCGCGCCGCGCCCTGGAGGGCATCAAGGAGGCTGCCAGGGTACCGGACGAGCCGCTGATGGGATTGTTCGTCGAGGCGGTCACGGCAGGCTGCACACTGGGTGAGATCTGTGGGACGTTGCGGCACGTGTGGGGCGAATACCACCCGGAGATGACGCTGTGATTCTTGCGCCGCGGACGCAGTGGATCCGCTATCAGCTAGGGAGGTCGTAATCAGTGCGGCCGTCAGTCGATCATTTCGCCGTCGTCGTTGACGATATCGAAGAAGCTCTTAACTTCTACCGGGACGCGCTCGGGCTCCAGGTGATCGATCGGCGTACGGTGGTAAAGGAGGGCGTGGAGGTCGCCTCGGTCTCCCTGGGGGAAGCATCCTTGGAGCTGATCAGGCCTCTCGACAAAGAGAGCGGCGTGGCCCGCTTCCTGGAGAAGCGCGGCGAGGGGCTCCACCACGTCTGTTTAACCGTCGATGACATTGAGGCTGCATTCGAGCGCCTCCGCCGGGAGGGGGCTGAGCTCATCAACGAGGAGCCCCAGATTGGT
>Ga0207797_1000419_pt1 | contig 32888 bp, 30 predicted proteins | sample PRCRCaboRojoPR_6_FD_187275 | JGI IMG/M metagenome (GOLD analysis project Ga0207797, IMG submission 187275) | Marine sediment microbial community from Cabo Rojo, Puerto Rico - PR CR 10% Liquid 1 (SPAdes) | ecosystem: Environmental > Aquatic > Marine > Coastal > Sediment | place: Cabo Rojo, Puerto... | reverse complement strand
CCACACCCGCCGAGGACGACGCGGACCACGTCCACATGATCGTGGACAACAACCCCCGCGTGCCCTCGCGCATCCGCGCCCTCATCGATGGGGACGGCGAGAGCCCGGTCCCCTGCCTCCGGGAGATGGCCCGCCGGCTCGAAACCCACGGGGCGCACTTCCTGGCCATCCCGTGCAACTCCGCCCACGCCTACTTCGACGAGATCGCCTCGGCGGTCTCCATCCCCGTCCTGCACATGATCCGTCTGACCGTGGAGGCCGTCGCGGACGAGTGTCCCGGCCTGCGGTTCGTGGGCGTGCTGGCCTCCAGCGCGGTCCTCACGACCGGGCTCTATGAAGAGGCGTTTCGGCGGGCGGGGGTGGAGGTGCTGTACCCCCGGGAGAGCCTGCAGGGCCGCATCATGCAGGCCATCCGGGAGATCAAGGCGGGCGGGCTCGGGGCGGCGGGAGAGGAGGCGATTTTGGAGGCGGCCCTGGACCTGCAGGAGCAGGGGGCCGGGGCGCTGGTCGTGGCCTGTACGGAGCTTTCCCTGGCGGCCGGCGCCCTGGCGGGTCGGGACCGGGTGTACGACGCGGCCCAGGTTCTGGCCGAGGCGATCGTGGACGCCGCCTCGGGCGAGGTCAGGCGCCCGTCTCCATCTGGCGGACCAGCTCCAGGATCACGGTCTCGGCGAGCTCCAGGGAGACCCGGCTCGAGTTGACGACCAGGTGGTACAGGGTGGGGTCCTCCGGTCGTTTGGGGCCCAGGCCTTTCAGAAAGCTCTCGCTCCGTCTCTGGCGTGCGTGAATGGCCCGGGCGGCGTCCTCCCGCTCCACCTTCCAGAGCTCCTGGATGAAGTCCACGCGCTCCTCGAACTCCGCCACCAGGTAAAGCTTGAGGGTTCCGGGGTCGTCCGGGAGGATGTACTGCCCGCCCCGGCCGAGAATGACGATGTTTCCCTCCGCCGCCATGGACGGCAGGAGCCGCTTGAGAAACGCGATGTAGCGGTTCTCGTCGAAGTCGCTTCGCGACTCGCCGACGTGACGTTCCACGAAATCGCTGCTGACCAGAAACCGGGTGAGACGGTTCACCCAGCCCCCCGCCTCCTTCTCCACGCCCTCGACCCAGGCCGGGGAGACCTCGGCCTCCCGGGCCATGCGGTTGACGATGGACCGGCTCACGAACTTGTAGTCCAGCCTCTTCGCCAGGGTCTGCCCGAGTGTGAACCCGCCGGCGCCGAACTGCCGGGAAATGTGGATGACCGCCATGCCTTCTCTCCTTTGTGCGATCCGTTCCTCTCGACCCTTCGCGTGCCCGCACAGGACGCGGGGTAGAAGCCCGGCCGGCTTGCCGGGCACCGCCCTCCGGTCCGGGCGGTCTCACGGGAAGAGCGTCCCCCGGGATCGGCGTGCTCGTCAAGGGAAAACGGGGGTGCGTCCGGGCCGGGCCCGCCGGAGGTCAGGCCGCGGCCGTATCCTCGCGCTCTCCCTCGAGAACCGACTTCTTCAGGATCGCCTTCTGGTAGGCCCCGATGATGTCGCGGCGGGTGAGCACCCCCACCAGCAGGGCCGAGTCGTCCGAAGCCACGACGGGCAGGAGGGAGAAGTCCTCCACGGTGATTTTGCCGAGGGCGTCGTACAGATTGTCGTCCGGCGTCACCGTGACGACCTCGGGCGTGGCGAGCTCCTTGGCCACCACCAGGTCGCTGAGGTTCTGGTCGAAGGCCAGGTCGCGGTAATCCAGGAGGGAAAGGATCCCGGTGAGTCTCCCCTGTTCGTTGACCACGGGAAAGGTGTTGTACTTGCTCCGGGTCAGCCGTTCCGTCAGACGGCCGAGGGGGAGGTTCTCGGGCACGGCCTCCACACCCGGGTTCATGACGTCCCCCACCCGGATGGACTTGAGGACGTTCACCTCCTTGCCCTCGTAGATGTTGACCCCGCGGCGCGCGAGCTTGAGGGTGTAGATGGACTCCTTGAGGAGCTGCCTCGCCCCGAGGGAGCTCATGATGCAGGCGATCATCAGGGGCAGGATGATCTTGTAGTCCCCGGTGAGCTCGAAGAGGATCAGGATGGCGCTCATAGGGGCGTGGGTCGTTCCGCTCACCACGGCGCCCATGCCCACGATGCTGTAGGCGCCCGGCGATGCGGTGATCCCCGGAAGGACGGCGTGGCAGGCCGTGCCGAACACCCCGCCGGCCATGGCGCCGATGAACAGGGAAGGGGCGAAGATGCCCCCCGATCCTCCGGAGCCCAGGGTGATGGACGTGGCCACCAGCTTGAAGGCGACCAGCCCCATCATCAGCTGCCAGGAGAGGTTCTCCAGGAGCGCCAGGTCGATGGATCCGTACCCCACGCCGAGAACGTGGGGAAAGGGAATCGCGATGATCCCCAGCAGAAGGCCCCCCAGGCCGGCCTTGAGGTAGGGAGGAAACTGCAGGGCCTCGAAACCGTCCTCGGCGCGGTAGAGAATCCGCGTGAAACCCACGGCCACGAAGGCGCAGGCGAGCCCCAGGATCATGTACAGGGGAAGCTCCCACGCGGAGATGAGCCTGTACTCCGGTACGATGAAGGCCGGGGCGTTTCCCAGGAAGTGACGGCTCACCGCGGTGGCGACCACTGCGGAGATCACGATGGGGCTGAAGGTCGCCAGGCCGAAGTCGCCGAGGACGATCTCCAGGGCGAACATGCTGCCTGCAATGGGCGCGTTGAACGTGGCGGCGATCCCCGCGGCCGCCCCGCAGCCGACCAGGGTGCGGATCCTGTCGGCCGAGACGCGAAGGATCTGACCGAGGGTCGAGCCGATGGCCGATCCGATCTGGACGATGGGGCCTTCCCGTCCCACCGACCCCCCGGTCCCGATGCAGACGGCCGAGACCAGGGACTTGATCAGGACCACCCGCTTTCGGATCATGCCGCTCCGCAGGGCCACCGACTCCATGACCTCGGGCACGCCGTGCCCCTTGGCCTCGTTGGCCAGGAAGTAGACGATGGGCCCTACCAAGAGCCCCCCCGCCGTGGGAACGGCCAGGCGGAGGTACCAGGGCGTGGCCAGGGCGAGGTCCAGCAGGTCCTCGCCGGCCCCGAACGACAGCTCCTGGAAGAACCCGATCAGGTAGCGGAAGCCCACCGCCCCATAGCCGCCGAGCAGCCCCACGAGAATGGCAAGCAGGGTCATGGTGGTGTGTTCGTTGGTCCGAAGACGCCCGAGGGCCCGGACCTTTTGGCGAAGGCTGGACTGCGGCATAGCGGGCAACCTCACCACTCCTATCACGACACGCACGGAAGGGTCAAGAAAAGGATTGAAATGACTCCGGAAGATTACTTCCGTTTGCGCTTGGTGCGCTTGGTGCGCTTGGAACGGTCCGGCTTCCGGGAGCGCGTTCGCAGGGCGATCGCCAGGCCCACGGCAAAGCCGCCCAGGTGTGCGAACCAGGCAACCCCGCCGGTCCCGCCCCGGCTGGGGAGGCCGGCCAGGAACTGGACCGCCACCCAGGCCCCCAGAAAGACCGGGACGGGGATCCGCAACACCTGGAAGAAGACGAACCAGAAGACCAGGGTCTTGATGCGCGCCGCGGGGTAGAAGACCAGGTAGGCCGCCATCACGGCGGAGACCGCCCCGCTGGCCCCCACCACCGGGATGTTCGAGGCCGGGTGGAGGGCCGCCTGGGTCAGCGAGGCCGCTCCCCCGCACGCGAGGAAGAAGAGGGTGTAGCGCAGGTGCCCGAACCTTGCCTCCACGCCGTTTCCGAACACCCAGAGGAAGAGCATGTTGACGATCAGGTGGACCCAGCCTCCGTGGAGGAACAGGCCTGTGATCAGGGTGAGGGGTAGGGGGACCAGGGCGGAGGGTCCCGTGTCCGTGAGGTGTGTGACCTCCCTGGGAATGCAGCCCAGGCGCAGGTAGAGCTGCTCGGCCTCCAGTGGCGGGAGGGTCAGCTGATAGAGAAAGACGGCGACGTTGGCCAGGAGGAGAAGAACGTTCGCCAGCGGCCTCCCTCTTCTCGGCGCGTCGTCTGCAAGCGGAATCATGGGGGGGCTCCGTTCCGGGCGGCTTGACGTCGGGGGTCGGCGGGGGTAGGGTCGGCCCCGGGCGAACCGACATCAAGAGGTATACCCAAGCACGACCGAAGGCACAAGGGATTTGGCGGGGTTGGTCGCAGGGAAACGCTCGGGAGGAAAGCATGCCGGGTTATCGAGGCCACGTGGCGGGCGGCGCGGCCCTCTGGGGAGGATGCCTTGCCGGGGGGGTCTGGCTGGGGCTGGTTCAGCCGCGGCCGGAGGCGATCCTGGTCCTGGGCGTGGCGGCCCTCATGGGGGCCCTGTTTCCGGACACGGACACCGACTCCAAGGGGCAGAACCTGTTCTTCCTGATCCTGGTGCTCCTGGACCTCGCATTCATGATCAAGGGCATGTTCCGCTGGGCCGCCGTCCTCGGCTTCTGCGCCATGCTGCCGGCCCTGGGCCGGCACCGGGGCTGGACCCACACCTGGTGGGCCATGCTGCTGGTTCCCCTGCCCATCATCCTCCTTCCCGTGCTCTTCTACGACCAGTCCGTGGAGCGGCTCCTGCCGTTCTACCTGTCCGCGGTGATCGGATACCTTTCCCACCTGATTCTGGACAGGGTGTTCTGAAGGGGGTATGATCCATGGCCGCAGACTGGGAGTCCGTGGGAAAGGGGAGCCCGTCCATGTTCGAGTGCGAACCGAAGATCACCGCGCATCGGGAGGTCGCGCCGGAGACCCGCCTGATGGTCTTGCGGGAACCTTCCATTGCCGGGCAGGCCCGGCCCGGTCAGTTCGTGATGCTTCGCGTCGCCTCCGGCCTGGACCCCCTGCTCCGGCGCCCCTTCTCCGTCTGCGGACGCATCGGAGACGATGCCTTCGGCCTGCTCTACCGGGTGGTGGGGAGAGGCACGGCCCTCATGGCGGAGCGGCGGGTCGGCGAAAGGGTGCAACTCCTCGGTCCCCTGGGAAACGGCTTCCCCCTGGAGCGTTCCTCCCGGCCCGCCGTGCTCGCAGGCGGGGGCGTGGGCGTGGCACCGCTGCTTTTCCTGGCCCAGGATCTGCTCCGGCGGGGGGAGCGCCCGGTCTCTTTTCTGGCGGGGTTTCCCGAAAAGGAGGCGCTGCTTCTGCCGCGGGACGTGCTCCGGCTGGACCTGGAGGCCGAGATCGCCACGGACGACGGGACGCTGGGGCACCCCGGTCCGGTCACGGACCTCCTGGCCTCCCGTCTGGCGGCCCGGACCGGCGGGGAAGAGGCGGCGGAGGTTTTCGCCTGCGGCCCCCCGGCCATGCTGGAGCGGGTGACCGAGCTGGCCCGGGCGGCGGGCTCCCCCTGCCGGGTCTCCCTGGAGGCGGCCATGGCCTGCGGCCTGGGCGCGTGCCTGGGCTGCACCGTGCCGGCGGCCTCGCAGGACGGGACAGCGGGGTACCTCCGGGTCTGCACGGAGGGTCCGGTGGTCCACGCTGAGGCCGTGGACTGGGTGCGGATGAGAGGGCACCGGCCGTGACGCCGGAACCCGGAAGGCAGGCTGATCATGCATGACATGGAACCCGATCTCAGCGTCCGCGTCGGGCCCCTGCGGCTCAAGAACCCTGTCCTGGCCGCCTCCGGCACCTTCGGGTACGGGCAGGAGTACCAGCCCCTGTTCGACCCGTCCCTCCTGGGGGGCATCGTGGTCAAGGGGCTCTCCCTGCACCCGCGGGCGGGAAACCCGCCGCCGCGCATCGTGGAGACCCCCTGCGGCATGCTGAACGCCATCGGGCTCGCCAACATCGGGGTGGAGCGGTTCCTCCGGGAGAAGCTCCCCCGGCTCCGGGGCCTGGACACGGCGGTGGTGGCGAACATCTACGGCCACAGCGTGGAGGACTACGGCGAGGTGGCCGGCGCGCTTCGCGGGGTGGAAGGGATCGACGCCCTCGAGGTGAACATCTCCTGCCCCAACGTCCGGCAGGGAGGCATGGCCTTCTGCACGGACCCCGCCGCGTCGGCGAGGGTCACGGAGACCGTGCTGGCGAGGTCGGACAAGCCGGTCATCGTCAAGCTGTCGCCCAACGTGACGGACATCCGGGAGCCGGCCGCGGCCGTGGAGAGGGCCGGCGCCCACGCCCTCTCCCTCATCAACACCCTCACCGGCATGGTGGTGGACGTGGAGACCCGGCGGCCCGTGCTGGCCAACGTCAAGGGCGGGCTGTCCGGCCCGGCCATACGGCCCGTGGCCGTGCGCATGGTGCACGAGGTGGTGGAGGCCGTGGGCATCCCCGTGATCGGGGTGGGAGGCATCGCCACCGGAAGGGACGCCCTCGAGTTCCTGATCACCGGCGCGAGGGCCGTGGAGGTGGGGACGGCCGGGTTCGCGGACCCCCGGGCGACGGTGAGGATCCTGGAGGACCTGAGGGGCTTCTGCCGGAGCCGTGGGATCGAGCGGCTGGAGACGGTGATCGGGACCCTGAGAACGGACGGCTGATCTCGAAACGCATCTGTGCTCGGGCGTTCTAGCGGCGGTACATGGCCTCGATGAGATCGCCGAACGCCTCGTTGACGTACTTGCGCTTGACCTTCATGGTGGGGGTGACCTCGCCGTCCTCCTCGTAGAGCTTCTTGGGCAGGATGGTGAACTTCTTGACCTGCTCGACCCGGGCCAGGGTCTCGTTCACCTTGTCCACCTCTCCCTGGATGAGGCGGACGATCTCGGGATCCATGGTGAGGTCCTTGTAGGTGGAGAACTGAACCTTGTGGTCCTGGGCGTACTTGACCACGTTGTCCTCGTCGATCATGATCAGCGCGGTGACGAACTTCCGGCGGTCGCCGATGACGACGGCGTCGTTGATGTACGGACTGAACTTGAGCTTGTTCTCGATGAACTGGGGCGTGATGTTCTTGCCGCCGGCCGTGACGATGATGTCCTTCTTCCGGTCCGTGATCCGCAGGTACCCGTCCTCGTCGATCTCCCCCACGTCCCCGGAGTGGAGCCACCCGTCCTTCAGGGTCTCCCGCGTGGCCTCCTCGTCCCGGTAGTACCCCTTGAAGACGCTGGGCGAGCGGACCAGGATCTCCCCGTCCTCGGCGATGCGGATCTTCGTCCCGGTGAGGGGGGGGCCGACGGTGCCGAACTTCACGCGGTCCACGCGGGAGACGCAGGTGACCCCGGTCCCCTCGGTCTGCCCGTACCCCTCGATCAGGTTGACCCCGATGGACTGGAAGAAGTGAAGCACGTCGGGCGAGATCGGAGCCGCGCCGCTGTAGGCGATCCGCATCCGGTCGAAGCCGAGGCGCTCCTTGAGCTTGCGAAAGACCGCCAGGTGGGCCAGGTGATAGGCGAGCTCCAGCGAGAACGGCACCTCCTTGAAGTCCATGCGGAGGGAGGCCCGTTTCCTGCCGATCTTGAGGGCGAGGCCGAACACGATCCGCTTGAACCAGGTGGCGTCCGACATGCGGATCATGACCGCCGACAGGTACTTCTCCCAGATCCTCGGGACGGCGTACCCCACGGTCGGACTGACCTCCATCATGTTGTCGGTGACGGTGTCCGGGCTCTCGATGAAGTTCACCACGTAGCCGTAGGCGATGTGAGCGAAGACGGAGAAGATCCGCTCGAAGATGTGGCAGAGGGGCAGGAAGGAGAGCACCTCGTCCGTGTCGTACATGGGGTTGTCCGTGGTGATGGCGCGTCCCATCCAGGTGACGTTGGCGTGGGTCAGCATGGCCCCCTTCGGGGGGCCGGTGGTGCCCGAGGTGTAGATGAGAACCGCCAGGTCCTCCGGGACGATCCCTTCGATTCTCTCCTCGAACAGCCCGGCGGAGCGCTCCGCAGCCTCCGCGCCCGCTTCCAGGAGCTCATCGAAGGTCATGACCATGGGGTCGGAGAAGTTCCGGAGCCCCTCGAGATCCCAGACGATCACCTTCCTCAGGTTGGGCACCCGGTCCCGGAACTGGAGCCACTTGTCCAGTTGCTCCTCGTTCTCCACGAAGAAGAACTTGCTCTCGGAGTGGTCGATGACGTACTCCACCTGGGGCCAGGCGTTCGTGGCGTAGACCCCCACCGCGACGCCGCCCACGCACTGGACGCCCATGTCGATGATGGCCCACTCCGGGCAGTTGTCCCCGATGATGGAGACGCAGTCCCCCTTCTCGAGCCCCATGGAGACGAGGGCCGAGCCGACGCAGCGGGCCCTGCGGTAGTACTCGTTCCAGGAAATGTCGTGCCAGAGGCCGTACTCCTTCCGGCGCATGGCCGTCCGCTCGCCGTACTTCCGGAAGGTCTCCCTGAACAGGGCCGGTGCGGTTTCCTTCTGCTCCATACTGAAACTTCCGTGGTGTAGGGGACGTACTTCACAGGGGACGTAGTTGCATAATTCGATAACTTGAGGGCGCCTCGCCGCCCGCAGCCACGAAACAAGCGCCGACGGTTGCGGTAGGTCGAAAAGTTATCGAATTATGCAACTACGTCCCCTAGTTTTACCTGGTTTCAGCGCCAGCGCTTCTTGCGCTTCCAGCGCTGGTACCCCTTGGCCGACTCCTCGCTGCGGATGCCCATGTAGAACTCCTGGACGTCCTGGTCGTTCATGAGCTCCCCGGAGGGGCCCTTCATCACGAAGCGGCCGTTCTCCAGGATCAGGCCGAAGGACGAGATGGACAGGGCCATCCGGGCGTTCTGCTCCACGAGCAGGATGGTGACCCCCTCGTCGTTGATGGTGCGAATGATGTGGAAGATCTCCTTGACGAGCAGGGGGCTCAGCCCCAGGCTGGGCTCGTCCAGCAGGAGCAGCTTCGGGCTGCCCATGAGGGCGCGGCCGATGGCGAGCATCTGCTGCTCGCCGCCGGAGAGCGTTCCGGCCCACTGGTGCTCCCGGCTCTTGAGGACCGGGAAGTGGTCGTAGATCCGCTCGAAGTCCTCCTTCACCCGGATCCAGTCCTTTCGTGCGTAGGCGCCCATGAGGAGGTTCTCGTGGGTGGTGAGCTCCTCGAACACCTCGCGGCCCTCCGGCACGTAGGAGATCCCCATCCGAACGATGTCCTCGGTCTCCTTCCCGTCGATGCGCCGGCCCTGAAACTCGATGGTCCCCTTGTCGGGCTGGTCCTCGATCAGGCCCATGACCGTTTTGAGAACCGTGGACTTGCCCGCCCCGTTGTTTCCCAGGATCGTGGTGATGGTCCCTTCCTCCACCGACAGGGAGACGCCGCGGAGCGCGTAGATCAGGTCGTAGTAGGTCTCGATGTTCTTGATCTCGAGAAGCATGCCGGTTCGCCTTGTCCCGGGGGCGGGTGGTCCGGTCCCGCCGGGAGAGCGCTACGCGCTGAGCGGCCCTTCCCGGCCGACAGCGGCGTCATCGTCTTCTCCGAGGTAGGCCTTGAGCACCTCGGGATGGTTCTGGACCTCCTCCGGGTCGCCCTCGGCGATGATGCTCCCGAAGTTGAGGACCAGGATGCGGTCCGAGATGTCCATGACCATCTTCATGTCGTGCTCGATCAGCATGATGGTCACGCCCAGCTCGTCCTGGATGTCCTTGACCCAGAAGATCATGTCCTGCTTTTCCTCGGAGTTCATCCCCGCGCAGGGCTCGTCGAGCAGCAGGAGCTCGGGCTCGAGGGCGAGCGCCCGGCCCAGCTCCACCTGCTTCTGGGTGCCGTAGGGCAGTCCCCCCACGAGCTTGTTGCGCACGGCCTGGAGATCGAGGAGGTCGATGATCTCCTCGACCCTCCGCCGGTGGACGATCTCCTCCCGCCCGGCAAAGGAGCGTTTTCCCCACATCAACGCGCCCCGGAACAGCCCCGTGCGGACGTGGTTGTGCCGTCCCAGCATCAGGTTTTCCATGGTGTTCATGTGGTTGAACAGCTCGATGTTCTGGAAGGTGCGGGCGATCCCCATGCGGGCGGCCTGGTCCGGCCGGCGGCCCTGGATCTCCCGGTCCCGGAACAGGATACGCCCCCGGTCCGGTTTGTAGATGCCGTTGATGCAGTTGAAAAGCGTGGTTTTCCCGGCCCCGTTCGGGCCGATGATGGCAAAGATCGACCCCTTTTCCACCTCCAGGTGGATCTCCCGAAGGGCCTCCAGCCCGCCGAAGGAGATGGACAGGTTTTCAATCCTGAGTAAGGCCAACGGCCGCGCTCCGCTGCAGGAACAAGGTTGCGATGAACAGGCGAGGCGGCGGGGGCGGTTCCCCGCTCCCGCCGCCTCGAAACGACCTCACGGATACTCGATGTAGGTCCAGTCTGTCAACTTCTTGGACGCACCGCCTTCCAGGCACTGGATCAGGTAGGTCTCCTTGACCCCCTGGCGGCAGCCGTAGGGATCCTCGGGATCCAGGGGCTTGTAGTTGACCTCCCCGGAGATGCCCTGGAACCCGCGCATGGATTCCAGCTCGGCCACCAGCTTCTCACGGGTCAGGTCCCGGCCGCACCGCTTGATGGCCTCCACCAGCGGCTCGGCGAACAGGATTCCCGCGTAGTAGAAGAGGCCCCACCGCTCGTCCTTGGCGGCGAACTCGCCGTAGGCCTCCTCGCGGTACTTCTTCATCAGCGGGGAGTCGGAGTCGGGCAGCTCCCCGAAGGTGGCTGCGATCACGTCCTTCCAAAGCCCCTTGCTGATGTGCATCATCAGGGGGAAGTCGGAGCAGGTGCTCGTGCTCAGCCACTGGGCGTTGAGCTGCATGGCCTTGCTGGTGCCCACGAGGCGGACGGCGTGGCCCGGCGTGACCCAGAGGAGCACGGCGTCGGGTTTGGCCTTCTTGAGGGCCATGACGTGGGGCTTCATGTCCGTGTCCGTGATCTCAACGGGCACCTCGGCCACCAGCTCCAACCCCTGCTTCTCGAGCTCGTAGGCCGCGCCCTTGACCCCGTTCTTGCCGTAGTCGTCGTTCTGGTAGGCGATGGCGATCCGCTTGAGACCCAGGTTCTCCACGGCGTAGCGGCACAGCGCCTTGGCCTCGATGTAGTAGAGCGGGTAGACCGCGAAGAGGTACTTCTCGGGCGGCTCGATCCAGTGCAGAGATCCGGCCGACGGGCCGATCCAGGGGATCTTGCGCTCCATGAGGTAGTCCTTGACGGCCAGCCCGGGGGCGGTCCCCACACCCGAGACCCAGGCGAACATGCCGATGCCCTCCTGGAGCTCCTTGACGCCGGCCTTGGTCTTGGCCGGGTTGTAGGCGTCGTCGAACATGTGGTGGATGAGCTTGCGGCCGTGGATGCCCCCATCGGCGTTGATCATCTTGAAGTAGGCGTCCGTCCCCCGGGCCACCGCGCCCCAGGGCGCGGCCGGGCCGGTCTGGGGGCCCCACTGCCCGATGTGAATCTCCGTGTCCGTCACCCCTTCCTCGGCGGAAACCCCGGAGGCCAGCCCGAAACCCAAAACAGCGATCATCAGCAACAGCCGGAAACCTTTCCTCTTCATGGCACCCTCCTCGAAGACAATGGCAATTGCGGTTACGGGTGCCGCGGCCGGCGGGCCGGGACGGGAAGGGTTCCCGTTTCCCACAGCCGGCCGGGCGCGCGCCCCTCCAGCTCGAACAAACCGTCCGGGCTAGACCTTCTTCACGTAATGGCGGGCGAACAGCCCGCTGGGTTTCACGCAGAGCACGAGCACGATGATCACGAAGGCGACCACCGACTTGAACTCGATGGAGACGTACCCCCCGAAAAGGTTCTCGACGATCCCGAGAATGTAGGCGCCGAACACCGCCCCGGGGAGGGAGGTCATGCCGCCCATGACCGCGGCGGCGAATCCCTTGAGCATGGGGTCCCACATCATGTAGGGCTGCATGATGGTCGGCGCGATCAGGAGCCCGGCCAGGCAGCCCACCACCGAGGAGATGGCCCAGGTGAACATGAGGATGCGCCGGGTTCGGATGCCCATGAGTCGGGCGGCCGTGTGGTTCTGCTGGGTGGCCTTCATGGCCACGCCCAGCTTGGAGAACCGGAGGAAAAGGAACAGGACGATCATGACCGTCAGGGCCACCACCAGGGTGAGCACCTCGAGGGAGCTCACGAACACGTCGCCGATCATGACGCTGCTGTAGGCCGAGATGGGAAACGGCAGGGTCTTGGGGTCGGCCCCGAACTTCCACGAGACCAGGCCCATGAGGATCATCTCGAGCCCCAGGGTGATGATGATCATGCCGAGCACCGTGGGCTCCTTGGCACGACGCAGCACCGTGAACTCCAGGAACGCCCCCAGGAACGCGGCGAAGGCCAGCGCGCCGGGAAAGGCCAGGTAAAAGGGCACGCCGTGGGTCTCCAGGAGGAGGTAGGTGAAGAAGGTGGAGATCAGGGCCATCTCGCCCTGGGCGAAGTTCAGCACCTCGGACGTCTTGTAGATGATCACCATGGCCAGGCCCATCAAGGCGTATGAGCTTCCCACCGCGATGCCGCTGACCACCATCTGGAGGAAATCGAGCATGGAAACCCGGGTGCTGAGCTGTTGATGAAAACCGGATCGACCCCGGCTAGAAAGGCCAGGTCTTCCAGTACTTCTTGGTCCGAATCCAGAAACCGAAAAGGCCCAGGGGCTCGAACAGCATGATCAGGATCATGATCAGGCCGAACACGATGAACTGGATGTTGCTCACGCCCGTGATGGAGAACCAGGTCTTGGAAAGGGCGTCCAGCCACTCCCCCAAATAGGGGATGTCCAGGATGTTGCGGAGCTGGAGGTCCAGCCAGCTGAGCAGGCAGGCACCAACGACGGCGCCGAACAGGGAGCCGAGCCCCCCCACCACGACCATGGCCAGGAACAGGATCGACATCATCAGGGTGAAGACCTCGGGCTCGATGAACCGCAGCACGAAGGCGTAGAGCCCCCCGGCGATCCCCGTGTAGAAGGCGCTCACCGCAAAGGCCAGGGTCTTGTAGTAGGTGAGGTGCACGCCCATGGACTCGGCGGCGATGTCCGCGTCGCGTATGGCGATGAAGGCCCGCCCCACCTTGGTCTTGATGAGGTTTCTGGCCGCGAGCGTCAGGAGCACGGTCAGGGTGACGGCCAGGTAGTAGAAGTCGCGGTCCGTGTCCAGGTGCCAGGGACCGATGACCAGGTCCGGCGCGTGCAGCCCCTGGCGGCCGCCGAACAGCTCGATCCGCCCGATCACCTTGGTGATGGTGAGGCCGAAGCCGAGGGTGGCGATGGCGAGGTAGGGCCCCTCGAGACGAAGGGCGGGAAGCCCCAGGAGGAACCCGAAGAGGGCGGCCACGAGCGCGGCCAGGGGCAGGGCCAGGAGGAAGGGGAGGTGGAGCAGGGACATCAGGGTGATCGTCCCGTAGGCCCCGATGGCGAAGAAGCCGGCGTGCCCCAGGGAGACCTGGCCGGTGTAGCCCACGAGCAGATTGAGGCCGATGGCGACGATCACGTTGATCGCCATGTAGTTGGCCAGGTAGACGTAGTAGTTCTTGAAGAGAAAGGGAAAGAAGGCCAGAAACAGGATCAGCAGGATGAACCAGAAGACGACGACCCCGGAGCTGAAGAGCTGAACGTCTTCATAGTAATCCCGTTTCATGTCCATGGGGCGTTTCTCCGCCGTGCTCTGAAAAGGGGGAAGTCAGATTGTCACTTGGATTCGAGCTTGTCCACCACTTTCCTGTAATAGATCTCGTCCTCCTCGAAAAGCGGCGATCCCCGGCCCATGGCGTTCAGCTTCATGATCTTGTAGTTGATCTTACGGATCTGGCGCACCTTCTCCTTCTCGTCCGGTATGGCGTCGAGCATGTCCTTCATCTGCCGGATGTCCTTTCTCAGCTCGACCTCCGGCGGAAGGCAGTTGGCGTTCTTCAGGACCTTGTAGGCAAGCCGCAGGTCCTCCGGGATGTGGCTGTCGTCCTCGAGCTGCAACGGTTTCCCTCGGCCGGGCAGGTCGTCGAACTCCCCCTTGGCCAGGGATTCCTGGATCCGTTGCTCGATGATGTCGTCGAATCCGGGGATCACGCGCGGTTCGGTCCTCCTGGGCTCGGTCGGGTCTCAGGGCGCGACCGGGTCGCCCTGTCGACTTCGAGAGCAAGATAGCCGATTTTCAATCGCTTTGCAAGCACTCCCGGGTCCGCCTGCGCCGCTTTCTTCCCTTGACAACCCGCAAGGGGTGTTATTGGATGGTCCGGCCGGGGCGCAGGGGCGGTACGGCGGTCCCCGGCAAGGGTGTCCGTTCGTGGTGCTTTCTTTCTCGAGCGCGTGAAATGGCGGTGATCGACGACATCGACAGAAAGGTCATCGGGTTGATCCAGGGGGATCTGCCCCTCGCCGAGCGGCCCTTCGCCGAGCCGGCCGAGCGGGCGGGCCTGTCCGAGGAGGCGTTCGTGGAGCGGGTCCGCACCCTCAAGGAGCGTGGCGTGATTCGCCGGTTCGGCGCAACCCTTCGCCACCAGGAGGCGGGTTTCAACTCCAACGCCATGGTCGCCTGGTACGTCCCGGAGGAGCGGATCGAGGAGGTGGGCGAGGCCATGGCCGGGTTTCGGGAGGTCACCCACTGCTATCAGCGGAGGCCCCAGCGCGACTGGAGGTACAACCTGTACACCATGGTTCACGGCGACAGCCGGGAGCAGTGCCGCGGCATCGCCGAGCGTATGGCCCGGGAGACCGGGGTGGAGGAGTACGCCCTGCTGTTCAGCGAGCGGGAGTTCAAGAAGACAAGCATGTCCTACTTCTAGTTTCCATCCAGAAAAGGGTCTTTTTTGCCAATCTCATCGTCGATCAGCGAGGTTCCTTGTGCGGCGTACTCCCGTACGCCTCCGCGCCACCTCTTGATCTCCTTGATCTTGACAAAAAATCCTCCTTTGACGGATTCGCAAAAACTCGCTCACCCGCCGCTGGGATCGCTATAGCCGGTTGATATTCCAAGGGCAGATCTCAAGGGTTGGGGCTTTTTACGATACTCCGTCCTCCGTTCTGAATTGGAAACGCAGCCATGCCCAAGGTTCGTTTATGGATGGGCACTGTTTCCAGTGTTTTCGAGGAGGCCGGTTCTTTTCACCAGCGGAGGCGACCCGAAGCACAGGGAGGGTCGCGTGCGTTTGATCCGGAGAAGGGAGGTGTCCGCATGTCCACCAGGAGCAAGGAGCTGTTCGATCGTGCCGTCCAATGGATCCCCGGGGGGGTGAACAGCCCCGTCCGGGCGGGAAAGTCCGTCGGCGTGGATCCCCCCTTCATCGAGCGGGCCGAGGGGTGCCGCCTCTGGGATGCGGACGGGCGGGAGTTCGTGGACTACGTCTGCTCCTGGGGCCCCATGATCCTGGGGCACGGGCACCCGTCCGTGATGAAGGCCCTCGAGGCGCAGCTCCCCCGCGGCACCAGCTACGGTGCGCCCACGGAGCTGGAGATCGAGATGGCCCGGACCATTGCGGAGATGGTGCCCTCCATCGACATGGTGCGCATGGTGAACTCGGGCACCGAGGCCGCTATGAGCGCCATCCGCCTGGCGCGCGGGGCCACCGGGCGGGAGAGGATCCTCAAGTTCGAGGGGTGCTATCACGGCCACGCCGACAGCCTGCTGGTGAGCGCCGGTTCCGGGGTGGCCACCCTGGCCATTCCGGGGTCCCCGGGGGTGCCCGCGGGGATCGCCGCGCACACCGTCTCCGTTCCCCTGAACGACCTGGAGGCGGTGGAGACGGCCTTCGAACGGCACGAGGGCGAGATCGCCGCCCTGATCGTGGAGCCCGTCCCGGCCAACGCGGGCGTTCTTCCCCAGGAACGGGCGTTCCTCGAGGGGCTGAGACGGGTGACCCGGGAGCACGGGAGCCTGCTCATCTTCGACGAGGTGATCAGCGGCTTTCGGGTGGCCCCGGGAGGCGCCCAGGAGCGCTACGGGGTCCTCCCGGACCTCACCTGCCTGGGCAAGATCATCGGCGGGGGGCTGCCCGTGGGGGCTTACGGCGGGAGCAGGGACCTGATGGAGCGGATGGCTCCCCAGGGGGACATCTACCAGGCCGGGACCTTGTCCGGCAACCCGCTGGCCATGGCCGCGGGGCTGGCCACCCTGGAGGCGCTCCGGCAGGACGGGGTGTACGACGCCCTCGAGGAGAAGGGCCGGCGCCTGTTCGAGGGGCTCGAGGAGCGGGCGCGCGCCGCAGGGCTGGCCGTCACGGTCAACCGGGTCGGCTCCCTGGGGTGCCTCTTCTTCCGGGAGGGACCCGTGCAAGATTTCGCATCGGCCGCGGCCAGCGACACGTCCCTGTTCCGGACCTACTACAGCCGCATGCTGGAGCAGGGAATCTACCTGGCGCCGTCCCCCTTCGAGGGCGCCTTCGTGTCCACGGCCCACCCCGAGGAGGCGATCGACGAGACGCTGGATTGCGCGGCCCGCGCCTTCGAAGGGCTCGCAAGCCGGCAGAAATAGGTTGACTTTGCGAAAAGTCCTGTGTTAGAGACAAGCCGTTTTTCAACCATTCGGGTGCCTGGAGGCGCCCAGCCGGTTTTCATGGAAGAGGACACCAAGAAAATGTTCAGGACCCTCGGCTACCTCAGTACCGTGGGTCTGGCCATGGCCTTTTCCATCGGGATCGGCGCCGGGGTCGGCTACTACCTGGACAACAAGTTCGGCACGACCCCCTGGCTGTTTTTTCTGTTCCTGGGGCTCGGCATCGCAGCGGCGTTCCGGAACTTGTACGTCATGTACAAGCGGGGACAGAGAATGCAGTGATCTGACCGGGGAAGGGCAAGGGAAAGCATGGCGATCGATCTCGACTGGAAGGCCGCGTACCGGGAGATCAGGCTGCTGAACTGGATCACGCTCGCGGTCCTCTCCGCGGCGAGCGCCGTGGTCTGGGACGCGCCGTCCACGCTGGGGATCATCCTGGGCGGCCTGGTCATCATGACCAACTTCGGCCTGCTCCAGCACACGATTCGGCGGGCCTTCTCCAGCGAGGGGACCATGACGGGATCCAAGGCCTCCGTGATCGTGAAGTACTACGTCCGGCTGCTGGGGCTCGGCGTCGTCCTGTTCCTTCTGGTCGGCTGGGGATGGATCAACCCCGTGGGTCTCGCCGTCGGGCTGTCCACGGTGTTCATCGGCATCATCGGGTTCGGGATCAGGCGGGCCTGCAAACTCTACATCAGGGAGGCGACCTAGGGATGGAGCACCACTACTTCTTCATCAACGAGATCCTGAAGGGAATCGGTCTCGGGCACTTCGCGCACGAGTACCAGGCGGCGACCCACTCCTGGCTCATCATGATCCTCATGATCATCGGTGCGGCCCTTCTCGCGAAAAGCGTCAAGCTCCTTCCCACCAAGGGGCAGAACGTGCTGGAGGTGATCATCGGCGGGCTCGAGGACTTCATGGTGGAGATCACCGGTCCCGAGGGCAGGGCGTTCTTCCCGTTCATCGCCACGATCTTCCTCTACATCTTCGTGTGCAACCTGATCGGGCTCGTGCCCGGCTTCTTCTCGCCCACGGCCAGCCTGAACACCACGCTCTCCATGGCGCTCTGCACCTTCATCCTGACCCACGCCATCGGGGTCAAGTTCCACGGCGTGAAGTACATCAAGCACTTCCTGGGCCCCATCTGGGCCCTGGCCCCGCTGATGTTCGTCATCGAGGGGATCGGCCACCTGGCCCGGGTCATGTCCCTCAGCGTGCGGCTCTTCGGCAACATCTTCGGCAAGGAGAAGATCCTGGGCATCCTCTTCGGCCTCGCCGGTCTCTACCTGGTGCCGCTTCCGATCCTGTTCCTCGGCATCCTGGTCAGCTTCATTCAGGCGGTCGTGTTCATGCTGCTGGCCATCGTCTACTTCGCCGGGGCCATGGAAGAGGCCCACTGATCGAATCACGGAACGGTGAGCCGGCCCTGGTTGGCGCGGGGGCGGGCTCTTGAAAAGAAGGCGCGTATCCATTTTCACTTCAAAGGAGGCTGACATGTCAAAGAAGGGAGTTTTTGGTGTTCTGACCGCCATGCTGGTGCTGGGGACGGCGTCCTCGGCCATGGCCGCGTCCGAGGCTGCGGCTGCGGGCCTGTGGTCGTTCTTCGGGATCGCCATCGCCTGCGGATTCGGGATCGGCGTCGCGGCCTTCGGTACCGGTCTCGGCATGGGACATGCGATCAACGGCGCGCTCCAGGGGACGGCACGGAACCCCGAGGCGGGCGGCAAGATCATGACCACCATGATCATCGGTCTGGCCCTGATCGAGTCCCTGTGTATCTACGCCCTGCTCATCTGCTTCATCATGGTCTTCAAGATCCCCGACCTGGCGCCGATGCTGGATGCCATCGTCCAGTCGTTCTAAGGACTGGAGACGGGGGGGGCCGGGCTGCGGTCCCCCCTTTTTCGCCCTTAATGTGCACAATTTCACAAATCAGCCGGGCCCGGCCCGGCTCCTGTGCGCGAAGCACGACAGGCGCCGGTCCCTTTCCCGGGGATCCCCCCGGGTGCGAACCGCCCGTGCCTCGAAGGGCCGGGTTGCGCGGCGTCATGGATTCGGTGGATGGTCAGGGAAACGAGAATTCCGAACGCGACCATTGAGCGCATCGCGCTTTACGTGAAGCCGCTGGAGCGTCTGCTCGAGGAGGGGACGGACGTGGTCTCCTCCCGGAAGCTGGCCCTCCTCTGCCGCGTCCGGTCCGCCCAGGTCCGCAAGGACTTGTCCTACTTCGGGGAGTTCGGGGTGCGGGGCGTGGGGTACGACGTGCGCGATCTCCTCCGGGAGATCCGCAGGATTCTGGGTACGGATCAGGAGTGGCTGCTCGCCATCGTGGGCCTGGGCAACATGGGCCAGGCCCTGGTCCGGGACCCGGCCTTTGACAAGCGTTGCCACCGCTTTGTGGCTGCGTTCGATGCCGACCCGAACAAGATCGGGACCTCCGCCGTTCCGGGGGTGGTCGTCCAGCCCGCCTCCAGGATCGTCGAGGTATGCCGCGCGGAGGGGGTGCACATCGGCCTCGTCGCGGTTCCCCCCTCCCAGGCCCAGGGTGTGGCGGACAGGCTGTTCGAGGCGGGCGTCCAGGCGATCCTGAACTTCTCCCCGTTCCAGGTCCGGCGCCCGGACTGCTGCCACGTGGAGAACGTGGACTTCACGGTGAGCCTGGACAACCTCGCCTACTTTCTGGGACGAAAGGGCAAAGGCTAGAGCGCCCCCCGCAGAAACCTCCCGGTGTGGGACGCCTGGATCCCTGCGATCTCCTCGGGGGTCCCGGCTCCCATCAGGTACCCGCCCCCGTCCCCGCCCTCGGGGCCCAGATCCACCACGAAATCCGCCGTCTTGACCACGTCCAGGTTGTGCTCGATCACCACCACCGTGTTGCCCTGCGCCACCAGGTGGCCGAGCACCTCGAGGAGCTTCTGGACGTCGGCGAAGTGGAGGCCGGTGGTGGGCTCGTCCAGGAGGTAGAGGGTGTTTCCCGTGCTCCGCTTTCCCAGCTCCCGGCTGAGCTTGACCCGCTGGGCCTCGCCTCCCGAGAGCGTGGTCGCGGGCTGGCCGAGCCGGATGTACCCCAGGCCCACGTCCACGAGGGTCTTGAGCCGGGTGCGCAGCGCGGGCACCGCCTCGAAGAAGGCGAGGGCCTGGTTCACGGTCATCTCCAGCACGTCGGCAATGTGTTTCCCCCGGTAGCGGACCTCCAGCGTGTCCCGGTTGAACCGCAGGCCCCGGCAGGCCTCGCAGGTCACGTAGACGTCGGGAAGGAAGTGCATCTCGATCTTGATCACGCCGTCGCCGCGGCAGGACTCGCAGCGGCCGCCGCGCACGTTGAAGCTGAACCGCCCCGGGCGGTATCCTCGGATGCGCGCCTCGGGCAGCATGGCGAAGAGCTCCCGGATCGGGGTGAAGATCCCCGTGTAGGTGGCCGGGTTGGACCGCGGGGTTCGGCCGATGGGGCTCTGGTCGATGTTGATGACCTTGTCCACGAGGTGGAGGTTCCGAATCGCCTTGACCTGCCCCGCCGGGGTCCGGGCGTGGTGAAGGCGGTGGGCCAGAACCGGGTAGAGGATCTCGCTCACCAGGCTGCTCTTGCCGGAGCCCGACACCCCGGTGACGCAGGTGAACGTGCCCATGGGGATCTCGACCGTGATGTCCTTCAGGTTGTTCTGCCGCGCGCCCTCGATCACCAGTCTCTCCCCGCCCGGCCTCCGCTCCGGGGGGACGGGGATGACACGGGTCCCCGCGAGGTACTGCCCGGTCAGAGATCCTTCGTCCTCCATCAGCTTCGAGGGCGGGCCCTCGAACACGATCTCCCCGCCCTTCAACCCCGCTCCCGGCCCCATGTCGATCACGTGGTCCGAGGCCAGGATGGTCTCCGCGTCGTGCTCCACCACCACCACGGTGTTCCCCAGCTCCCGAAGCCTCCGGAGGTTCTCCAGCAGACGGAGATTGTCCCGCTGGTGGAGGCCGATGCTGGGCTCGTCCAGCACGTAGAGGACACCGGCCAGACCGGACCCGATCTGGGTGGCCAGCCGGATGCGCTGGTCCTCACCGCCGGAAAGGGTCGCCGAGGCCCGGTCCAGGGTGAGGTAGTCCAGTCCCACGCTCCGGAGGAACCCGAGACGCTCCCGAATCTCCCGAAGGATGCGCTCGGCGACGGCCGCTTTGTCCGGGGGAAGGGAGAGGTCCTCGAAGAACCGGACGGCCCGGCCCACGGACATGGCGGAGACCTCGTGGATGCCCCTCCCCCCGACACGGACCGCCCGTCCGGCCGGGCCGAGGCGGGTCCCCTCGCAGGCGGGGCAGGGGCCGATGCTCATGTACTTCTCCAACTCCTCGCGGATGAAGGCGGAGTCGGTCTCCCGGTACCGGCGCTCCAGATTGGGAATCAGCCCCTCGAACGGGCGGTCGTAGGTGTGCTTTCGCCCCTCGGCGCGGTAGCGGAACCGGATGACCTCCTCCCCCGAGCCCTGGAGGAAGACGTCCCGGACCCGGACCGGCAGCTCGCGAAACGGAGCGAAAGGATCCACGCCGTAGTGCTCGCAGACCGCATCCACCATCTGCAGGAAGTAGGGGGAGTGGCGCTTGGCCCAAGGAGCCAGCGCGCCTTCCCGCAGGGACAGGGAGGGGTCGGGGACGAGGAGCCCGGGATCGAAGTCGCGCCTGGATCCCAGCCCGCCGCACACCGGGCACGCGCCCTTGGGGCTGTTGAAGGAGAACATCTGGGGGGTGAGCTCCGGCAGGCTCATGCCGCAGCTGGCGCAGGCCGAGGTCTGGCTGAGGAAGAGGGTGTCCCCGCCGACCACAGCCGCCAGCGCGGTCCCCTCGGACAGGCTCAGGGCCAGCTCGAGGGAGTCGGTCAGACGCCTGCGGACCCGGTCGTTCACCACGAGTCGGTCCACCACCGCGCTGATGGTGTGGGGCCGGTTCCTGTCCAGGGAGATCTCCTCGTCGAGCAGGCGGTCCTCGCCGTCCAGCAGCACCCGGGTGAACCCGTCCTTGCGGAGCCTTCGAAGGGTCTCCACGTGGCCGCCCTTTTTCCCCTCCACCAGGGGCGCGAGAATCCGGATTCGGGTGCCCGGTTCCAGGGCCAGGACCCGGTCCACCATCTGCTGCACCGTCTGGGAGGAGATGGGGAGGCCGCACTCCGGGCAGTGGGGCTCCCCGGTCCGCGCAAACAGGAGCCGGAGGTAGTCGTGGATCTCCGTGGCCGTCCCCACGGTGGACCTCGGGTTGGTGTTCCGGGAGCGCTGCTCGATGGAGATGGCCGGGGAGAGCCCCTCGATGGCGTCCACCTCGGGCTTGTCCATGCGCTCCAGGAACTGGCGCGCGTACGCGGAGAGGGACTCCACGTACCGCCGCTGGCCCTCGGCGTAGAGGGTGTCGAAGGCGAGCGACGACTTGCCCGAGCCCGACAGGCCCGTCATCACCACCAGGCGGTTGCGGGGGATGTCCAGGGAGACGTCCTTCAGGTTGTGGACCCTGGCGCCGCGGATCTTGATGGTTCCGTGGTTCATGGCGTCGGCGTGCGCTTTGCGGACCTCCGGTGGACGGCCATGAGGGCGGCCGTGCGCACGGCCGCCTCCAGGCTGGAGGGGTCGGCCGTCCCCCGGCCGGCGATGTCGTAGGCCGTGCCGTGGTCCACCGAGGTCCGCACGATGGGAAGGCCCAGGGTGACGTTCACGCCGTCGGAGAAGTGGAGGAGCTTCAGGGGGATCAGACCCTGGTCGTGGTACATGCAGACCACCGCGTCGAAGGCGCCGGAGGCGGCCTTGACGAAGACCGTGTCCGCCGGGAGCGGTCCGGCCGCGTCGATCCCCCGGGATCGGGCGCTCCGGGCGGCCGGGGCGATGATTCTCTCCTCCTCGTCCCCGAAGAGGCCTTCCTCCCCCGCGTGGGGGTTGAGGGCCGCCACGGCGAGCCGGGGGGACGGGATGCCGAAGTCGGATCGAAGGCCCCTGTCCGTGATCTCCAGGGTCCGAAGCACGGCCTCCTCGGTCAGGAGCTTCGGGACCTCGCGCAGGGCGCAGTGGATGGTGACCAGGGTGACCCGGAGGCGCTCTCCTGCGAGCATCATCACCACATCGGCGGCTCCGGTCAAATGGGCGAGGAGCTGGGTGTGCCCTTCGAAAGCGTACCCGGCCTGCCGCATCAGGGCCTTGCTGACGGGTGCGGTGACCACCCCGTCCAGCTCCCCCTCCAGGGCGAGCTCCACGGCCCGGGCGATGGCGGCCACCATGGCCTTGCCCCCCTCCGGGGTGGGGGCGCCCGGCCGGAGCCGGGCCGGGGCCAGGCGGGAGGTCGGGAGCAGGTCGACCACGCCCGCTTGCCCCCCGGCGTCTTCCGGTCCGTCAACCTCACGCAGGCGCAGCCCGGGGGTCATCTCCACCAAGGCCCCGACGGCCGTGGGGTCGCCCAGGACCACAGGCCGGGCCGCTCCGTAGAGATCGGTCTTCGAGAGCGCCTTGACCACGATCTCGGGACCGATGCCGGCGGGATCGCCCATGGTGATGCCGATGCGGGGGAGGTGAGACATGACGTGGTCCGTGGCTCGTGGTTCGTGTTCGTAGGAAAAGCCGTGTCCGTGGTTCGTGGCTCGTGGCTCGCGAAAAAAGCGGCAAGCGGGAACCTGGTGTGGTTCCGCGGGTTCTTGCGGACCGAAACACGGATCACGGACACGGCTTTTCAGGGCGCATTATGGAAGCGCGCCCCGGCCGTGTCAACGGGTTTGCCGGCCGGCGAGACACCGCCCCGGGGGGGGATCGTCCCGGTGCGTCCAGAGACGGCTCGATTCAGGAGGCGTTTTCGTCCGTCTCCTTGGAGATCGGCCTGAGGCAGTCCTGGGGAAGCCGGTGGGTCCCCTTCCGGTCCAGGGAGACCTCGATGAGGGCGTCCGGGTCGTTCTTGGCGGTGTCCGGGTCCGTGACGATCCCGTGAAGCCCGACGAACCGGTTCATGTAGTCCTCCCAGCTCTCGTCGGTGGAGCGGCGGTACACCTCCACCCGCTGGCCCCTGCGAAACGTCATGCTCCTTCACCTCCTTGCCCGCGTTCCCGAAGACCGGGAGCGGCGATGTCGGCGTGGCTTCGCCCCAGGGCCTTCCGGCCGCAGTCGGTGCAGAGCCTGCCCTGGGACCCGTGCACGGCCAGGCCCTTCACGCGGTCCCGGATGTAGTCGTGGTACCGGGCCGGGCCCAGGGAGGCGCCGCAGCGGCTGCAGCGCTCGATTTTCAACCGGTTCAGGACGGTGCCGCAGAGGCTCAGGATCCGCTCCTCCCCCCGCTCCTCGATGCGCATGGCGCCGGTGGGGCAGTTCTCGGCGCACGCCCCGCACAGGATGCACCGCTCCGCCGTGGTGCGGAGATCGGTCGCCACCGGATGATCGAAGTCGAAGTGTCCCAGCTGGAGGGCGTCGATCCCCATCCGGTCGCGGCAGATCTCCACGCAGCGGCCGCAGCGGATGCAGACGTCGCAGCGGAGGCACCGGAGGCCTTCGTTCCGGGCCTGGTCCTCGGTGAGGCCCAGCTCCACCTGCTGGAAGGTGATGCGGCGCCGCTCCCGGTTGAGCATGGCCATCTCCGGCCGCCTCAGGCTCATCTTGAAGGAGGCGGAGGCCTCCAGGAAGGGGAGGCGCTGGCGGCGTACCGGGACCGGCGGCAGGTTGGGCTGGGGCAGGCCCTGGAGGTAGCGGTCCATGGCCAGGGACGCCCGTTTCCCCGCACCGATGGCCTCCACCACGGTGGCCGGGCCCAGAACCGCATCCCCGCCGGCGAACACGCCCGGAACCGAGGTCTCCATGCTGGCGGTGCGGGCCGAGATGGTTCTCCGGTGGGTCCACCTCAGGCCCTTCCAGCCGTCGATGCCGGCCGGGTCCACCTCCTGGCCGATGGCGGTGATGACGGCGTCCAGGTCCATGAGGTGATCGCTTCCCTCCACCGCCGCGGGACGGCGCCTTCCGCTCTCGTCCGGCGGGCCGAGCTCGGTCCGGATGCAGGAGAGGCCCGAGACGCAATCGTCCGTGCACGCCACCTCCGTGGGCACGGTGAGAAAGCAGAACCGGACGCCCTCCTCCTCGGCCTGGAGGATCTCCTCCTCGCTCGCGGGCATCTCGGACCGGGTCCGCCGGTAGATGAGGGTGACCTCCTCGGCCCCGAGGCGGAGGGAGGTGCGGGCCGCATCGATGGCCACGTTTCCGCCCCCGATGACCGCCACCCGGCGGCCCGGCCGGCGGCGGTCCCCCAGGGCCGTGCGGCGGAGAAGACCCACCGCCTCCAGGACCTGGGGCGCCCGGTCCTCCCCCGGGATGCGCATGGCGTAGGCGCTGTGGGCGCCCACGGCCAGGAAGTAGGCGTCGAACCCCTCGTCCTGGAGATCGTCGAGGCTCACGTCCCGGCCGAGACGGGTGTTGAAGCGGAAGGTCACGCCCAGCTCCTCGATGGCCGCCACCTCCCGGTCGATCACCTCCCTGGGGAGGCGGTAGCGGGGGATGCCCACCATGAGCATGCCGCCTGCATGGGGCAGGGCCTCGAGGACCGCCACCCGGTGGCCCTTCAGGGCGAGGTAGTAGGCCGCGGTCAGCCCGGCCGGCCCGGCGCCCACCACGCAGACCCGCTTCCCCGTGTCCGGGGCCTTTTCCGGGTTGCGGTAGCGGCCCTCCGAGATGGCGCGCTCCGCGGCAAAGGCCTTGATCTCCTTGATGGCCACGGGCGTGTCGATGCGTCCCCGGACGCACATGAACTCGCACGGATGGGTGCAGACCAGGCCGCAGACCCACGGGAAGGGGTTGTCCTTCCGGATGAGCTCCACGGCCTCGTCCTCGCGCCCCATGGCGACCAGGGTGACGTAGCCCGGCACGTCGATCCCGGCCGGGCAGGCCATCTGGCAGGGGGCTGGGGTGAGGATCCTGCAGTCCCCGGTGGGGCAGTTGCCGGTCTCGATGTGGCTCCGGAACACCTCGCCGTGGGTGTCCAGGGCGTCGATCAGACGGCGGCCGGCGTTTCGGCAGACCGTATCCGGGCCCTCCTCCGCGAGCCGCTCCGCCGTGGAGCGCAGCAGGGAAAGGTGGTCGGGGCCGGCGCTGCCCGCGGAGATGTCCTCCAGGAGCTCCAGGAGGCTCTCGACCCGCTGAAGGCACCGGGGGTGGACCAGGCGTCCCGTGGTGGAGAGCTCGGACAGCTCGGCTGCGGCCTTGAACACCTCGCAGGAGGCCTCTTTCATGGAACCCCTCCTCTCCCCTGGCTCACGTCTCGTCCAGGGCCGCCACGGTCCGGGCATGGCGCTCCCTTCGCACCGGGTGAATGCTGTTGGGCTCCCCGAAATGGAGGCAGCGGGTGGTGCATACGGTCACGCACGCGGGATCCAGTCCCTGGTCCACCCGGTCCATGCAGTAGTCGCACTTGACCGCCTTGCGGGTTTCGGGGTCCCACTGGGGCGCCCCCCAGGGGCAGGCCGACATGCAGGCCTTGCAGCCCACGCAGAGCTCGGGGTCCACGAAGACGATGCCGTCCGACGGGCGCTTCTGCATGGCGCCGGTGGGGCAGGCGGCCACGCACCAGGGCTCCTCGCAGTGAAAGCAGTGCATGAAGGTGTAGGCCGCCCTGGGCAGCCCCCCGTTGAGGGTCGGCCCCACCGTGACGATCTGGCTGATCTTCGGGCCCACGGGGAGCTCCTTGTGGCTCTTGCAGGCGACCGAGCAGGCGTGGCACCCGATGCATTTCTTTTTGTCCTGGAACAGGAAGTAGTCGCTCATGGCTTCTCCTGAAACGTTTCACTCCTGGGATTGCAGGGGCCGCACGGACACGAAGGTGTGGTGGAAGGCCGGGCTCCCCCCGATCTCGTCCGAGACGTTCTCCTGCAGCACGGCGTCGCTGACGCCCCGGCCGCAGGTGCGGGCGGCGCGCCGGGCCTCGTGCCCGAAGCCGTGCACCATGAAGACCGCCTCCGGGTGGATCAGGTCCGTGACAAAGGCCTTCATGCGGCCGGATCCCCGCTCCGATGCGACCTCGACCCGGTCCCCGTCCCGAATGCCCAGGGCCTCGGCGGGTTCCCTGTGGATCCAGAGCGCGTTCTCGGGGCAGAGCTCGTGGAGGTAGGGGTTGTTCTGGGTCGAGACGTGGGTGTGAAGCGCCACGCGGCCGGTGGTGAGGCGGAACCGGCCTTCGGGGGGACGGGGCACGGGCTCGTAAGGGGGGAAGGAGGCGTAGCCGGCCTCCTCCAGCAGGGAGGAGACGAGCTCGATCTTCCCGGAAGGGGTCTTGAAGACGAGGCCCTCGGCCCGGTCCCAGAAAATGGGCTTGTCCGCGTAGGCGACGAACCCGCCCGTGTCGAAGTCCTCGAGGCGGAAGCCGGTTCCCTCCAGCTGCCAACGGACCAGGTCCTCCACGCTCTCGTAGGGGAAGTAGGCCCCGATCCCGAGCCGCTCCCCCAGACGCTTGAGGATCAAGGGGCCGCTCAGGGTGTCGTACCGCGGCTCCACGGCCTTGCGGCGGAGGAACATCTGGGGCTTCAGGCCGTTGGCCTGTTGAATGCAGTCTGTGCGCTCCAGGTAGGTCGACTCGGGAAGGACCACGTCCGCGTACCAGGCGATGTCGCTGTAGTTCACGTCGATGGCCACAATGAGGTCCAGCTTGTCCAGGGCTTCCTTGGTCAGGTTCGTGTCGGGGATGGACATGAGCGGGTCGAACCGGTAGGCGATCAGGGCCTTGACGGGATAGGGGTCCTCGTCCAGGATGGCCCCGGGCAGGCGCTGGGCCACGCCGTGGTTCGGGTCCGGCAGGGGAAAGTCGGGTGTGCCCACCTTGTCGAACCGGGGTGCGTCGACGGGCGGAAAGGTCTGCTCCGTGAGCTTCCGCGCGGGGTTTCCCCCCACCTCGCCCGGACCCTTCTTGAAGAAGTACCCGCCCTTGGCCTCGATGCTTCCCATGAGCACGTTCAGGATCAGGATGGATCGGCGGAGGTGGATCTCGTTCGTGTGATTGGCGCCCCGGTACCCGAAGTGGAAGATCACCGACGGTTTGTCCCGGCTGATCTCGCGGGCCAGGTCCACGATCTCCCCGGCGGGGATCCCGGTCTCCTGCTCCGCCCACTCGGGCGTGTGGGGCGCGACGAAGGTGCGAAGCGTCTCGAGCCCCTCGACCCAGCGGGCCACGTACGCCTCGTCGTGAAGCCGTTCCCTCAGGATCACGTGGATGAGTGCGTGGTTGAGCGCCAGGTCGGTGCCGGGCCGGATCATCCAGTACCGGTGGGCCTTGGTGGCGGTCACGGTGACGCGGGGGTCGATGTAGGTGATGCGGGCCCCGGCGTCCAGGGCCTTCATGAGGGCCCGGACCTGCTTCACCTCGACGGACTCGAAGAAGTTCCGGCCGTAGAACACGATGTGCCGCGTGTTGGCGTAGTCCATGCCCATCTGCCCGTCCGTGTACCCGAACAGGCTGCGGCAGGCCGTGTTCACCGACCCCTTGCACAGGGCGTCGTGGGTGAAGTGGTTCGGGGAGCCCAGGGCCTTCAAAAAGGTCTTGCTCACGTGGGTGCTGAGCTGGGTCCGCTCCCCCAGCACCAGGCTGCGGGGCCCGTACCGGTCCATCACCTCGCGGAGCCTGGCGGCCGTGTGGTCCAGGGCCTCGTCCCAGCCGGCCTCCCGCCACGCCCCCGAGCCCCGGGGGCCGGTCCGGATCAGCGGGGTCTGGACCCGCTGGGGGTCGTACAGGAAGGACCTGCCCGCAGCCCCCCGGGGGCAGAGGCTCCCTTCCATGCCCGCAACGTGGGGGTTTCCTTCGATGAACAGCACCTTGCCGTTCTCCACGGTGACCCGAATGGGGCAGCGCACGGAGCACATGAAACACAGGCTGAACGCCTCACTCTTCATCATTGTCTCCTTTGGGTGCACACCCAAGATCATGCTTCCGCGGGCATGCGCCATGGATCGGTGTTCCGGGGAGGCCCGCCCGGGCATCCCCGGGTAAGGCCTAGCAAAACCCGTGCCCCGCTCTCGCGCCCGGCGGGCGGGCGGCGCGGGGGCCGAGCTCCCGGCCCTGGAGACGGCTGAAAGGCCGATGGAGCCCGTCCGGCCGGGAGGATCCGCGGCGGGGCACCGACTGAGGCCGGACCGTCCTTTCCGCACCGGGCCTCCCGCCGCTCCGCCCTGTGCAGTAATTCGTTTGCACACGGGGTGAAAACCGCCTATCATGGAGACACCATGTTCTCGATCACGCCGCGATATCAAGGACTTTTCGGTGCAAGCCGATGTTTGCACCAGCGGCTTGGCCGCCCGGTCGCACGGCTCGCCCTGACGGTGGCCCTGGTGGCGGCGCCCGCCTCCGCCCCGGCCATCCAGGTCCACCCCGCGCCCGAGGGTCTGTACGCACACCAGATCGCCCACCTGTTTCTCGCCCTTTCCCTCGGGTTCTTCGCGTTCTGGCTCCAGCGGAGGCGGCTGGTGGAAACCCGCGGGTGGCGCCTGATCCAGGCCGCCTGCCTCCTGCTCGTGCTCTGGAGCCTCGCGGCCATGACCGGGCACCATCTGGAGGGGCGCCTGCCGGAGGAGGCGCTCCGGTCGGTGGACAACGAACGGTTCCTGGCGGTGGTAAGCCCGTGGACGGTCCTCTACTACCTCCTCAAGATGGACCACTTCTTCTGCGTCCCGGCCATGGCCCTCCTCTACCTGGGGTTGAGGCGCCTCAGGGGAGGCTCTGGAGGAGAGACGCCGTGAGCCCGCTCCTCCTCCCGCTCTGGCCGGTCAAGGCCGTGGACATCGCGGGCTCCACCCTGATGATCGTGCTTTCCGTGCTCTGCGTGCGGGACGCCTTCGCCCTGGGCCGCCGGGAGCCCCGGAGCGTGATCTGGACCTATCTCCGCTGGTTCGCTCTGGCGCTCCTCCTGTTTTCGGTCTCCCGTTCGGTGAGCCACCTGATCAAGTACCTCCTCATGGACACGGGGAGGCAGGAGGACTGGATCGCGCTGCGTCCCCTCACCGGCTCCCTCAACACCATCTCCTTCGTGATCGTGGGCTCCATCACCCTCTTTTTTCGACGGGTCCACAGCATCTACCGGCGGACCGTGGAGGACAAGCGCCAGATCGAGCAGGCCCACGGGCAGATCGTCCGGCTCAACGAGAACCTGGAGCGCATGGTCCTGGAACGGACCCGGGAGCTGTCCGCCTCCGAGGAGAAGTACCGGCGCGTGTTCGAGGGGTCCAAGGACATGCTTGTCATCCTGGACGGAGGCGGGTCCATCCTGGACCTGAACCGGGCCGGGGCGGAGATGCTCGGTTGCGGCCGGTCCGGGGATCTCGTGGGACGAAACCTGTTCGCGGACTTTTTCCTGGAGCCCTCCCCGGCTGCGGTGCTCGAGGCGCTGGACCGGAGGGACGCGGTCAAGGACCTGGAGGTCCGGCTGCGCAGGGCGGAGGGCGACGAGCTCCTCGGGCTCTTCTCCGCCACGGTGCGGGACGCCGAGGGCGCCGGCCTGTCGGGCATCGAGGCCACGATCAAGGACGTGACGGCGCGCCGTGTGATGGACGCCCGGCTCCAGCAGGCCGAGAAGCTGGCCTCTCTGGGCCAGCTCTCCGCCGGCGTGGCGCACGAGATCAACAACCCGCTGGGCCTCATCCTGGGCTACACCCAGCTGATCATGAAGGAGGCGGGCGTGGAAAGCCCCTCCTACGAGGACCTCAAGATCATCGAGAAGCACGCCATGGGCTGCAAGAAGATCGTCGAGGATCTGCTCCAGTTCTCCCGTTCCATGGAGACGTCCAAAAAGCCGTCGAGCATCAACGACCTGTTGGACGGGGTCCTCCGTGTCCTCAGGGGCAACTTCTCCAAGGACGGGGTGGCGCTGGAGGAAGCCGTCGACCCCGATCTGCCCAGGGTGACCGTGGACTCCGAGAAGATGGAGCAGGTCTTCATGAACCTGCTCATCAACGCCCGCCAGGCCATCGAGGGGCAAGGCGCCGTCCGCGTGCAGACCGCCTTTCACCCCGGGGCTCGAGAGGTCACTGTCACGGTGTCCGACAACGGCTGCGGCATCCCCCAGGAGGTGCTGCCCAAGATCTTCGACCCCTTCTACACCACCAAGCCCACCGGCATGGGCACCGGGCTGGGCCTGTCCGTGAGCTACGGGATCGTACAGGACCACGGGGGGAGCATCGAGGTGGAGAGCGCGCCGGGGAGGGGCGCCGTGTTCACGATCCGCCTTCCCCTGGAAGCCGGGCCGCCCCGGGAGACCGGGTGAGGGAGAGGCTGCGGCCCTCAGACGCGAAGGAGCAGTACGCATGGAAGACAGAGGAAAGCTGCTGATCGTGGACGACGAGCCCGACATGCTGGCCCTGCTCGAGAGGACCCTGGCCCCGGAGACGGGCTGGGAGATTCGGACGGCCGCCTCGGGAGAGGCTTGCCTGGCCGTGATGGGGCAGGCCCCCCCGGACCTGGTCCTCCTCGACATCCGGATGCCCGGGCTCGACGGCATGGATCTGCTCGAGCGCATTCGGGAGATGGCGCAGGCCCCGACCGTGGTCATGATGACCGCCTACGGGGTCATCGACCTGGCCGTGGAGTCCATTCGAAAGGGTGCCTACGACTTCATCACCAAGCCCTTCGACAACACGCGCCTGGTCCTGACCCTGAGGAAGGCCATGGAGTACCACCGGCTGCTGCACGAGAACCGGGACCTCCAGGAGCTGGTGCAGGGTCCGAGCCTGTTCCAGGGGATGGTGGGCGCGAGCCCGTGCATGAGGGAGGTGTTCGAGACCATCCGCATGGTGGCGAAGACCGACGCCACCGTCCTCGTGACCGGCGAGTCCGGCACGGGCAAGGAGCTTGCGGCGCGTGCGATCCACCGGCTCTCTCCGCGCAGGGGACGGGCGTTTGTCGCGGTCAACTGCCCGGCGCTGCCCGAGAACATCCTGGAGACGGAGCTGTTCGGGTACGCGAAGGGGGCGTTCACCGACGCGAAGCAGGACAAAAAGGGCCTGTTCCAGGAGGCCGACAAGGGGACCGTCTTTCTCGACGAGATCGGGGATCTGCCCGCCAACCTGCAGACCAAGCTGCTCCGGGTGCTCCAGGAGAAGGAGATCAAGCCGGTGGGGGAGACGCGCAGCGTGAAGGTGGATGTCCGGGTGGTGGCCTCCACGAACCGGGATCTCCGGGAGCAGATGAAGGCGGGCGCCTTTCGCGAGGACCTCTTCTACCGGCTCGACGTGGTGGGCGTGAAGCTGCCCCCGTTGAGGGAGCGGAAGGAGGACCTCCCCCTCCTGGTGGAACACTTCCTGAAGCGGCACGCCCGTGAGCTTCAGCGACCGGGCCTCACGGTGCCGCCGGGGTTCATGGAGGCCCTCCAACAAAGCACCTGGCAGGGAAACATCCGGGAGCTGGAGAACGTGCTGAAGCGGTCGGTGATCATGGCGAGGGACGGCGCCCTGGCATTTCCGGAACCGCCCGAAGGCCGGAGCGAGACGCCCCCGGAGTCGACGGCGCTCCTCGATCTGCCTTACCGCGAGGCCAAAGACCGGGTCCTTCAATCCTTCAACCGGGACTACCTCGCCGCGCTCCTGGCACGGCACAACGGCAACGTGACCCATTCCGCCCGCGCCTGCGGGCTCGAGCGGCAGTCCCTCCAGCAGCTCCTCAGGCGCTACGGGGTCCGTGCCGAGGCCTACCGGGAGCCGTCCTCTTAAGCCCGCCCGGACCGTCCTTCTCTCCGGTCCCATTCCGCACGGGGGCGGCGAAGAGGGTGCAAGCATGGTCTTGCACCTCCGCGCCGCTCTTCTTTCACTCCCTCCCGGGTCTGAAAAAAACATCAATGAATCCGGTTAGATAGGAGCATCTCGCTCTCGGGCACGCATCTTGCGTCTCGGCCTCGTCCAAAGGGGTGAGACCGATGGCGTTCGTTTGGGTGATCGACGAGGACCGCGAGGAGGCGGCGTGGATCGAGAGGGTCGCCAGGAACCTCGGCCACCGTACCCGGGTCTTCCCGGCGGTGCGTGCGGCGGTGCCGGGCTTGCGGGCCGGCCCTCCCGACATCGCCTTCGTGAGCGCCGGAAAGCAGGGGGAACGGGCCGAAGAGCGGTTGCGCGTCATGGAAGCGGAGGGCCTGCCGGCCGGACGCGTCCTCCTGGTGGCCGGCGGCCCCCAGGCGGGCCGGCTCCGGCGGAGGCACGAGCACCGGCTCGCGGGCGTCCTGAAACGGCCGCTGGGACTGGAGGTCCTGGCGTTTCATCTGAGCCGGACGGGTGGGGCCCTTGAGGGCGCGCCCCATCCAGAGTCCAAGGAGGTTTGAGAATCATGAGCAAAAAGCGTGTCTATTGGGTGTCCGCAGTCCTGGTGGTGCTGTCCTTCGCCGCCGTGGCCCTCGCCCAGCCGGGGGATGCGCTCACGACGCCGGGCATGGCCGAGAAGATGAAGGCGGCCATTGGAAAAAGCCTCGAAGACGAGGCGTTCGAGGCCAAGACGCGGGAGGTGGTCGAGCCCGGAGCGGAGGAAGGGTTCCTGGGCATCCCGGGGGCGCCGCAGCCCAGCCTCATCGCGGCCCTGCTCTGGGCCGTCTGGGTGGGCTGGATCTTCTCCACGGTCGGGGCCTTCGGGGGCATCATG
>Ga0207797_1000418_pt1 | contig 32905 bp, 32 predicted proteins | sample PRCRCaboRojoPR_6_FD_187275 | JGI IMG/M metagenome (GOLD analysis project Ga0207797, IMG submission 187275) | Marine sediment microbial community from Cabo Rojo, Puerto Rico - PR CR 10% Liquid 1 (SPAdes) | ecosystem: Environmental > Aquatic > Marine > Coastal > Sediment | place: Cabo Rojo, Puerto... | reverse complement strand
AGTGGGAGGGTTCCGGTTCCGAACATCCCCATCAGGACGACAGCCGCCACACCGTAGATGGCAAACAGGATCGAGCCGACGATGGCCATCCTGGCTTTCAGTCCGAGGTGCTCCATATCGGGACGCCTATTGGTCCCGACACAAAACCCCGGCGGTCGTTGAAGCCCATTCAGGCCACTTGTACTCACTTCTGAATAGCACTGGTGGGCTCCTGGCCCCGGAGACGAATCCGCCCCGCCCTGCCCCGGAGAGCGCCACGCTTTTGCCCCCAGGCGGCAACTCCCGCGTATGTTCGGCGGAGGCGGCATGAACCCGCGGAAGATGGAGCAGATGATGAAGCAAATGGGGATCGACCTCGAGGAACTCGACGCGGCGGAGGTCGTGATCACGCTCGAGGACGGCACCCGATTGGTCTTCGACGACGCCGACGTCACGAAGATGGACGCCCGAGGGCAGGAGACCTACCAGGTCGTCGGCGAGCCCGAGGAGATGGCCGGGAGCGAGGAACCGGCGACGACCGACGAACCCGAGGAGGCCCAGACGACGGGCGAGGCCACGGCAGGGGGCGACGCCATTCCCGATGACGACGTGAAACTCGTGGCCCAGCGCACCGGCGCTTCGAAAGACGAGGCCCGTGCGGCTCTCGAGGACGCTGACGGGGACCTCGCCGCCGCGATCGCCGCCCTCGAGTGATCCTGCTCGTCCGCGACGACCGCGAGTTCCTCGCGGCGCCAGGCGACGAGGTCCACACCGATCTGGGCGTCATCGAGGTTCCCGAGGACGTCGACCCCGGCGACGAGCTCGAGACCCACCTCGGAGAACCGTTCCGGGTCCGGGACCTCCGCGGGCCGGACCTGTTCGCCCACCTCGAGCGCACGGGGGCCCCAATGGTCCCGAAGGACGTCGGCCTGCTCGTCGGACACACTGGCGTGGCGGCTGGCGACCGGGTGCTCGACGCCGGCACGGGTACGGGTGTTCTGGCGGCCTATCTGGGACGGGTGGGGGCGACGGTCCTGACCTACGAGCGTAAGGAATCCTTCGCCGCGACCGCCAGGGAGAACATGGCGCTTGCCGGCGTCGAGGACCGGGTCACGGTGCGGGCCGGCGACGTCACCGAGGATCTAGACGCGCTCTCAGGATTCGACGTCGTGACCCTCGATACGGCGGACGCTCCCGCGGTCGTCGAGGCCGCTCGAGACCTGTTGGTTTCGGGCGGGTTCGTCGCGGTGTATTCCCCCTTCGTCGAGAGCGCCCGGTCGGTTCACGAGGCTGCTACTGCGGCCGGCCTGACGGATCTGGAGACACTCGAGACGATCCAGCGGCGGATGGACTTCGACGAGCGAGGATCCCGGCCCACGACCAAGGGGGTCGGCCATACGGGATACCTGACGGTCGGTCGGGCACCCTAACAGGTCGGTTTCTCCGGGTCCTGGACCCCCGCCTGCAAGCGTTCAGTCGTCATCAGCAGCCACGGCTGGCGGCGGGTCCCGGAACCCGACAGTGATCGCCGAGCGCTCCAGGACTTCGGCGACCGCCCCCCGGTTCCGGGCGAAGAGCCAGACGCTCGCGAGGACGTAGATCGCGGTGTACACCAGGAGCATCTCGTAGCTCGAGAGCCCCACCTCGACGCCCCGCACGATGGCGAACTCCACGAGGACCTGGGAGCTGAAAAGCACGAGCAGGGCGAGGGCCTCCCGTACCGAGAACTCGAAATCGACCAGGAGACCGAGCGCGAACAGCGACTGGGCGGCCGTGAGCCAGATCTCGCCAGCCTGCTTCTGGTCGAAGCTCAGGGTGCCGTACTGGCCGAGTGCGATGGAGTACACCACGACGAGGGTGCCGATGAGCAGGGTCCACTGATTCAGCTTCGAGGAGATGAGCGCGTTGAACCCCGCGGTCGTGCGGGCCTTGTTGACCAGGTAGGCCACGACGATGAGTTCCGGCGACTCGGAGGCGAGGGGTGCGATCCACTGGATCATGAAAAAGGAGGGGAGGCCGACGGCGGTTCCCAGCGTCTCGAGCCCGTGGGCGAAGGGCTTCACCGCAACGAGCAGGAGGACACCCGCGTAGCCAAAGAGGAGGACCACTGCGGTCACCCGGAGCGGCCGCGACAGCGACTGGAGGAAGTGGACGACGCCGTGGGTGGTCTCCACCGGTTCGACCGACCCCCGGAGGACGATACCGATATACGCGACGTAGAGGCCGACCAGAACGAGCGTATCGACCAGCCCGATACCCCCGTTCAGCGGGACGAGGAAGGCCCACAGGGTGGCAAGTGCCAGGAAGAGGACCTCGAGGTGGATGTCGTGGTCGAGCCGCACTGCGTCCCGAAGGAACCCCTCCCGGCGGACGACGGACCGATCACCGCCCGCTCCCCGGCGGAAGAGCGTGAAGAGTGCGATTCCCGACCAGCCAAGCCCGATGAGGATCCGGTTTGCGCCCGTCATGTTCGCGACGGCGAGGTTCCCGGCCTCGATCCCGCGAGCCGTGCCCGCGAACTGGCCCGCTTCCCAGGCGTAGAGGGCGTCGACTGCGTATTCAGGGGCCACTGCGAGCACAGCCAGCACTGCTATCGCGAACGCTCGCGGCACGTCCTTCTCGGCGGTTTCGGCGGCCCAGGCGAGGAGGAATGCCGTCCCGAGGACGGCGATGCCGCTCAGCAGTACGGTGGTCCCGGGATCGAGGGTCGCTGTGACGCCCGAGACAGAGACACCGATCCAGGGAACGGTCAGTCCGACGGCGAGAACGAGGGCGACGGCGGCTCGACGGACCATCAGTCCGGTCCTCCGATAGTGACGGTCCGTGCGGGCTCGGCCGCTCGATAGATTCCGAGCGAGCGGGTCCTGTCGTCGATCATACCAACGTTCCGCCGCGGGAGCCCATAAATCGCTCATTGCGCTCGAAACGCCAACAATCGGCAGGTTCACCCCACTCTGCTCCCTGATTTCTCGCAGAGTTGGTCAAAGTAGAGAACCGCTTCGAGAGCCCTTGAAACTCGTATAGAGGGCAGAATGAGGGGTTAGCTTGCCCCGGGACCCGATTTCAGCCGGTATCGTGGATCTCCGCGGCGGGGGCAGCGCGCTGGACGCTCCTGATCCCACGCTTCGCGCCTTGCTTCGAGGTGTACCCCTCGCCGCTGGCGGCGATGATCTGCTCGTTCGTCGCGACCAGCCGCCAGCGCCACTCGCCGGCACTGTCTTGGAAGAGTTCGAAGCGGGGCTGGTTGGGCATGGTCGGACCTGACGGCCGAGACTATTGAATGATTCGTCGGCGGACTAGTGGTCGTCTTCGCGCCAGCGATGATCGCACTTCGTACAGACGAAAAAGCGGGTCTCTGACTCGTCTGCGGAGCGGATCTGCTGCATGTACCAGTAGGCCTCCTCGTGGCCACACTCCGGGCAGTGCACCTCGGTGGTGGGCAGGCCGGCGTCGCCCCCGGCACTCGTCTCGATGATCTCCTGGACCTCCTGTTCCTCGGAGACGACGTAGTCCGCGTCGGGGTCTTTGGGTTGTTTGTGGCCACAGCTCGTACAGATCCACAGGCCGTCCTCGGCCCGCATCATCGAGCCGCAGTCGTCACAGAATTCCATTGGTGGGCCGATATTGGACTCTGCCGCTTAAGCCCACCGGCTTCCGCCGGTCGACGGGCCGGTGACCCGCATCGCGGGCGAGCGGCAGTCCCGGATTCCAAACACGCAAGTCGGGGCCGGTATTACCCCGCGTCGATGGGTCTCTTGGGCACCGACCGACGCGTGTTGGTCCTCGCGTTCGCCCGGATGGCTGACGCGTTGGGCAACTCGTTTCTCATCGTCGTCCTGCCCCTGTACATCGCCTCGGGGCGGGTCCACCTGGAGGGGCTCGTCGGGACGACGATTCCGCTCGGGATCACCTCCCTCGCGCTCACCGAGTCCCTGCTCATCGGGCTTGCTCTTTCGCTGTTCGGGTTTCTCAATAGCTTCAGCCAGCCGCTGACCGGCCGCTTTTCGGATCGGACGGGTCACCGCAAGCGATTCATCTTGTTCGGCCTCGCACTGCTGGGCGTCGCGAGCGGGGCGTATGCATTCGTCAGCGACTACCGACTGGTCCTCCTCTTCCGTGTCCTCCAGGGTATCGGCGCGGCCTTTACCATCCCGGCGACCGTCGCGCTGGTCAACGAACTGGCGACCGGCGCCAGGACCCGGGGCGGGAACTTCGGCGTCTTCAACACGTTCAGATTGATCGGCTTCGGATTCGGTCCCGTCATCGCCGGCGTGGTGGTGGAGGTATGGGGGTTCGACGCAGCCTTCGCTGTCGCCGTGGGTGGGGCCTTCGTGAGCTTCCTGCTCGTCACGTTCCTGGTCTCGGACCCGGAGGCCACGGAATCGACGGCCGGGGAGGAACTCTCGATCGCCGTGCGCGGCCCGCCGGGGAAGCTGCTCGATCCGGTGTTCGCACTCGGCCTGGGCACCGTCGCGATGGGGATCGCGATCGCCCTCTTCGCCACCCTCGAGGCCCAGATCAACGCCCGGTTGGACCAGCCGACGGTCCTCTTCGGGCTGGAGTTCGGCGCGGTCACCCTGGCGAACATCCTCTTCCAGATCCCGGTCGGCAGGGCCAGTGACGTGTACGGACGACGCCCATTCCTGCTCATGGGATTCGTCATCCTGGCCCCGGCGACGCTGGCCCAGGGCTACGTCCTCACGCCACTCACGATGACCCTCGCGCGACTCGGCCAGGGAGTGGCCGTCGCCATGGTGTTCGCTCCTTCGCTGGCGGTCGCGGGGGACTTGGCCCGGAAAGGAACCTCCGGGACGACCCTCTCCGTGCTCACGATGGCCTTCGGCCTCGGCGTCGCGATCGGTCCACTCAGTTCCGGCTTTCTCGAGCGATTCGGCTTCGCGGTTCCCTTCGCCGTGGGTGCCGCCCTGTCTGTCCTCGCGCTCGTGATCGTTTACACGCAGGTTGGCGAGACCCTCGAGGATGCGGACTCGATACTCGGCTGATTCCAGGGATCGACGCCTTGAGACAACGCGTCGTCGGAGTCGGTCCCGCGGCTCGCGGCTCGCGAAGCCGCCCCTCCGGTGGCGGTCCATGGGATCACCAATCGGAGTCCCTCGGGGCGCGGCCCGGGAACCCAGTAGTTCGCGCCTTCGCCCGCGGACACGCTCGATCGAGCTCGCGCGCAATGTAATCAATTGGTCACAGATACGAAAGCAATAGCACCTTGTCCCGCTCACACCGGCGGCAGGCGGTCACAGTGACAACGGTGGCAGTCGATCAGCCTGATGGCCGTGGCCGCCAGTCACTCGAAGTCGGGTTCCCGGTCCTCGAGGAAGGCCGCCATTCCCTCGCGCTGGTCGTGGCTGCCGAACAACCCGGCCCAGGCCCGTCGCTCGAAGTCCAGGCCCGCAGACAGTGTGGTCTCGTATCGCGCGTTCAAAGCCTCCTTGGCCGTCGCGAGTGCGAAACCCGGTTTCTCGGCGAGTTCGGCGGCGAGGTCGGCGACGTGGTCGTCCAGGTCGTCGTGGGCGATCACCTCACCCACCAGCCCGATTTCGTGGGCGTCGCTGGCGTCTACCCGGTCGCCGAAGTAGATGAGTCGACGAGCCATCTCGTCGCCGACCAGGGCAGGGAGGCGCTGGGTTCCACCCCATCCCGGGATGATGCCGAGATCGATCTCCGTCTGCCCGATCACGGCCCGCTCGCTTGCCACGCGGAGGTCACAGGCCAGCGCGAGTTCCGCGCCGCCACCGAAGGCGTACCCGTTGATCGCTGCGATGGCCGGCCCAGGGAACTCGCGGATGGCATCGACGACGCCGTGTCCCAGTCGGGCGTACTCGTCGGCCTCCGCGGTGGTGAGGTCCTGCATGGCGGCGATGTCCGCGCCGGCGACGAAGGAATCGTCGCCGGCACCGGTCAGCACCAGCACCCGGACTCCGTCAGCCGCCGCCTTCTCGATGGCCTCTTCCAGTTCGACGAGGGCGGACCGGTTCAGGGCATTGAGACGGTCTGGTCGATCGACGGTGATGGTGGCTACGCGGTCCTCGACCGCGAGTCGCACACTCGGGGACATGCCCGTCGGAACGCGGCGGCGGGCCATAAGTTCCTGGGGGTGGGGGCAGGACCGCGTCGAACTGCACTGGTCGGTGGTCCCGGCAACCCGGGAGTGATGCAGAAGGCGGAAATACGCCGGGCGAAGACCGTGGCGTATGGCCCTCTCGGAGCAGGCGCGGTCCCGCCTCGCCGATATCGCGGACCGCGAGCCCACGAAGAACAAGGAACTCCAGGAGGCATGGGGGATGGAGAGCGGCAGCGAGGTCCACCAGTACCTGGAGGCCGAGCTCCGCGATTACTACTATCGCGACGAGAACAGCCTGATTTGTGTCACGGAGGAAGGGAAAGCCCTCATCGGCGGGGCTGGCGGCGAGTCGGGCGTCGCCGTCGAACTCTCGGGCATCGAACGCGAGGTCTTCGCGGTGGTCCCGGGACCCGGCGAGCGCTCGGAAAGTGTCGTCTCGATCCTCCATCGGGTCGAGGACGAATTCGACGTGGATCCGACCGTCGAGGCGGTCAGAAAGGCCCTCCAGACGCTCGCTCGGAAGGGCGTTCTCGAGAAGGTGATGCGGTCAGTTCCGACCTACCGACTCGCGCTGCCGCGCTCGGAGGTCGAATTGCTCTCGGCGGACCCGGCCTGACGCTGTCGGGCGCGCCGCTCGGCGAGCACGCGCGCTACGGTCCCGCCCGGCCCGCCCGAGAGCGGCCACCCCCGCTGCCGCCAGGCAGGCGGCTCGGGTTCGAACTGCGGACAGCCGCCCCGACACTCGTGGGCGGTCTGTTCCCGGTCTTTTGCCCGGCAGTACGGGACGTAGGTGGGGTCCACGCGCAGGAGATCGAAATGGCGGCAATCTGATCGCATCGTGTCGATGTACCCCCGCCACCCGCGCTCGTAGGCTCGCTCGCCGATCTCCAGGCGCTTGTCCCGCTTTTCCGCCGGCGACATGTATTCGAACGTGGCTGCGGACTGGTCGTACCCGCCGGTCTCGGCACGGTCGACGATCCGGGTGCCCGGCCGGTCCACCTCGAGCGATCGTGGTTGCCAGAGGACCTCCGCACCCTGGGCTCCCCCGTCGGCCGCGATCTCGAGGGTCAGGATGCCCACGTCCACCGGGATCTGCTCCAGGAGGGCGGGTTCGACGCGGTCACCGGTCCGCTCGGTCGCGAGCCAGACCTCGTCGGCCAGGCCCAGGGCGACGTCGCGCTCGAGTTGGCCCTGGAGCGCCCTCGCGGCGCTGGCGTCCAGGTCCGGTTTGTTCTCGATGGCAACCACGCGGTCGATCCAGTCCGGATACGGGCGGATCCGACGGATTTCGATACGCCGACCCTGTTTGCGGGACTCGAGGACGTCGCGGTCGGCTGCCTCGTGGATGGCCTCTCGTACGTACCGCCAGGGATAGCCCGGATGCGGGAGCGCATCCCGGTAATACGCCCAATCTGCGGGTGCGTTCCGGACGACGTGGAGCAGGTCCCCGTTCAGGCGTTCGGGGCCGAAGGCTCCACGCTCGCCGAGCGCTGTCGAATCCACCTCGAACACCAGCGTATCCCAGCGTCGGCGGCCCCAGCCGAGCTGTCTCGCAACCAGCACCGGCACGTCGCGGTCGCTCCCGGGGGGCCAGGAGCGTTCAGCCCAGGCGCAGACCCGGAGTTCGAACCCGAACTCCGTCCCCGGACCCATATCAGGGGTCGACGTCCTCCAGGTGGTCGTGGGCGTCCTCGAGGATCTCGCGGGGGCCGTCCTGGGTAATCGTGTTGATGGCCTGGTCGTAGTCCCGCCACTGCAGGTCGCGGTGCTCGTGGGAGAGCTCCGCGCTGGCCTCGAAGGATTTTGCGATGAACAGGTGGACCGTCTTGTGAATGCGGTCACCGTTGGCCTCGAAGACGTAGTCATAATCCTCGCGGAAGCCGTCAACGAGGCGGAAATCCTCGATGCCGGCTTCCTCTTTCACCTCCCGTATTGCCGTCTGTTGTAACTCCTCGCCGTTCTCGACGCCGCCCTTCGGGAACTCCCAGTCCCCTGGGCGACTCTTGAGGAGGAGGTACTCGCGCCGGCCGCGCGTATCCCGGTAGAGAATGGCGCCGGCGCTCGTCGCTTCTACCGTCATTACTGGCTCATAAACGGCCGCGAAATAAGAGAATATCGGAGTGTGTGACGATACCACCCCGCCGGCCAGAGCACAGGTTTTTGAATCGCGGCGCCCTCGGGACAGCTATCGGCTATGACCACTGTGACCCGCATCCGGCTCCGGAGTGGCGATCGCGAGACCCTGGAGTCGGTCGTCGGCCAGATCAAAGCGCGCTGTCGTCGGAAGGGTGCCGAATTCAAGGGTCCACACTCCGATAGCCCCGAGACCGTCGAGGTGTCACTCTACAAGCGACTCGACGGCGATCCCGGGGCCACGTATCCGGCCTGGTCCCAGACGATCTTCCAGCGCCGGGTCGAGCTACGCGGCCACGAGGAACTCGCGCGAGAGATACTCGAACGCGAGTATCCAGGAAGCGTGAAGGTAGAAGCCACTGTCGAACAGATCCAGTCCGGCTGAAAGAAGGTCCGAACCGAGGGGGCCGGGCCCCTAGAAGCTACTCTCGCCGACTGTCTCGAGGTAGGTCCCCTCGCCCATGTGGCCGTCGGGGTCCCACTCTGTTATCTCGACCGTGACCTGCTTGTGCAACAGGTTGCCCGGCGTGTCGTTGATGATCAGCACCGAGTCCCCGATGCGGGCCTTGGTCTCGCCGTCCTCGACGGCGGTGACCATGACCTGGACCTCCTCACCCGGTTCGAAGTCCGGGAACTTGGTCCGGAACGACCAGCCCTTGAAGTAGGCGTCGAGCATGCTCATACTCGAGCCACCTCCGCGGACGGACGGTCGTTGATGTACTCGCGGCCGAACCCGGTGAACGCCGCCACCAGGAACACCGCCACGAGCAGCCAGCCGTGGAACACGAACGGTACCACGTCAGCCGGGTTGACGACCATCAGCTGGGTCCCGTACTGGGCGCCGAGACCCTCCGGCCCGGTCATCACGCCGTAGCCGACGAGGACGCCACCGGCCCACGGGAAGATGTATCCCAGGGCCGCGGTGTTGGCGTCCAGGATGTTCGCGCGTCGGTACCCGTTGATGTTGTACGACTCCCCGATGCGTGCGATGTACGGTGCGATCGCGATCTCTGCGGCCGTGTTGATCGTGATCATCCCGTTGATCAGCGCCGTGCCGAGGACCATCGTCCCCTCGGCGCGGTTCACGCTGGTCGCGACCGTGTTCAGCAGCCAGTCCTGCATGGCTTCGAAGCCGCCGCCCCGGATCATGATCCGGGCCATGGCGACGATCAGCAGGGTCAACACGATCAGTGGGAAGAAGCCCAACGCCCCTGCGTACAGGCTTCCGCCGACGCCCGCTGACTCGGCCGTCATGACGAAGGGGAGCCAGCTGAGCGATTCGGCCATCGCAAGCCCTTCGGGCGCACGGAACACCAGCATGTCGCTGACCGACGCGAGCCCGAAGATCAGGTTGAACACGATCGCGGCGATGATGCCCCAGGAGATCGCCTCGACAATGTGACGGCCCCGGATGGCCGTGTAGATGACGATCCCCATGGACACCAGGTGCAGCAGTCCGGGCGCCGTCCCGGCAAGCTCGGCTGCACCCTCGACGTTCACTGTGGACATCGAGGCACCGGCGATGAGGTACGCGATGAACGCCAGGACCGCGGCGACGATCGCGTACTTGAACCGCGAGGCGACGACGCCCCCGATGTCGGAGTCCTGGGTCACCGCGCTCACGATCGTGGTGTCACTCACTGGTGCGAGGTTGTCGCCGAATACCGCACCGGAGAGGATGGCACCGAACAGCAACACCGGGTTGGCCCCGAGGAGCACGCCCGCCGGGAAGAACAGCGTGACGAATGCGACTGTCGTCCCGTATCCGGTGCCGATGCCGGTGGCCAGCAATGCCGCCAGGACGAACGTGATCGCCGGGAAGGTGGTCGCCCCGACGTTGAGGGCGTCTGCCGCCCAGATCAGCCCGTCGACGAACCCGCCGACCTGCAGGGTCTCCGCGAACATGCCAGCCCACAGCCAGGCCACGATCGCGGTCGCGGCCACTCGCTGGGTCATGCCCTCGAAGATGGTGTTTGCGTACGTCTTCCAGTTGCCCTTGGCGAGGAACATGCCGATGATGGTCGCCACCAGTGCGCCGGCGACCAGGCCGCTCGTGTCCCCGATTCGGAGCAGTCCGCTCTGGAAGATCGCCCATAGGATGAAGAGGAGCAGCGGGACCGTACTGGCCCACTTGCCCCCGTAGAACTCGATACGGGGCCCCTCCATCGCCTCCTCGGCCTCTTCTAGCTCTTCAGATACGTCTGGTCCACCCTCGTCTGATTCGCCTGCCATGTTTGTGTATCACCCACACAAGAACCATTACGGAACAGATATTTAATGGATTTGGTGTCTGGATGGGAGACGGAGGCCGATTTGATTGCTCCTGGCATATGTCGTTGGTTCCCGCGACCAAGTCCGATGTCGGCGGGCCAGCAGTCGCTGTCCCGATTAGAGACGCGTGGGCGGTGGGACCAGCACGATCCAGCGACCCGGCAGGGGCAAGTGGACGGACACGGCCCACAGCGGCCACCCAGGGGAGTGGAGGCGGGCACGGCCCACAGCGGCCGACCAGCAGGGCTTATGCCGTTTCCGCGTGCCCTACAGGGTATGGATCGAGAGACCCGCGAGTCCCTCGTCGCACTGCGCCGCGACCTCCATCGACATCCGGAACCCTCCTGGTGCGAATTCTACACCACGAGTCGGCTCGTCGACGAACTCGAGGCCATCGAGGACGTGGAGATCGCGCTGGGGGAAGAGGCCCTTTCGGCCGCGGACCGGATGGCCGTTCCGGACGACGAGGAGCTCGAAACGTGGCGCGATGCTGCGCGGGACCTGGGGGCTCGGGAGGACGTCCTCGATGCAACTGCTGGTGGATTGACGGGCGCGGTGGCTACCCTGTCCCGCGGCTCGGGCCCCACGATAGCGCTACGCGTCGACATCGATGCGCTGCGGCGGAGAGAGTCGGACGATCCGGACCACGTCCCGGCGGCGGAGGGCTTCCGCTCGGAGACCGAGGGCGCGATGCACGCCTGCGGGCACGACGCCCACATGACACTCGGTGTCGGCATCCTGCGGGCCATCGCGGACTCCGACTTCCAGGGCACGCTCAAGGTGTTCTTCCAGCCGGCCGAGGAACTCGTGGGCGGCGGCAAGGCGATGGCCGAGAGCGGCCACCTCGCGGACGTGGACTACCTCTTCGCGCTCCACGTGGGCCTCGATCATCCGACCGGCGAGGTCGTCGCGGGCATCGAGGACTTCCTCGCCGTGTCCCACTTCCGGGCCGAGTACGAGGGCGAACCGGCCCACGCCGGCGGCCACCCGGAGGCGGGCCGCAATGCGATCCAGGCGATGGCGACGGCCATCCAGAACCTCTACGCGATCCCGCGGCATAACGACGGCAAGACCCGGGTAAATGCCGGCATGGCGGGCGGCGGGAGCGCGACGAATATCATCGCCGAAGAGTCCTTCGTTGAGGGCGAGGTGCGGGGCCAGACCACGGAACTCATGGAATACATGCGCGAGCACGCCGACCGCACCCTGCGCTCGGCCGGCCAGATGCACGAGTGCGACGTCGAGATCGAGACTGTCGGGCAGGCCCCCAGTGCGCGGAGCGACGACCGGCTCGCCGAGGTCGTCCACGAGATTGCGTCGGAACACGAGGACGTCGAGACCCCGATCGAACGAGACGCTCTGGGTGGGAGCGAGGACGCGACCTATCTGATGGAGGCGGTACAGGCGCAAGGCGGCCTCGCGACATACGTCGGGATCGGCACCGACCATCCCGGGGGCCACCACACCTCGACCTTCGACGTCGACGAGGACTCGATCCCTATCGGGGTAGCGGTGATGCGGGACGCGATCTTGCGGGTCGCGGAGACCGTCCCGCTCGAAAACTGAGGGCGGAAAACCGGCGGGCCATCGGCGTCGAATGGGCGGCGAGGCTGTCCGGCACCGCACTCAGTACTTGGGGTCCGCACCGGTCACGTCGTAGACTGCGTCCATGATCTCGTCTCGCCGGGCCTGCCAGTCGGCGAACCGATCGGGGGCGCTCGGATAGTCACCGTAGTGCTCGATCAGGCGATCGGCTTCGCGTTTGGTGCGCCAGAGCCGACTGATGAGCCCCCAGTAGCCCAGACCTCCCAGCAGCGTACGGAGTTTGAGGCCCCAGCCGAAATCCGCGGTCCCCGAGTAGAGCGCTTCCGAGAGTTTCCCGGCGGGGATGGACGCCAGGAGCCCCATCAACTCGTCGACCTCCACGGCCGTGGTCAATATATTATAGACGTCGAGGCCGGCGTAGCGGCCGCCGAAGTGGTCCATCACGCGCTGGTTGTACGACCACAGCGCCGACTCGCTCACGTCGCCTGATTCGAGACCATCGATCGCCGCTTCGGCCGCGTACGTGCCCCCGTATGCGGCGCCAGCGATGCCACCGCCGGTGGTCGGATTGACGTGGCCGGCGGCGTCACCGATCGCCAGGAATCCGTCCGCCACCGCCGAGTCGTACGGCCGGCGTGTCGGAAGCGCGGCGCCGAGTTTGTCCGTGACCTCCGCGCCATCGAACTCGGGCCGGTTCCTGAGGTCGCGTTTGAGTTCCTCGACCAGCTGCATCGGCTCGGCGGTCATCTGGAAACCGAGGCCGGCGTTGATCTCGGTGTCGGTCCGTGGGAAGTACCAGAGATAGCCCGCCGCCCGGGAGGTGGGCTTGAACACGAGGGCGTCGTCCCAGGGGACGGGCTCGGGGACCTCGACGATCTCGCGATACGCGGAGGTGAACTGGTCGTACCGAACGTTCGTGTCGAAAGTTGCGTCCGCGAGGTCGGCCGTGTCCTGCAGGATCGAGAGGGCTCCCGCTGCGTCGATCACGACCTCGGCCTCGATATCCGACGGGGAACCGTTCCGGGTTGCCCGAACGCCGGTAATCTGTCCATTGGGCTGGATGACGTCCTGTACCACGGTATCAAATGCGAACTCGGCCCCGGCGTCTCGGGCCGCCTCGATGATCAGCCGGCCGTACTCCCAGCGGTCCACGACAGCAAGTTCGCCCGGCACGGGGATCTCCAGGACCTCGTCCTCCTGGGGAATCTCGAACCGACCGTGGTCGACGTCGACGTTGGTCATCGCCGGTTCGATACGGGATTTCGGAATCGCTTCCGGGAACGCGTCGGCGCCTTTGATGGCATCTCCGCAGGCGATGTGACCCGCTTCTCGCTCGGATTTGCGCTCGAGCACGGTCACGTCGTAGCCGGCGTTCGCGATGGTGGCGGCCGCATACGCGCCGGCCGTGCCCGCGCCGACGACCAGCACGTCCGCGTCCTGGGCGGGAGTCATACTCCCGGTTTGTGGGTCCCCAGTGAAAACCGTTGCCGGTCGATTTCGTCGCTTTGGGGCCGACGAATGCGAAGGAAACGTTAAGGGGACCTTCCACCAAACCCGGCCCATGACCGAGTACACCGTGGAGTTCGTCGGGACGGGGGAGACCCTGGAGGTCGCCGACACGGAAACGATCCTCACTGCCGCCATCCGCGAGGGGATCGCCCAGGAGTATTCCTGTCGCGTGGGTATGTGTCTTGCCTGCTCGGCCGAGATCCTGGAGGGTTCGGTGACCCAGCCGGCCGCTCGAGCGCTGACCGACGAGGAGGCCGAGAACTATGCCCTTACGTGCATGGCCCGCCCCCAGAGTGACTGCAAACTCGACCGGGGGAAGTACCCGCCCAGTATCGAGGGCGATGCGTCGGCCGCCGAACAACCCGCAGACGACTGAGCGTCTCTACCTGCCGGTCGATTTCGTTGCCTTTCCTCGGAGACCTGTGGACTCTGGCACTCCCGTCCTCCAGGAGGCCCGATTACGACCGAGTATCGCGGTTACTGGTAGCATACTACGCACCTTTTGGACCTCGACCCCGTACCGGGGCCATGGAGCGACAGGTCACCCGGCGGGCGGTGCTCGCAGCCGGTCTCACAGCCCTCGCGGGCTGTACCGGCGGTGCCGGTTCGTCGGGTGGAACGACGACCCAGACGACCACAGATTCGACCACCGGGGCAACCTCGACGACCGAGTCCGGAACGACGACCGGGACGGGAGACGTGCCCGTCGCGGAGTCACAGTTACCCCTCGAATACACCTTCAATGAGCTTCGGGACGCGGTCCACACGGGTGCCCGGAAGGACGCGATCCCGGCGATCGACGAGCCGGTCTTCGTTTCGCCCGACGAGGCCGAGGTGGACGACGAGGCCATCGTCTTCGGCATCGCAGCGGGAGAGACAGTCAAGGCCTACCCCCAACAGATCCTCGTCTGGCACGAGGTCGTCAACGACGTCGTCGACGGAACGCCCCTCGCGGTCACCTATTGCCCGCTTACGGGGACCGCGCTGGGCTTCGAGCGCGGTACCACGACCTTCGGCGTCTCTGGGAAACTCGTCAACAATAACCTCGTGATGTACGACCGCGCGACCGATTCCTGGTGGTCACAGATACTGGGGACGGCGTTCCGGGGCCAGTACGAGGGCGATTCGCTACGCGGTCATCCCCTGGTCTGGACGACGTGGGGGAAGTGGCGGGACAGGTTCCCCGACACGGAGGTACTCTCGCAGGAAACCGGCTTCCTCCGCAACTACGGGAACGATCCCTACGGTTCCTACAACCCGAAAGGGGGATATTACACCCAGGATTCGACCCTCTTCGATACCCTGGTGAAAGACGGGCGACACCACCCCAAGGAGGTGTTCGTGGGCACTCGCGGCCAGGGCGGCGTCGTCGCGATCCAGGAGGCAGAGATCGCCGACCGTGGGGTTGTCCCGGCGGGTGAGTATCTCGCCGTCCACCATCCGGACCTCGATGCGACCTACACCTACCACAACCCCGAGGGCGTCGAGTTCTCGGCCGGGGACACCGGAATCGTGGGGCCGGAGGAGACCCATCGGCCTGACGACCTCCCACTGGACCGCGTGATGGCATTCGACGCGATGTGGTTCGCCTGGGTCGGGTTCTATCCGTCGACAGAGGTGATCGCATGATATCACTTTCCGAGTCAGTGAGCCAGACCAGGCGATCGATCGACGCCGCGATCAGGCGTTGGGATTCCGCGGCGGTCATCGCCGCCGCCACGGTCCTGTATGCGCTGACCTATCTCACTGCCATCGGGCACGTCTTCACCGGCGCCAGGTCCTTCGACCTGGTCGTGGTAGCCGATCCCCTCGCGCGGTTCGCACAGTCGACTGGAACCTTCCTCTGGGAGCCGATCGCCAGGGTCGACGCGGGAATCGTGGGGTATCTCTTCTCCCCTCTCAACACCGGGCTGGGGCTGCTCCTGGGGGTCCTGGTCGGGCTGAATCTCGGCGTGGCCTATCTCGCCTGGCGACAGCCGAAGGCCTGTGGAATCAGCGCCGGGTCGGGATTCCTGGCCGCGATCCCCGCTCTCATCTCCGGTAGCGCGTGTTGCGCGCCGGTCCTCTTGGTCGTGCTCGGGATCCAGGCGTCGGGACTCCTCCTGCTCGCCATCGACGTGGCGCTCCCGCTCGGGGTCCTGTTGCTTCTCGGCAGCTTGGTCTACGTCGGGCGGATGGGTGCCGCGGGGCAGGCTGCCTGACTGCGGCTGGCGAGGCCACAGCAGTTCCGGCCGGCCAGACCGCCGACGTGCCGCCGGCGGGACCGGCAGACGTTCTCACAGTCGAGTTCGAGGATTGTGCGTGCAGTCGGTGCGACTAGTAAATCAGAGAATCGTCGTTCTCGACCATGTAGAGCGTACGAGCCGCGATATTCGTGGCGTGGTCGCCGACGCGTTCGAGGTCGCGGATCGTGAGCAGGAGCCGGGAGACGTCACCCATCAATCGGTCGATCTCCGGTTCGTCCGGGCCGGACTCGAGTTCTCCCTCTATCAGGTCGCGAACGACCGTCTGGGAGGCCTCCCGGCACCGGCGGTCGACGATGTCGTCTTGCTCGGCGATCTCGAGGCAGGCATCCGGGTTCTCGGTATCGTAGGCGGCCATGGCCGCGTCGAGCATCTCCAGGGTCTCGTCCCCGATGGACTGGACGTCCACCTCGGGAAAGATGTTCCGCTCGGCTTCCATCGTATAATCCGCGAGGTTGACGGCCAGGTCGCCGATGCGCTCGAGGTCGGTGATGATCTTGAACGACGCCGCGATGAAGCGCAAATCCGACGCGACAGGTTGCTGGAGCGCGATCAAGTCGATGCACTCCCCCTCGAGATCCAGGTACATCTCGTTGATCTCTTCGTCGCCCTCGACGACGTCCATCGCCACCGACCGGTCTTTGGCCTCCATCGCCGAGAGCGCCATCCGGAGTCGGTCCGCGACCAGTTCTGCCATGTACAACACGTCGTTGCGCAGCGTGTCGAGCTGGGACTGGTAGCTCTCTCGGGGCATACAGGTACGGGGTCCGTCCCCGTTATGTACTCTTCGGCCCGCACTGCGTCTCGGACTCCGGGACGGGCCTCCGAACCCGATGGGGCGCCGGCCGCGTCCTCTCGTATATATAGATATGGGTACGAGGGCACTGCCGTACGTAGACATCGCGAGAACGGCGGTAGATATCGGACGGACTACCTAGTTAAACGCCGGCAAGGGGGCTCTAAACGGGTGAAATCTCGCGTTGGCAATATTAATATATAGATTATGGGTGGTTTTATAATCCCGCACCTGCAGGGTCGAGGTATGGAACGGCGCAAGGTGCAGGTAACCGGTGGCTCGACCTTCACGGTCTCGATCCCCAAGGAATGGGCCCGGGACCACGGGGTCGAAGCCGGGGACGAAGTGGGTTTCCATCCAGACAGCGGCTCGTTGCTGCTCACGCCGGTCACCGACGAGGAACCGATACGGGGGTCACTCGACATCTCGGGACTCGAGGGCGAAGCATTGCGGCGCGCCGTCATGACGATGTACGTAAGCGGGTTCGACATCATCGAGTTGACCGCCGACCGGATCACCTCCGCACAGCGACGTGTCATCAGGAATGCGACACAGGGTCTCGTGGGCCTCGAGGTGCTCGAGGAAACCGGCGAGATGGTCGTCATCCAGGACCTGCTGGACTCCTCGGAGCTTTCCATCCACAACGCGGTCCGCCGGATGCGGCTCATCTCACTCTCGATGCTGGAAGACGCCATCACTGCGCTCCGGGACCACGATCTTGACCTGGCGGCCGACGTGATCGAGCGGGACGACGACGTCGACCGGCTCTGGTACGTTGTTTCCCGCATCTTCCGGAGCGCCCTGCGCTCTCCGCGGGTAGCCCAGGAGATCGGGGTATCGCGGGAGGACTGTTTCGACTATCACTCCAGTGCCCGTCAACTCGAGCGCATCGCGGACCACGCAGCGAAGATCAGTCGGGTGACGACCGAACTCGACGAAACCGTCCCCGAGGAGGTCATGGCGTCCCTGGAGGAACTCCACGGCCTCTCGGCAGAGGTCGTGGACACGGCCATGGACGCCCTCTTTGCAGGCGACTCCCAGGAAGCCACCGAGCTGGCGAATTCGGCCCGAGCCGACGTCACGTCGATCGACGAGCAGGCCAGGGCGGTCGACGAGCTCCTGCGCGAACTCGACCCCCGGGACGCGAGACACCTCGGGCTCATCGTCGACTCGGTATCCCGGAGCGCCGACTACGGGGGCAACATCGCCGAGACCGCACTCCAGAAGGCCGCACCGACCCCGAATCCCTGAATCGCGTACTGACGGCGGTCTGAGACTATCTTCGACCGGCCGGGTTCGCTGACACGAAACCGGTTCTTTATTCATGCGGACCGCCAAACCCGCCCGACGATGCGCGACGGATTCCCGGAATACGTCGACGTCGAGTACGAGGACGGCACGGGCGAGACGCCGGAGTCGTATCCGACCCTCGAGGCGAAGATCGAGAAAGCAGTCGAGGTCACGCGTCGCGGGCTCGAGGAGTACGAGAATCCCGCGGTCATGTGGACGGGCGGGAAGGACTCGACGCTGACCCTGTACTTCGTCCGCGAGGTCGCGACGGAGTTCGGGTACGAGATGCCGCCGGCCATCTTCATCGACCACTTCCAGCATTTCGATGACCTGCTGGACTTCGTCCACCGCTGGGCCGACGCCTGGGACGTGGACGTCTACATGGCGCGGAACGAGGACGTGGGCGAGTACGTCGACGCGAACGGCCTCGAACCGGGCGATGACATCCCGGTGGCCGACCTCAACGAGCAGAACGACCACCACATCCGAAACATCCTCGAGTACGAAGAGGAGACGTTCCCGTTCCTCCTCGATACGTACGTGGGCAACCACCTGCTCAAGACGGTCGCGCTCAACAACGCCCTCGAGGACCACGACATCGATGGCGTCATCTCGGGCGTGCGCTGGGATGAACAGGAAGCGCGGGCCGACGAGACCTTCTTCAGCCCGCGTCACGATCCGGACATCTACCCGCCCCACGACCGCATCCAACCCATCCTCCAGTTCGCGGAGCGGGACGTCTGGGACGCATTCTGGCATTACGTCGTGCCCGAAAGCGTCTCCGACTTCCCCGAGGAAGGCTACGTGCCCCAGTCCTTTGATGACCTCCCGAACGGATTGGGCCACGAGGACATCCCGGTCTCGCCGAAGTACTTCGAGGGGTTCCGGTCGCTTGGCAGTCAGGTCAGTACCGAGAAGTCCGACCCGGAACCGGCCTGGCTCCAGGACCTCGAAGAGACCGTCGAGCGCGCTGGCCGCGCACAGGACAAGGAGGACCTGATGGAACGGCTGCGTGACCTGGGCTACATGTAACGCCGGGACGGCCCTTTTCTCCCCGTTGGGACAACCGACTCACCAGCAGCAGACCGCACTGGAGACGTCGGCTCAGATGGTGGCCGGTGGGATACTAGCATATTGCGGGCGTAGTGGGCGGGGAGTCCGGTTTACATTCAACTGGCGTTTCACGCACGAATCATCACCGGACGGTTTCACGCACGAATCATCACCGGACGGTTTCAGGCATCACCAGCCACCGGACGGTTTCACGCATCCCCAGCCACCGGACGGTTTCACGCATCCCCAGCCAGGTGATCGTCGTCAATACTTACCAGGGTGCGAAAGACGGGTCGACGCGACGGTCGGTCCGCTTGATGCCGTCGATCGTCGCCAGGTCGTCCTCGTCCAGCTCCAGCTGCAAACTCTCCCAATTGTCCTTGAGATGGGCCTCGCTCGTCGCTTTCGGGATCGCCGTTGCCCCCTGCTCGCGGACCCACGCGAGACTCACCTGGGCCTCGCTGGCGCCGTGTTTCTCCGCGATCGAGGAAAGCTCCGGGACCTCGAGGACCTCGCCACGGGCCAGGGGCGAATAGGCGACGAGTTCGATGTCGGTGTCCGCCAGGTACTCGCGGAGGTCCCGCTGGGGCAACAGTGGGTGCATCTCGACCTGATTCGCGACGATCGGTTCTTCGAGTACGGAGCGGGCGGTCTCGAGCTGTTCGGGCTCGAAATTGCTCACTCCGATGTGCTCGACCAGCCCGTCCTCGACCAACTCCTCGAAGGCGGGGAGGGTGCGGGTCGGCTCGTAGGTACGAGCCGGCCAGTGGACGTAGAGGAGATCGACGTACTCGGTTCCCAGACGGTCGAGGCTCGCCAGGGTCGTCTCGCGGACCGCCTCCGGGTCGAGATTGTCGATCCAGACCTTCGTCGCGAGGAAGATCGAGTCCCGACCGACCGACGAGTCGGCGATGCCGCGACCGACGGCCGCTTCGTTCTCGTAGATCTGGGCGGTATCGACGTGTCGGTAGCCCATCTCGAGTGCAGTGCTGACGGCGTTCGCACAGGCGTCCGGGTCGGTGTTCTGCCAGGTACCGATCCCGAACGTCGGCATGCCGTTCCGGCGATGGGGGCCAGTGCCGTCTCCAGACATCAGGGCGTACTCGACGCCGTCCAGAAAAGAGGGTTATGAATACGGGGCTTCCGACGGTTCGGGCTGCACGACGAGCCGGAAAGAGTCAGGGCCGGCCGGAAACGGGTCCCTCCGGGGAGGCTCAGTATTTCGGCTCCGCGCCACTGATCTCGTAGACCGTCTCGTATATCTCGTCGCGCCGCTCCCGCCACGCCTCGAAACCGGCGGGGTCCGAGGGGTACTGGTCGTAGACGTCCTTGAGGTCGGTCGCCTGCTGGTGGACCCGGTACAGGCCGTAGAGGGTTTCCCAGTGCCCGAAGGTCCGGACAAGCGTCTTGAGTTTCAGCCCGAGGGTCATGCCGGCGGCCCCCTCCGCGAGCGCGTCGATCAGCGCCTGGCCCGGCAGCGCCGTAACGATGCTCGTCAACTCCTCGACGGAATGTGTGCCGGCCCACACGTTGTAGAGATCGATCGCGGCGAAGCGTTTCCCGAAGTCCCGCATGACCCGCTCGTTGTACTCCCAGAGCGCCGCCTCGCTGACGTCGCCGTCCTCGATACCCTCGATGGCAGCCTGTGCGGCCCAATGCCCGGCTTTCGCGGCCCCCGGGATGCCACCACCAGTGGCGGGATTGACGTGCGCCGCGGCGTCCCCGACCGCGGCGTACCCTGGGGCGACGGCCGAATCGTACGGCCGGCGGGTCGGCAGCGCGGCGCCGAGCTTGTCCACGACCTCGGCGCCCTCGAACTCGGGCCGTGACGCCACGTCGCGCTTGAGCTCATCGACCAGTTTCATCGGTGGTTTGTTCATCTGGAAGCCCAGGCCCGCGTTGATCGTGGTTTCGGTGCGGGGGAAGTACCAGAGATACCCCAGCTCCTCGGTCGGCATGAAGACGATGGCGTCGTCGTATTCGACGGGTTCCTTGGTCTCGATGACCTCCCGGTAGGCGGAGCAGAACTGCCGGTAGTTGACGTTCGTGTCGAAGGTCGCTCCGGAGAAGTCGGCCGCGTCCTGGAGGATGGACAGCGCACCCGCGGCGTCGATCACGACGTCGGCGCGGAACTCGGACGGTGTCCCCGACTGCGTTGCGGAGACACCCACGACCTGGCCGTCCTGCTGGAGCACGTCCTGGACCACTGTGTTGTACCGGATGTCCGTGCCGAGCCGGGCTGCTTCCTCGAGGAGGACTTCGCCGTACCGGCGTCTGTCGACGACTGCTCCGTGCTCCTCGAACGGGATGTCGAGCATCTCGTCGTTCTGGGGGTTCTCGAACCGGGCCCGCCTGATGTTCTCGTTCGTGAATGCCGCTTCCCGGAGGTACTCGCGGTCGATGACGTCCGGGAACGTGGACTTCCCCTTGATCGCATCGCCACAGGCGATGTGACCGGCCTCCGACTCTGGCTTTCGCTCGAGGAGGGCGACGTCGAGGCCGGCTTCGGCGATGGTCGCGGCGGCGAAGGTCCCGGCGGTCCCACCGCCGACGACGACCACGTCGTGGGACTCCGAGGGCATCCTATCTACCAGTTCCTCGGCACGGTACCAAAAAGGTCGCGGGATGCGGGTGACAGGGTGTGAAACCGGCTGGCAGTGGCCCGGTCAGTAGAACTCCTGGACCAGGTCGCCCACCTCGTCGGGAGGCCACTCATCGAGATCCGACATGTCCGTGGTGAGCCCGTGCTCCTCGCTGTAGGAGCGGGCCTCCGGGTCCCGGTAAAGCACGCCCTGGTACTCCGCGTCGCCTTCGAGGATGTGCTCGACGGCGTCGTCGTAGTCCGTGGGGTCGTATCCCGAGTCCTCGCCGAGGTCGACCAGGTGTTCTTTGAAGTAGTCGTACGTGTCGACGTCGTTGAAGGTCACGCAGGGGCTGAAGGTGTTGACCAGCGCGAAGCCGTCGTGCTCGATGGCCGCCTCCAAGATCTCGGTGTGGCGGCGGGCGTCCGAGGAGAAGGATTGGGCGATGAAGGAGCCGCCAGCAGCAAGTGCCAGGGCGAGTGGGTTGACCGGGGCCTGCTTCGAGCCCTCGGGCGTTGTACTGCTCTCGAACTGTGGGTTCGAGGTGGGCGAGGCCTGCCCCTTTGTGAGTCCGTAGATCCGGTTGTCCATCACCACGTAGGTGAGATCGACGTTCCGACGTGCGGCGTGGATGAAGTGGTTCCCCCCGATGGAGTAGCCGTCGCCGTCACCACCCGCCACCACTACTTCCAGGTCCGGATTGGCGAGCTTGACACCGGTTCCGACGGGCAGAGCGCGGCCGTGGACGCCGTGAAGCGCGTAAGCGCGCATGTAGGTCCCGATCTTCCCGGAACAGCCGATGCCTGCAACGACGAACGTGTCTTTGGGTTGATTGCCGGTGTTGGCAAGCGCCCGCATGATTCCGTTCATCGTCCCGAAATCGCCGCAACCGGGACACCACGTCGGGTCTTCGTCGGACTTGAACTCCGTGAAACTGACCTCGGTACTCATGCTCTCACTCCTTCTGCCGCCACGATTTCCTGGATCTCCGCGGCCAGGGCGTCCGCTTTGAACTGCACGCCGGTGTAGTTGTTCACCCGCTGCACGCGGGAGAGGGTATCGTGCTCGACGAGGTCCGCGAACTGACCGGTCGCGTTGGCCTCGACGACGATCGTGGTCTCCGCGCTCTCGACGGCGTCGGTCAGGTCTGGGCGGGGATAGACGTAGGGGACCGAGAGGAACCGGATGTCGATTCCCTCGTCTTCGAGGTAGGCCATCGCCTCGAGGATGGCCCCTTCGTTCGATCCCCAGGACACCACCAGCGTATCCGCGTCCTCGTCCCCGAACTCGCGGGGGGACCAGTCCTCGCGCTCTCGAGCGGTCTCGAACTTGCGCTCGCGCTTGTCGACCTGCTCGACTCTGATCTCGGGGTCCTCGGTTCGTCGGCCGAGTTCGTCGTGTTCGAGGCCAGTGCTCATATGGACGCCACCGTCGGTGCCCGGGAGCGTCCGAGGACTCACGCCGTCTTCGGTGACCATGTGGGGTCGGAACCGTCCCTCCTCGTCCTGGAATTCCTGGACGTCGGCTTCGTCGACGATCGGGCCCCGATCGATCTCCAGGTCCGAAACGTCGAAGGCCTCGGGCGTGAAGGTCTGTTCCGTGACCGACATCGCGAGGTCGATAGTGAGATAGACCGGGGTCTGGTACTTCTCGGCCATGTCGAAGGCGAGGATGGTCTTCTCGAACGCCTCCGCCACGGTCGTGGGGGCGATGACGAAGCGCCGGATCTCGCCATGGCCCCCGAAAAGCATCATATTGAGGTCGCCCTGCTCTTGCTTCGTGGGCATTCCCGTCGAGGGGCCCGAGCGCATCACGTTCGCGATGACCAGTGGGGTCTCGCTCTGGGCGACGAGCCCGAAGGTCTCAGCCATGAGGTCGATGCCGGGGCCGGAGGTGCCGGTCATCGCCCTGGCGCCGGCCCGCGCGGCGCCCAGCGCCATGTTGATCGCCGCGAGTTCGTCTTCGGCCTGCAGGACATGGCCACCGAACTCCTCGATCCGACCCGCGAGATACTCCATGATGTTCGTCGCGGGTGTGATGGGATAGCCCGCGTAGAACTTGCACCCCGCTGCAATGGCGCCCATCCCGATGGCCTCGTCGCCGTTGAGCAGGACGTAGTCCTCATCGGTCGTCTCGAGGTCGTAGGGGAACTCGTGATCGAACTCCTCGGCGACGTACTCAGCACCCAGGCGTGCCGCTTCCTTGTTGTTCGTGACGATCTGATCTCCCTTCTCGCCGAAGCGCTTCTCCAGGGCCTCGTCCAGATACTCGACGGGGAAGCCGACCACCGTCGTCACAGCCCCGAGGGCGACGACGTTCCGCATGATCGCGCCACCGGCCTCCTCCGCGAGGTCGGTGAGTGGGACCGAGAGAGCGGTCAGGTGGGCAGGGGGCTCGAAGTTCGCCATCCCTGGCCGTTCGCCGTCGTAGATGACGACGCTGTCCTCGTGGAGCTCCGAGCGGTTCTCCGAGACCGTCCGCTCGGTCAGAGCGATGAGGACGTCGAGTCTGTCCACGACGCTCTGGACGGGTGCGACCGACGTCCGCACCTTGTAGGCGGTGTAGCCGCCACGGATTCGCGAGGCGAAGTCCTTGGAGGTAAAGACGTGTCGCCCAGCCCGGGCGAGCGCCTGGGCGAAGATCTTGCCGGTGGAATCGATGCCGTCGCCGGCCGCTCCACCGATGGCCCAATTCAGGTCCTCGTGCATATGCGTCGGGCTTGCAATTCAACTCGCAAAAAGGCTTCTAATGGGGGCAGCGCGGGTGTATTCCCTGGAACGCATCTGTCTACTGAGACGAGAAATCCTGGACGATTGGGCGCGGAAGCGGCCACTCCTCAGAGGTTTTCGACGGACCCGCCCCTCGGCACGGTGATTGTTCGATTTTCGCCGCGGGCCCACTGCCTTTGTACGTGGCCGGAAAACCGGCGTTCATGGACGACGTGGCAGTGACGCTGCGGTCGATCGCGGACGTGGGCCCCGAGACGATCGCGATGACTTTCGAGGCACCGGCGGGGTTCTCGGCCGCGCCCGGCCAGTTCATCCAGCTTTCCGCACGGATCGACGAGGACCTCGTCCAGCGGTACTTCACCCTCTCGTCGCCGGGCGTCGGCGAGACCTTCGAGATCACCGTTACCATCGACCCGGAGGGCGCGCTGGGCCCCTGGTTGGCCGACCGCCAACCGGGCGATACGGTAACGGTCAGCGGTCCGTACGGGAGCGCCTATTACGAAGACGAGGAGCGGGTCGTGGTGCTCGCGGACGGACCCGGAATCGGTCCGGCCATCGGAATCGGCGAACTCGCGATGGACCGCGGCGCGTCGGTCGCGATCGTGCGGCCGGCCGGGAGCGACGTGCACGGTGACCGGCTCGAGGCGTTGGCGGATGGCGGCGCATACGTCGCGGAACCCACCGATGGGCTCGATGACGCGACTGCCGAGGCGGTCGATCGGGTCGGGGGACAGGTTTTCGTGTATGGCTTTGCCCCATTCGTGAAGTCGGCGGTCGCCGCGATCGAGGCCGCTGGTGCGGATCCGGACGGCGCGAAGGTGGAGAGTTTCGGACCTGGCCCCGACGCGGACTGAGCGGGGCGAGTCGGTACCGCGAACGCGCTGGCTCAGTGCTGGACGAACTCGATCAGGACCCCGCCCGTTGTTTCCGGGTGGAGGAACGCCACCTCGTGGCCCCACGCGCCCGCTCGGGGCTCCTCGTCGATCAGATCCACGCCTGCAGCCCGGGCGTTCTCCAGGGCGTCGTGGATGTCGTCCGTCGCGAGCGCGACGTGATGCATCCCGGACCCCCGACGCTCGAGGTACCGGCCAATGGTGGTGTCGGCGTCGAGGGGCTCGAGGAGTTCGACGTAGGCGCCGTCGATCTCGAGGAAGGTGACCCACATCCCCTCGAACTCCTCCTCGTGGGCGACGAGCCCGTGGAACAGCTCCCCGTACAGGTCCGCCAGCGCGTCCGCGTCCTCGGTCGCGATCCCGATGTGGTCCACGTGCATATGTCAGTCGACACGGGCGGTCCTGAAAAGTCCACACCCGTTGGGTGCCATCCGTCCCAATCGCCACCCACGCGAGTGCGATCCTTTATGAGCGAAGGTCGGACCAACTCGTGGCGTGACCTGACCGAAAGCCGGGCGGAGCGCGACGAGAGCGCCTCGCGATCGCGCGGAGTTCCCCTCCGCGGATGCGACCCACTCCGTCCGGGCCGTTCGCGTCGCCTGTTCGCCCCTTCACGGTTAGTGGACGGCCGTGCCCAGCGTTCCGCTCCACGGCACCGGTAACCAGCCAGGGAGCCGCTCACACCGAGACAGCCAGGTCGGGCGAGTACTCCCCGAAGACGGCCCTGAGTTCGTCGCTGATCTCCCCGACCGTCGCATACGCCTTGACGGCGTCGACGATGTGGGGCATGAGATTCTCGTCCCCTTGCGCTGCGGCGCGGACTGCGGCCAGCGCAGCCTCGACCGCCTCCTCGTCGCGCTGGGCCTTGATCTCCTCCAGTCGCTCGATCTTCTCTCGCTGCTCTCTCTCCGAGACGGACTGGAGATCCACCGTGGCTTGCTCCTCGACCTCGAACTCGTTCACGCCAACGATGATCCGGTCGCCCGCCTCGACCTCGCGTTGGCGGTCGTAGGCCACGTCCTGGATCTGGCGTTGGACCCATCGGTCCTCGATCGCCTGCTGCATCCCCCCGCGTTCGTCGACCGCCTCGATGATCTCGCGCGCCTCGGCCTCGATCTCGTCGGTCAACGACTCGACGTAGTAGCTTCCCGCCAGGGGATCGATCGTGTCGGCCGCGCCGGATTCATGCGCCAGGATCTGCTGGGTTCGCAGGGCCGTCCTGACGGAGCCTTCGCTCGGCAGGGCAAGGGCCTCGTCTTTGCTGTTAGTGTGGAGGCTCTGGGTGCCGCCCAGCACCGCCGCCAGCGCCTGGTAGGCGACGCGGACGACGTTATTGTCGATCTGCTGGGCTGTGAGGGTGGCACCCGCGGTCTGGGTGTGGAACTTGAGCTGCTTGGATTTCGGGTCCTCGGCGCCGAAGCGTTCGGCCATGAGGTCTGCCCAGAGCCGTCGGGCCGCGCGGAACTTGGCCACCTCCTCGAAGATGTTGTTGTGGGCGTTGAAGAAGAATGAGAGCTGGGGCGCAAAGTCGTCGACGGAAAGCCCTGCTTGGAGGGCTGCGTTGACGTACTCGATTCCGTCGGCGAGGGTGAAGGCCACCTCCTGGGCGGCGGTCGAGCCGGCCTCCCGGATGTGATAGCCCGAGATGGAGATGGTGTTGAACTTCGGGGTCTCATCGGCACAGAACTCGAAGATGTCCGTGATGATCCGCATCGAGGGATCCGGCGGGTAGATGTAGGTGTTGCGCGCGACGTACTCCTTGAGCACGTCGTTCTGGATGGTTCCGCGGAGTTCCGACCGCGGTACCCCTTGCTGGTCGCCGATAGCGATGTACATCGCCAGGAGGATGCTGGCCGGCGCATTGATGGTCATGCTCGTCGAGACCTCCTCGAGCGGGATGCCCTCGAAGACCGTCTCCATGTCCGCGAGGGTATCGATGGCCACGCCCTGCTTGCCGACCTCGCCCAGCGCCATATCGGCGTCGGAGTCAAAGCCCATCTGGGTGGGGAGGTCAAAGGCGATCGAGAGCCCGGTCTGTCCCTCCTCGAGGAGGTATCGGAACCGCTCGTTCGTCTCCGCTGGCGTCCCGAAGCCGGCGTACTGGCGCATCGTCCAGAGGCGGCCGCGGTACATCGTGGGATAGACGCCGCGGGTAAACGGTTCCTCGCCCGGGAACCCGGCGTCCTCCATGTAGGAGTGGTCCGCGACGGAAGCGGGCGTATAGAGCCGCTCGACCGCCCGGCCGCCGGTGTCGGTCTCGAATGACTCCTCGCGTTCGCCGAACCGGTCGAGGGTCGGCTGGAGGGTCTCCCGCTCCCAGGCGTCCGCAGCCTCGCGGATGGCCGCGAGGTCGTCGGGATCGAACATTGCCTGAGTCTGGGGGCAGGACGGTCTTAATGATTACACCGGGACCCACTCACTTGCGGCCCCGGTCAGACCGCGTCGATACGGATCTGTGCCGCCACGCTGGCGCCGAGGGCGATCTGGGTCCCGTCGGCCTCGAGCACGACCGGGCCGTTCCGGATCCGGTTGCGGCACTCGACGACGCCGTCGAGAAACCCGATCCGGAGCAACTGGGCGCGGACCGTGCCGTCCGGGACTTCCAGGATCTGGAACCGCTCGCCGGTCTCCACGTCGTCGAGGTACCGCGTCATCTCACGGATCCGTGCTGCGGCCGGTATCGTACTTGTATGACGCGGTGTCGGGGTCGATGCCGAAGTCCTCGGGGCGTTCGTCCGGCTCGGACTCCTCGACGTCGTCGTGGAACCGGCGGCGGAGCCGTGGCGGCATCTCGAAGTCGTCGACGGCGATCCTGACTGGATCCGCCTCCGGGGACCAGTCCCGGACGGCCGCGAGCCGCTCGTCGAGCTTGGCGTGCAGGTCACCCGGGGGTACCCGGTCGAATCCAAACTGCGCGCAGTAATCGACGACGTCCGTGAACGCGACGACGGTCTCGAAGCCCTGATCGCGGGCCATCTCGACGAGCCGCTCGAGAATATGAGCTCCGACCCCCTGGCCCCGGTGATCGGGGAGCACGCCGATACAGGTGAATTCGCAGGCGGACTCGTCCTCGCCGAGCGAGTGGACGCGAAGCCGGCCGAACCCGGTCTTCGTCCCGGTGTCCTCGTCGATGGCCAGGACGTAGTCGCGGGACCGGAACGCCGGATCCTCGAATCCGAACTCGTCCAGCCGGTCGAGGAGCCACACCTCCTCCCGATTTTTCGCGTCCCGGATGTACATACCGGGGAATGGACGCCGGCGGTGAAAAGGGTTTGCGGGTGGGGAAATCTCTTTTTGAGTCCATCGTGAGCTAGGACCATGGCCGCCGACACGCCCGGGGAACTCGTCCACGTCCCCGATCGCGGCTTCGTCGAGTCGACGAACGTCTGGCAGTTCATGCAGGCCCACGACTTCGAGGACCTCGCGGCGCTTCGCGAGCGCACGACGACGGACCTCGAGTGGTTCTGGGACACGGTCGTGGAGTACCTTGGCCTCGAGTTCTTCGAGCCCTACGAGGAGGTCCGGGACGAAAGCGACGGTCCCCAGTTCACCGACTGGTACGTCGGGGGCGAACTCAACGTCGCGCACAATACGGTCGACCGGCACGCGCGACCGGCATCGGGGACCCGGAATCACGTCGCGTGTATCTGGGAGGGCGAGCGGGGAACCGTTCGCGAGATGTCCTACCACGACATCGCACGAGAATCCAATCAGGTGGCCAGCGCGCTCGCCGACCGGGGCGTCGAGGCGGGGGATACCGTCGCCCTCTACATGCCGATGGTCCCCGAGGTGATATCGATCCTCTATGGCATCTTCAAAGCGGGCGCCATCGCCGTCCCCATCTTCTCCGGGTTCGGCGCCGATGCCGTCGCGACGAGATTGGCGGACGCGGAGGCCTCCGTCCTCTTCACGGGTGACGGGTTCTACCGGCGCGGATCGGCCGTTCGCCTCAAGCAAACGGCGGACGAGGCAATCGAACTGTCCGGAACTGTCGAGGACGTGATCGTCTACGATCGACTCGGCACCAAAGACGCCACCGGGAAACACGGCCTCCCCTGGGACTGGGGCCGGGACGAGTGGTGGGACGAGGCGGTCGGCTCCGCCGCCCCTACCTTCGAGACTCGCTCGATGGCGTCGGGCGATCCCGCGATGGTGCTTTACTCCTCCGGGACGACCGGTCGGCCAAAGGGGATCGTCCAGAGCCACGCCGGCACCCTCGTCCAGCCGGCAAAGGAGATCTACTTCGGCTTCGACCACAAGCCGGCCGACCGCTTTTTCTGGGTCTCGGATATCGGCTGGATGATGGGGCCGTGGACATTGGTTGGTAACCACGCCTTCGGCGGGACGATACTGATGTACGAGGGCGCCCCCGACCATCCACAGCCGGACCGGTTCTGGCGGCTCATCGACCGCCACGCCGTGACGACCTTCGGCATCTCGCCGACCGCGATCCGGGCGCTCAGGAAACACGGGACCGAGTGGGTGGAAAAACACGACCTCTCGACGTTGAGACTCCTCGGCTCCACGGGCGAGCCATGGGACGAAGAGTCCTGGCGGTGGTTTTACGAACACGTGGGTGGCGGGGATACGCCGATCATCAATATCTCCGGCGGCACGGAAGTCTTCGGCTGCTTCCTCATGCCGATGCCGATCCAGCCGTTGAAGCCCACGACGCTTGGCGGTCCCGGGCTCGGCATGGACATCGACATCGTGAACGAGGCGGGCGAGAGCGTCGCCGAGGACCACGAACGTGGCCATCTCGTTGCCAGAGCCTCGTGTCCTTCGATGACTCGAAGTCTGTGGGATGGCGACGAACGCTACCTCGCCGAGTACTGGTCGACCTGGAGCGACCGCTGGGATCACGGCGACTGGGCGCTGATGGACGAGGACGGGTTCTGGTATCTGACAGGTCGGGCCGACGACGCCATCAACGTCGCCGGCCGCAAAGTCGGGCCCGCCGAGGTCGAAGGAGCGCTGATCGATCACACAGCGGTCAATCAGGCTGCAGTCGTCGGGGTCCCCGACGACACCACCGGCGAGGCGATCGTCGCGTACGTGATCCTGGAAAAGGCTGCAACGCGGTCCGACGAGCTGCGGGACGAACTCCGCGAGCACGTCGGCGCAGTATTGGGCAAGCCCTTCCGGCCTCGCGAGGTCCGATTCGCCGAGGAGTTCCCGAAGACGCAGAGCGGGAAGATCGTCCGGCGAGCCGTCGAGGGTGCGTACACCGGTGAATCGGTCGGGGACATGAGTAGCATCGAGAACCCCGAAGCGATCGAGCGGCTGCGGGACGACTCGGCGTAGACGCGAGCCAGTTCCGGGATGGGTATCGGGCTCGGCACTATCCGGGCAGATACTAGACGAGTGTGTCAGTACGATCATCGTCCAGCGGACTGATGGTCCGCGGTTCGGGAGCCTGGCCCTCGGCGAGTGCCACGGACCCGACCTGGTCGTCGGCCGGAAGCAGGATGGTCGCCCCGGCGAGCAGCGGTGCGAGCAATCCGGCGACGGCGGTTCCTGGACCGAGGAGCGAGGTTCTGATGGCGACGATGTCCGTCGACGCGAACCCATCGGCGGCGTCCGTCGCGCGGTCGAGAAGAATGTCGAGTTCCGTCGAGCGGTCGTGGGCGAACAACGGTCGGTCGGGCGGGAGGTCCGTCTCCGGGAAGAACGGATTCTCGCTCCAGATCTCCCGCTCGAAGTACGCCACCGACGGGTCGGCTGGTTCGGCGCCGAACCCGAGGAGCGTACAGCCCGGTTCGACCGGCTGGGCCGGCAGCTCGCTCGTCGGTCCGAGCCGGACAGCGACAGTGCCGTCACGCTGGTCGGCGGCGTCCGGACCATCCACCTCGGGTGGGACGGGAGCGACCCGACCGCCGAGGAGCCAGGTAGCGAGCATCGCGAATACCGTCTCCGGAGCGGGATCCGGGAGCATCTCGACCACTGCACCCTCGTGGACGCCGCAGTGGCGAAGGTAGTTTCCGGTCTTGTAGATGGTCTGGCGGAACCGCCCGGGGTCGTAGGATCGGTTCCCGGCGCGCAACGAGACAGCCGACCCGTCGTCGGCCTCGCTCGTCCCTGGTTCGAGCGATTCGAGCACCTCGACGAGTCGGTCCATCGACTAAAACGTGTTCTTGATGCGTTCGAAGAAGCCGTCCTCGACGTCGACCTCCTCGCCGCCCGCTTCCGCGAACTGTCGAAGCGCCTCCTTCTGGTCCTCGTTGAGGTCCTCGGGCGTGACGACCTGGACGTGGACGTACAGGTCGCCGCTGCCGCGGCCCCGCAACCGGGGCATCCCCTTGCCGCGAAGGCGGAAGGTCTCTCCGCTCTGGGTCCCGGACGGAAGGTCGAACTCGACTGACCCGTCGAGCGTTTCGACCTCGATACTGTCGCCGAAGACTGCCTGCGGGAAGGACACGGGCTGTCGGCGGTGGAGATCCGAACCGTCCCGCTCGAAGTCAGGGTGGTCGGCCACGTCGACCTCGATCAGGAGGTCGCCGTTCGGTGCACCTGGCTCACCCGGCGCCCCCTCCCCGTCCATTCGAAGTGTCTGCCCGGTGCTGATGCCGGCCGGGATGTCCACGGAGAGCGTCGCGCGCTGGCGGACGCTTCCCTGGCCGCCACATTCCGAGCAGGTCTCCTCGTAGAGTTCGCCCTCGCCGCCGCAGCGCCGGCAGGTCTGGGTTTGCTGCATCCGGCCAAAGGGGGTCTGCTGGACCTGCGTGACCTGGCCCTGTCCGTTGCATTCGGGGCATGTGCGGACGTCGGCACTGGGGGGATGGCCGGTCCCGTTACACGCCTCACACTGCTCCGGCCGCCGAACGGTGACCTGCTTCGTGACGCCATTGAAGGCTTCTTCGAGGTCGATCCTGAGCGAGGTCCTGAGGTCGCGGCCCGCGGAGGGGCCTGACCGGCGACTGCGTCGGCCACCGCCCCCGCCGAAGAACTGCTCGAAGATATCACCGATGTCGCCCATGCCGCCACCCATCCCGCCGAAGGGGTCCCCGCCAGCGCGACCGCCAGCAGCCCCGCCGCGATCGGTGGCGCCCTGCTTCTCGGCCTGCATGAAGCGGTCGTGACCCAGTTGGTCGTAGAGGCGGCGCTTTTCCTCGTCCGTGAGGACCTCCTTTGCCTTCTGGAGCTTCTTGAACTCCTCCTCGGCGTTCTCGTCGTCGTTGACGTCGGGGTGGGCCTTGGCCGCCTTGGTGCGGTAGGCCCGCTTTATCTCCTCCTCGCTTGCGTCCTGTGAGACCCCGAGCAACTCGTAGAAGTCCTCGCTCATCTCCTCGGGCACCGATAGCGGGTTGACGTACTTGGACTTGTTGCATCTCGACAATAGCACCGGGCGCGACAAACTGCCTGGCGCGAGCGAAGCCGGTGGCGCCCTCCGGTTCGACGGACCCTTATTGGAAATCGCTACCAACACCCACGCATGGCCACCGATTCCTCGGGCGGCGACTTCGTCCCCGTGGCGCAACTGAGCGACCTGGAAGCCGACGGCCCCCTCGTGGTCAGCGAGAACGGTCGAGCGATCGCCCTGTTCGAACACGACGGCGAGGTCCACGCCGTCGACAACCGCTGTCCGCACATGGGGTTCCCCCTCGCCCGCGGCAGCGTCGAGGACGGCATCCTGACCTGTCACTGGCACCACGCCCGCTTCGAACTCGAGGAAGGCGACACGTTCGACATCTGGGCCGACGACGTCCAGACCTTCCCGACCACGGTAGCGGACGGTGACATCCTGCTCGACCCCGATCCGGAACCGGATGTGCCGCCCGCCACTCACTGGCGGAACCGGCTCCC
>Ga0207797_1000417_pt1 | contig 32965 bp, 23 predicted proteins | sample PRCRCaboRojoPR_6_FD_187275 | JGI IMG/M metagenome (GOLD analysis project Ga0207797, IMG submission 187275) | Marine sediment microbial community from Cabo Rojo, Puerto Rico - PR CR 10% Liquid 1 (SPAdes) | ecosystem: Environmental > Aquatic > Marine > Coastal > Sediment | place: Cabo Rojo, Puerto... | reverse complement strand
ATCCAGGACCTGGCGCTGGGCGACGGCGTGCGCCTCGATGCGGTGATGTCGGCCCAGCCGACCATTCAGACCGCCATCGACAGCGGCGTCGACCTCAAGTACGTCGGCACCCCGGCGTTCTACGAGCCACTCGTCTTCGCCCTCGACAAAGCCCGCGGTCCGTCGGACCAGATGGTCGATGAATTGAACGAAATCTTGGACGCGATGCGCTCTGATGGTACGCTGACCGAGCTCTCCCTAGAGTGGTACGGCATTGATCTCACCACGCTAGTTGAGCCCGATGAGGCGGGTGAGCCTGAGGGCGGTGATCTGCTCGACGAGGTGCTCGACGCCGGCGTGATGAAGGTCTCCACGGACCCGAACTACGCCCCCCAGAGCTTCCTCAACGATGAGGGCGAGCTGGCGGGCTTCGACGTCGACGTCGCCAAGGAGGTCGCCGACCGCCTGGGTGTCGAGATCGAATTCGTCACCCCTGATTGGGATATGATCGTCGGCGGCAATTGGAGCGCCCGCTGGGACGTCAGTATCGGCTCTATGACGCCCACGGAACCCCGCTCCGAGGTCCTCTGGTTCACCGATCCTTACTACTACACCCCAGCATCGTTCGCCGTCCACCAGGACAACACCGACATCACCTCCGTGGAGGACCTGTCGGGGAAGACGCTCGGCCTGGGCACCGCCACCACCTACGAGGACTACCTGAACGGCGAGCTGGCCATCATGGGCGGGCAGACAATGTACGAGCCCCCCTCCGGCGTCGACATCAGGCCGTACCCCACCGACGCCGAGGCCATCCAGGACCTGGCCCTGGGCGACGGCGTGCGCCTCGATGCGGTGATGTCGGCCCAGCCGACCATTCAGACCGCCATCGACAGCGGCGTCGACCTCAAGTACGTCGGCACTCCGGCGTTCTACGAGCCGCTCGTCTTCGCTCTCGACAAGGCCCGGGGGCCGTCTAATCGGATGGTCGACCGTCTCAACGAGATCTTGGACGCGATGCACTCCGACGGCACGCTGACCGAGCTCTCCCTAGAGTGGTACGGCATTGACCTGACCACGCTGGTTGAGCCCGAGGAGGCGGGTGAGCCTGAGGGCGATGATCTGCTCGATGAGGTGCTTGACACCGGCCTGATGAAGGTCTCCACGGACCCGAACTACGCCCCTCAGAGCTTCCTCAACGATGAGGGTGAGCTGGACGGCTTCGACGTCGACGTCGCCAAGGAGGTCGCCGACCGCCTGGGTGTCGAGATTGAATTCGTCACCCCTGATTGGGATATGATCGTCGGCGGCAACTGGAGCGCCCGCTGGGACGTCAGCATCGGCTCCATGACGCCTACGGAGCCCCGCTCCGAGGTCCTCTGGTTCACCGATCCCTACTACTACACCCCGGCCTCGTTCGCCGTCCACCAGGAAAACACCGACATCACGTCCGTGGAGGACCTGTCGGGTAAGACCCTGGGTTTGGGCACCGCCACCACCTACGAGGACTACCTGAACGGCGAGCTGGCCATCATGGGCGGGGAGGTTATGTACGAGCCGCCCTCCGGTGTCGACATCAGGCCGTACCCCACCGACGCTGAGGCCATCCAGGACCTGGCCCTGGGCGACGGCGTGCGCCTCGATGCGGTGATGTCGGCCCAGCCGACCATCCAGACCGCCATCGACAGCGGCGTCGACCTCAAGTACGTCGGCACGCCGGCGTTCTACGAGCCGCTCGTCTTCGCCCTCGACAAGGCCCGCGGGCCATCGAACCGGATGATGACCCGGTTGAACGAGATCCTTGACGAGATGCACTCCGATGGGACACTGACCGAGCTCTCGGAGGAATGGTACGGGATCGACCTAACGACGCTCGTTCCGCCGGAATAGGGCTCTATACGACAGTTGCCGGCGGCCTGAGCTAACGCGATACTGACCCATAGCAAGCAGGGGCACGTCATTAGGGTGCCCCTGCTTGCTTACTACTGGACAGCATGCTTCGCAACACAAATCCGCTCCCCGACAGCCGGTCGGTGCCTGGCAATCCTTGAGGCAGCATTGGAACAGACCAGACTGTCACCTGACGCCGTTTAGCGAGAAAGCCGTCCTGAGAAAGGAGGCATCGTAACGTGTCGTTCACTGACTCCATACCTGGGACTCACCCTCGGGCAATCAAGCTGATCTTAGTTCTCGTCTCCATCACGGTGGTGCTCAGCCTACTGTATGCCGTCCAGCACTACGCCGGGGGGCCCATACGCCTGGCGGTCGTCAGTAGGGTCCAGAGCCTGGCTCTCAGCCCAGACAACTCGCTCATCGCCGCGCCCGCAAATGACGGAGAAATCTACCTGTGGAATGCACAGGAGGGCTGGTCGCCGACCAGGCTGTCGGGGCACCGGCGATCCGTCGTGGGGGTAGCCTTCACGCCGGACAGCAAAACGATGATCTCAGCTGGGCGCGATGGTCAGATTCACCTCTGGGACGTCGGTTCGCGCGACATGAAGAAGACCATCGACGCAGACGCCCCAGTGAACGATTTGTCGCTTTCCGCCGATGGGACTGTGGCAGGGGCGGTCTGTGAGGACGGCAGGATCCTCATCATCGACGTTGCGTCGGGGAACGTGGCACAATCCATTGGGCCGGATCCCAACACGGGTCTGGCTGTAGCGGTCAATCGTGATGGCACATTGGTCGCAGCCGACTACGGTGACGGCATCCGCATATGGGATACTCAGACCGGTGATCTCGTGCGAGCCCTCTCTAGCTACTGCGAGGACGCGACAAGCGAGACACAGGACGCCTGTGATGCCGCTGACGAGGACTGGCTGGGACACGAGGATCAGGTCACCGCACTTGCCTTCAGCCCTGATGGTACGCTCTTGGCCTCCGGCAGCGAGGACACAACCATTGTTTTCTGGGAAGTCGAAACCGGAGAGGTCAAGTGGCCTTCGATCGGGCATTGGGCCTCCGTCACATCCCTGACGTTCCATCCGGACGGCCGGTCGATGCTCTCCGGTGGCGAGGACAACAAGATTCGCACCTGGCGGATCCCAGGTGGTAAGAGCACAGCGATCTTTGAGGGACACCTGAGCGGCGTAAACGGCGTTGCCTTTGGATGGGGCCCAGACATGATTCTCTCAGGTGGGGCGGACGGCACTGTCCGCGTATGGGAGACGGCCAATCAGAAGGTGACGTTTATTGCGTGGGCGAGGAAAGGTCTCCAACCCGTCTGGGGTGATCTCCTGCGCACCTGGATGCTCGTGAGCGGTCTCGTCGGCCTAATCAGCCTGTGGGGTCTCTGGAAACTCCGGCCCTGGGGCCACCTACTGGCCCTCCTCCTTTACGTGGTTGGTCCGATCGTCGTCGTCGGTCTGCCGCTCCTGGAGGTGCTCATCTACCCTCTATCGTTCATCGAACAGCTGAGCATCGCTTGGCCGCTGCTGGCGCTCTTGGGCTGGTACGGCGGCATCGTGGTCGCCTTGATGTCTCAGCCCGTCGCCCTTTCGTACGAGGCGGCTGATACGGCGGCTCTCTCCGAGCAGCTGATGTCCAGCCAGCGGACGCGTAAGGTCCGAAGCGCCATTTTCATCGCTGCGGTCTGGTTCCTGATCATGGTCGTTCTCTACTCGGTGCTGCGACGGTTCAATCTCGATGTAGCGTTCATGCGGCACTATTTCTCCTTCATCATGGCCGGAGCGTGGATGACTCTGAGGATCTCCGCTCTCTCAATCGCGCTGGCGGTTGTGCTGGCTCTCCTCGGAGCCCTAGGGCGCTTGTCGAAGAATCCCGTTGCTAACGGCATGTCTGGCTTCTACATCTCACTGATCCGCGGTACCCCTCTCCTGGTGCAGATCTACATCTGGTACCTGGGTCTCCCCCGTGTCAATATTGTCCTGCCTGCCCAAGTAGCGGGCACCCTTGCCCTGGGCGTCAATTACGGCGCGTATATGACGGAGATCTTCCGCGCCGGCATCCAGGCCATCGGAAAAGGACAGTACGAGGCGGCTGAGGCGCTCGGTATGTCGCGGACACAATTGTACCGACGCATCGTCCTGCCGCAGGCCTTCCGGATCGTCATTCCCCCGATCGGCAACCAATTCATCGCGATGATGAAGGATTCCTCCCTGGTGTCCGTTATGAGCATCTGGGAGCTATCCTATCGAGCTCAGAAGATCGGCCGTCAGAACTTCCGATCCCTTGAGACGTTTATGGTCGCCGCAGCATTCTACTGGATCCTGACCGTTGTCTTCCAGTTCCTCCAGGGTCAGCTTGAGGAATACATGGCCCGCAGCGAAAGGAGATAGACGTATGACCGAGCCTATCATCAAGGTGCGGGACCTGCACAAGTACTTCGGCCCCCTGCACGTCATCCAGGGGGTGGATCTAGATGTGACCCCAGGCGAGGTGGTCGTGATCATCGGCCCGTCAGGCGCCGGCAAGAGCACCTTCCTCCGCTGCCTCAACTTCCTGGAGGAGCCGTCTGCAGGTACGATCGAGGTCGACGAGCTGGAGATTGACGCCCAGGAGCCGCTCCGTCGGCAGCGGCACCATATCCGCGAGTTGCGAAAGAAGGCGGGCATGGTCTTTCAGCAATTCAATCTCTTCCCCCATATGACCGCTCTCGAGAACGTCATTGAGGCGCCGCTGACCGTGAAGAGGTTATCCAAGAAGGAGGCCACGGAGAAGGGCGAGGAGCTCCTCGAATGGGTAGGACTCTCGGACAAGCGCGATGAGTATCCCTCGCGACTCTCGGGCGGACAGCAGCAGCGGGTCGCCATCGCCCGCGCCCTGTGTATGGAGCCCAAAATTATGCTGTTCGACGAGCCAACCTCTGCCCTCGATCCCGAGTTGATCGCGGAGGTCGTCGAAGTGATGGAGCGACTGGCGGGCGAGGGTATGACCATGGTGGTCGTCACCCACGAGATCCACTTTGCCCGTGACGTATCAGATCGGGTGATCCTCATGGCTGACGGCGGATGGGCCGAGATCGCGCCGCCCGAGAAGTTGTTCACGGATCCCGAGGAGGAACGGACGCGTCAGTTCCTGGCCCATATCCTCTGATTCGGCAGAGCAAGGTTCTCCGGTGACGAAAGATCCATCACCCGCCGTCCAAGACTTCCGCCGGGCCCGTGCTCGAGCAACTCTGGACGAGATCCTGGCCCGGCTCACCGGCCGCCCCGCCAATCTTCTCGCCTACGACGAGGTGCAGCAAGGCCTCAAGGGCGAGGTGTTGAGCGAACGGAGGCTGGAACAGATCCCACTCGACGCCATTGTCGGAAGCGTCGGGCGATACGTCGACTTCACGCGCAGCTTTCTGCCCCGGCAGGATCGCGACGAGGCGCGATGGATCGAGGCTAGGGAAGAGCTCATGGATCCGGGCCCGGTCCGCCCGATTCAGGTCTACCGTATTGACGAGGTCTACTTCGTACTCGACGGCAACCATCGGGTGTCGGCAGCTCGCCAGCTGGGAGACTCACGGATATGGGCCTACGTCACGGACGTCCAGACCAAGGTCTCGCTCACCCCGGCTGTCGATGCTGAGACACTGATCCTCAAGACCGAGTACGCCAATTTCCTGGATGAGACGAAACTAGATGAGCTTCGCCCAGAGGCCGAATTGGCCGTGACCGTTCCTGGTCAGTACCGTGTGCTCCAAGAGCAGATCAGGGAGCACCGGTTGCGCTTAGACCTGGAGGAGAAGCAGGACACCTCTTACGAAGAGGCGGTGCGTAGATGGTACGATGACGTGTACCTGCCCGTCGTCCGAGTCATTCGAACCCGAAACATCCTACGGTACTTCCCGGAGCGGACGGAGACGGACCTATACGTCTGGGTCTCTGAGCACAGATCCAGTCTGGAGACGGAGCTCGGCTGGGACATCGAGCCTGGGGCCGCTGCCAGAGACCTGGCCGCTCGGTACAGTCTCCGACCGGACCTTGTCGTGGCTCGGATGAGCGAGCGTATCCTAGACGCCGTGACACCCTCAGAGATGGAACCCGGTCCGCCCCCGGGCCAGTGGCGTAAGGAGAGGCGGAGCGCCGGTCAACAGGGAAGGATGTTCGCGGACATTCTCGTGGCCATCGATGGAAAGGAGCCCGGCTGGGATGCCCTTGACTATGCACTGATGCTGGCCCGCCATGAGGGCGCAAGGGTGCTGGGCCTTCACGTCCTGGCCTCGGGGGAGAATGCATCAGGCGAGGGCGCTCGAACGGTGAAGCAAGCGTTTCAGCGCCGATGCACGCGGGCTAAAGCGGTGGGCAATCTAGTAGTCAGCCGCGGTCACGTGCCCGAGGAGGTGTGCCGTAGAGCCCGATGGGCCGATCTCGTGGTCGTCAGTCTGAGTTTCCCTCCGGCCCCACGCCCGGCGGCCCGCCTTGGTTCGGGGATGAGCACTATTATACGACGCTGTCCAACCCCTGTGCTGACCGTTCCTCCCCACCCGCCGGCTTTGCAGCGAGCGCTGCTGGCGTATGATGGAAGCCCAAAGTCGCGGGAGGCGCTTTACGTGTCGACGTACCTGGCGACGGAGTGGGCTGTTCCGCTGGTCGTGGTCACCGTATTGGAGGCGGGGCGGACGACGTCCAAGACGCTAGAGGGAGCGAAGGCCTACCTAAGTGAACGAAGAGCGGAGGCGGAGTTCGTCAAGGGATACGGCCCCGTCGCCCGCGTGGTCACTCGTACAGCAAGAGCACGGGAATGCGGGCTGATCGTGATGGGCGGCTACGGATTCGATCCTGTGAGAGAGATCGTCCTTGGGAGCCAGGTCGACGAGGTCCTACGGCGGAGCCGACGACCCGTGTTGATCTGCCGATAGATGATGGATCGAAGGGTTCTGGCATGAGAGGCCCTGGCGAGCCTTTGAGATCGCCACGAGGTGCCGTCGATCGCCCCGCGGTTGGCGAATCCATGTCATTTCCGTGCAGACGCATCGCACGACCAGAGCACTCAATCAAACGTATGAGATGTACCTCTACGTAGTAGCGGTACACCAATCACATGAGGAGCTAGCAGCGTTGAACAAGAAGATCACATCGATAAGCAACCCGAAGTGGCGACTGGACGTCCTCAGCGAACAGGATGTCCGGCGCATCCATACTGCCACCCTTGATCTCATCGAGAACACGGGCGTCAAGTTCCCCTTGCCTGAAGCGCTGGACATTTGGGAGGCTCACGGCGCGTGGGTGGACCGGGAGGGCATGATCGTCAAAGCACCCGGCGCGCTCATCGAGGAGGCACTGGCGGAGGCGCCTTCGGCCTACACTCTTGCAGCACGTGAAGCGGACCAGGACTTGCCGCTGGACGGCAATCACGTGTTCGTCGGCACCGACGGCTGCGGCGTGCACATCATCGACATCGAGACCGGAGAGCTGCGGCGCTCCTGCTTGCAGGACGTGGCCGATATCGCCCGCGTCGCCGATTATGTGCCGCAAATCGGGTTCCACTGGGTGCCGGTCTCGGCGCAAGACTACCCGCCCGAAACTCGGGGCCTGCACGAGCTCCTGGCCGTGTGGCGGAACTCAACGAAACACGTTCAGACGGAGAGCATCTACTCAAGCCACGAAGCAGAAGCCGCACTAAAGATGGCTGCTTTGATCGCGGGGGGACGAGAGGCTCTGAGGAAACGGCCGGTTCTCTCCATTATGCAGTGCACCCTCCCGCCCCTCGGACAGGATGGCGGAAGTCTGGAGGCTGCCCTTATCGTAGCCGAGGCCGGGCTACCGGTGGGCTTCATGACGATGACATCCTGTGCCTCCACCGGGCCGGCCACGATGGCCGGGACCCTGGCCGTGGGGAATGCGGAGGTGATCAGTGCGCTCGCGCTAATTCAGTTGGCCCATCCCGGTACGCCCGTCTATTACGCCGCCGCTCAGACAGCGATGGACCTACGCAGCGGAGCCTATACGGGCGGCGGGCCGGAGGACTTTTTGTTCGGGGCAGCGACGAACGCACTGGCGGATTTCTACGACATCCCACTATCGATGGGCTCTTTCGCCACAGGCGCAAAAGAACCGGACTGGCAAGCGGGCATTGAGAACAGTCTGTCGACGCTGATGGCCTCGGCGGCGATGTCCGACATGCTGCTCGGCGTCGGCCTTCTTGACGGGAGCCGCATCTGGTCGTACGAGCAGATGCTGATGGACTGTGAGATCTTCAGCATTGTGCAGAAGATGATGGAGGGGATCCCAGTCAACGATGAGACGCTGGCGCTTGACGTGGTCGATGCCGTGGGTCCAGGCGGACACTTCCTCACACAGAAGCACACCCGTCAGCACATGGACGATCTCTGGGTCCATCAGTTCATGGACCGGCGTCCTTATAACGAGTGGGAAGAGAAAGATGATGGCGCCAGAGATTGGGCCCGGGGGGAGGCGCAGAGGATCCTCCACAGCCACCGTCCGACGCCCCTGGAGCCGCAGCTCCTGGCGGAGCTGGAGGAGGTGATTGCTGCGACGGAATCAGTCGTCCTCTGACGCTTCTACGTGGGGCAGGAAGGCCTGGATTTCCTGTTCCTTCTCGCGCAACATGCTCTCAGGGACGTCGGCCCAGGCGATGAGCTCTTCGCCGACGCCCTGCATGTGGCGCATTGCCTGGCGCGAAGCCGCATCGGCTTGATGCGAGATGATGAGGTCGACAAGCGTGTGGTGTTCGTCGAGATCGCGCGCCATGGCACTTCGCCGCAGCTCAGGCTGCTCGGCGAGGTCTCCGTACATCATCCAGTCCGGGAACCGGTTGACAACGAGCTTATAGAGCCGGGCCAGGAGCTCATTGCCACTTGATGCAGCGATCCGTTGATGGAGGCGCCGGTTAAGGTGTTGATAACCCGAGACGTCGTCCAGAGCCAAGAGCTGCTCGGTCTCATCCAGTATACGCTCCAAGACCTCGGCCTGTTCCTCCGTGACGTTGAAAGCGCTGAGACGGGCAGCTGCAACCTCGAGAAGGAGACGGAAGACGTAGGCATCAACGATCTCCTCCGCCGAGAGCTGTAGCACACGGACACCTCGGTAAGGGATGCGCTCGGCTAGACCCTCCGCCACCAGTTCGTCCAGCGCTTCCCTCACCGGGGTGGGACTCACGCCGAGTTCGTTGGCAATCTCCTCCTGTCGCAGCCATTCGCCCAGAGCATAGTCCCCGCTGACAATTCTCCGCCGCAGGAGCTCGAAAACCTCGCTCCGGAGGGACTTCTTCTCCAGGAGCCCGTCATCCTCAGGCCAGGCTTCAGGAACCATAGCGCCCACTCTTTTCCCGTAAGGTGCTGGAGCTCAACCCGGGAGGCTCCAGCACCTCGCGCGTTCACGCGCCGAGCGGAATCTCATCCAACAAGACGTTTGCTGAGATCGACAGCGCCGATCACATCCTCGGCGTAGCCGTCGGCGCCGATGGTCTCAGCCCATTCCTCGGTCACGGGTGCGCCGCCTACCAACACCTTGACCTGGTCCCGAATGCCGGCCTCCTCGAAAGCCTGGATGACCTCGCGCTGGGCCGTCATCGTCGTCGTGAGGAGGGCCGAAAGCCCCAGCAGATTCGCCCCGGTCTCCTTGACCTTATCGACGAACGTCTGAGCGTCCACATCCACACCGACATCGTGCACCCGGAACCCGTGCGCGGACAGCATTGTCGCCACAAGGGACTTGCCGATCTCATGGATGTCCCCTTTGACGGTGCCAATGACGACGGTGCCCGCGGACTCCGAGACCTGGTTACGAGCGTGCAACTCCGGCTCGAGCAAACCCATAGCCTGCTGCATCGCGTTGGCCGCGATAACCATCTGAGGCAAGAAGTACTCACCGGCCTGGAACTTCTGTCCCACGATCTCCATGCCTGGCACGAGCCCCTCATTGATGATCTCGAGCGGCTCCGTGCCGGCATCGAGAGCATCCTTTGTCAAGGTTTCCGTCTTGTCTGGCTCGCACTCCACCAGGCTGCGCGTAATCTTCGTCAAGATCTCGTTAGCCATTTTCTCTCTCCTCGGTCGGTCCTAAGCCTTGGGCAGTGGGGGCAGCTCATCCATGCCGAAGCTTTCAGCTGCCTTCTGCGTGATGGTGCGCAGCTCGCTGCGCAGATCATCGGACACGGGGGACGGTTCGTAGGTGGCCAAGAGGGCCGCCACACGGTCCTGAGCTCGTTCCCAGGCCGTCTTGGCACCCTTCTTCTTCCACGCATCCAGGGATCCGCGGTCGATCACGTCGGAGGGGATGTACTGCTCCTTGCTGAACCACTTGGCAGTGTGGAGCTGTCCGAGATAGTCGGCCCGGTGGCCCAGGCTTCGCATCAAGTCCAGGGCAATGGGCTCGTCCCGGGCCTCCACGCCAGCAACCAGGCGCTTGGCCATACCGATGATCTCGGCGTCGATGACCAGCTTCTCGTAGCTCTGGCAGCTTTCGAAGTCCATCATGCCTGCACCAGAGACCATGTTGACGCCGACCAGGGCCGCGACTAGAGCGCCTCCAGCAGACTCCAGACCGCACTGAGCATCAACGACCTTGGCGTCACTCATACCCAGGTAGGCGTGCGTGGGCAGGCACAGGGCCTTACCCACCTCGGTGTAGGCGGCATCGATCATCCAGGTTCCCACGGCGCCCATAGGTGTCGTACCCTCGCGCATGTCAAACGCCGCCGGTGAGCCACCCCACACGATGGGGGCGCCCTCCTGCGCCAACTGGCAGATCGTCACGCCGCTCATGCACTCCGCCGTGTGCTGCACCACTGCAGCGGCGATGGTCACGGGCGCTGTCGCGCCCGCCAGCGGCATAGAAACGAGCTCCGAGGGGATGCCGTGTCTGGCACAGTCGATCATGTTTTGACACGTCAGATCGCTCCAGAGCAGAGGGGGCGACGGACACACATCGAAGATGGCGATGGGCCTCTCCGCCAACTCCTTCTCGCCGCCCGCCACGGCAACTAGAAGGTCCTTCATCGTCCACCACGTGTCCTTGCGGAAAGCACCGGTGACGATCGGTTTGCGCATGAAGTTGAGGGCCAGATAGAGACGGTACAGGTCTCCGATTTCCTCCGGGACGTCGGTGCAGATCAAGGCCGTGCTCTGGGCATCGATCTGCGGCAGCGTTTCCACAAGCTTCACGAGCTTGACGAAGTCGTCGGTGACCGGTGCCCGCTGCTCCTTCGTCTCGCTGTCAAGGACGGTGATGGCGGCCGAACCTGGATCGAACTGCACGTTGTCGCCCCCGTACTGGACGACCGGCTCGCCGTTGAGATCGTAGAGCTGGAAATCGGACGGCGCCGTCTCCAACGCCCGCTCGACGATATCACGGGGAATGTAGGCGATCTGGGAATCGAAGTCCACATCAGCGCCCGCCTCGGCGAGCAGGTCGAGTGCCTCACTGTTGTGGACCCGAACACCCGGGTCCTGCAGCAACTCAAATCCCTCCACGATGATCTTCTCGACCAGCTCATCGCTCAGAATCTTGAACTGCGGTCGCATGCCTTTGCCTCCTTAGCTGGGTAAGTGCCCCACGGGCCTTTGCAAGCAGATCGGTAGCTTGAAAGGCGTCTCCGGTTTGAAGTTGACACGGCCTTGATTTTCAGTATAATATATTATATAGGATTTTGCCAAGCGTGTCAAGCATCCCAACGCCGCTGACACCCAGATGGGTCAATCACATATAGGAGGAAGGACCGATGCTATTGGCCGGCAGCAGGAAGGAGAACCTACAGAAGATACACGATCACTCCCTCACCCTGATCGCGGAGCGCGGCATCCGCTTCCACTCGGAAGTGGCAAGAGAGATCTGGCACGGTGCAGGTGCCCACGTACTTGAGGATGTGGTCAAGATTCCGCCTGATCTGATTACTTCAGCCCTCGAGAACGCGCCGGGCTCCTTCGTGCTGCACGCGCGAGACGGTAAGCACGACCTCGATCTGGGCGCCGACAGGACCTACTACTCGCAGGACGGTTGCGCGGCTCTGGCTATTGACTTCGAGACGGGTGAACGTCGAGGTACAAGGAAGGCCGACATTGCCGCAATGGCGCGCATTTCCGACTATCTGGACCCGGTAGACATCGTCAGCCCCACCGTGAGTGCTCAGGATATTGACAGCGAGGGACTGGCGGTGGAGGAGCTGGAGGCGTGTTTCCTCAACAGCGGCAAGCACGTTCTCACGGAGTCGGTGACATCCGCCAGAGACGCAGAGGCACAGATTGACCTGGCGGCAGCCCTGACCGGAGGACGAGATGCCCTGAAGCAGAAACCGATATTCAGCAACTTTGTATGCACCATCTCCCCTTTAACCCAGGATGCCGGCGGCATCGAGGCGGCTCTGACCTTTGCCAAGGCCGGGATACCGGTGGGTATGTACCCTATGGCAACCACAGGTGTCACCTCCCCGGTGACTCTAGCTGGCACGATGGCAGTGCTGAACGCCGAGGTGGTTAGCGCCCTGGCGCTCCTCCAGATCGCGGAGCCTGGGGCGAGGGTGTTCTACTCGGGAGGGCCAGCCACCCTGGATCTGCGAACTGGGGCCTACGTGGCGTCATCACCGGAGGCACTGCGGCTGCGTATGATGGTGGCGGAGATGGCCAAGTTCTACGGGCTGCCCAGCATCGTCGGAGCCGGCGCCACCAGCGCGAAGGTCCCGGGGCCGCAGGCGGCGTGGGAGGACACTGTCTCATTCCTGCTCCCATCCATGGCGGGAGCAAGCGTGCTTTTCGGACTAGGACTACTGGATGGGTCCAACCTGCTAAGGTACGAGGAGATCGTGCTCGAGGCGGAGGCCGCCGAGACGGTGCGCCGGATTCTGAAGGCTCGGGACTTCAGTGATGAGGCCTTCGCCATCGATCTGATCAAGGAGATGGGCCCCGGCGGGGTCTATCTCGATCAAGAGCATACAGTAGCACACATGCGCGAGGCGCTCTACCTTTCCCCCCTAAGCGATCGGGATAGCTTCGAGGATTGGTACTCGAAAGGACAGGTGAGCCGGATCGACGTCGCCCGTGACAAAGTCCGAGAGATTCTGGCGAGCCACGAGCCTGTGCCCGTGCCTGAGGGCGTTCGGCAGGAGATGAACGAGATTGTGGAGGCCTACAGCCCGGCTTAGCATCCCAGCATCTCAGCGCATCACCCGCCCCGGCTGGGCAATGTACGCGACATCAAGCAAGCGCGGGGACCAGGTCCTCGCGCTTGCCCGAGTCATCGGATGGTGGAATCAGGCGAGATCGAGGCCTCGGATGAAGGCCTCTCCGCGGGCGACAAGGTCCTCAAATCCGTCGGGCGGCTCAAGGCTCCGGACGAGCCGGCGCGTGTAACGCTTCAGGGCCTCCTCGGCCTGGGGCGCTCCGTGCTCCCGCCAAGCCTCAAGGGTCAGAAGAGGTAGGGCGTCACTCTGTTTGTAGGCCTCTCGAAAGAGCTCGAAGGTGCGCTGGGACTCCAAGAACGTGCCACCCGGGCCAATCTCGGCAATTTCGTCGAGGCCGATAGACGCTTCGTCGACCGCGAAGCCTGCCGCCAGACGGCGTGCATCACGGATGACGTCATCCGCGTAGACCAGTACATTGGGCGAGAACGCCTTTGCCCCGAGGATGTCGCCCACAAAAGGGACGAGCTCCATAGCGGTGACGGAGGCCAACATGTGGTTCATCCACTGGTGTCCGGCGGCGACGAGACCCGATCCCCAGCCGACACCGCTCCCCGAAGTGCCGCAGTGCGGGATGGCGTAATGAGCCATCATCTCCGCGCAAGCCACACTGACCAAATACCCCTGAGGCTGATAGAACGTCCCCATGCCCCGCATATCGAAGGAGGCGGGAAGGCTACCGAGAATGACGGGCGTACCCTTCTTGATCAGCTGGCTGAGGGTGAGACCAGCGAGAAGCTCGGCGTTAAGGAGAGCCAGAGTACCTGCTGGCGTAATGGGCGTTGTTGCCCCAATCATGCCATAGTTGGAGTAGACGAAGGGCAGCCCATACTGAATAGCCGTGACCATCTTGTCCACTGTTCCGGCATTGATGACCAAGGGCGAGATGGGGTTGAAATAGGGGATGACGAACGGGCTGGCTGAGAGATCACCGCGAAGATGGCTGATGAGCTTCAGGCAGTCCTCGAACCGCTCCTCGTCGGAGACGAGCACGACGAGCGGCTTGGTGGTGTTGCTCACCATCTCAAGCGCTGCATAGAGATCCGCCACGTCAGGGGAGAGATCCTGGATGATTCCGACGGTGGAGACAACGTCGAAGCTGGAGAGCCTATCACCGAGTCGGACCATCGACCGAAAGTGATCGCGGGTGAAAGGGAGCGTCTCCTCGGTCTCAGGGTCCTGGTAGAAGAGTGCAGTGACGCCCACCCCGAAGTGCGCCTCACCGACGCCCAGGCGGAAGGCAGACTCCCCTTCTTGGTCGTATACGCTAAGTTTCGATGGAGCGGACTGGAGGGCCTCCTCCACAAGGTCCGGGGACATATAGGCCCGGCGGCCCTGGCGGCGGACTCGTGCATCTCCCTCAAGGATCTCCCAAGCCCTGTCAGAGTCAACACGAACGCCGACGGAGGAGAGGATCTCTAGCGACGCGTCGTGCACCTGCGCGATGTGACTGGGCTTCAGAAATCGAAGCTCAGGTTGAATGGGGCGCGACGTTGGCATAATGGACTCCTGACTGATCGTTGATTGGGGCGAGGCCTTCTAAGGGGACCTAACCGCTTCCCGGGCGAGTGCGATAGCCTCCGCGCGTGTCTCGATCTCCCCAGCCGCCGCAGCCTCCCGCAGGACATTAAGAAGCCGACCGATCTCAGGACCCGGCTCCAAATTCAGCGATTGCATCAAGTCGTGTCCGTCGATCGGGAGCGAGGGGGCGATGGTCTGATCTGGACACTCGAAGTAGTGAAAAAGCATCGTCTCGGCGACATCCAATCTGCGGGCCCAGCGCTCCTTCCTCAGGCCCGGACCCCAGGTTGCCAGATGATCGGCCAGGCTGAGCAGGACGGTGTCCACGCCCGCGTCCCCGGTGTCCCGGAAATAGCGGTAGATGGCCCGCCGGGTGATACGATCCTCACGGGCCAGCTGGCCAGGCCGAAGGTGAGCGGCGACTATGCGCCGGACGCGACCGATCTCCTCCCGGCTGAAGCGAAGGGCCTCCATGCGGTTGACCACCCTCCGAGCGCCGCGCGACTCATGTCCGTAGAAGTGAATGCGCTGGTCATCATCCTCGGACTGAGTCTGAGGCTTTCCGATATCGTGGAGCAGAGCCCCCAATCGGAGCAAGAGGAACCGGTCACGGCCCGCGGAGACGGGCACTTCGAGGTGACGACGCAGGGAGCCCGCAAACCGACCGACCCGCCGGCTCAGCTCGCCCCAGGCGGCAGCAGGGACCTGTCGAAGTGCTTCCGAGGCCGCCGGAAGCGGCTCCCCGGTAGCCGTGGCGACGACGCCGTCGACTGTGTCGACGACATTGAGCGTGTGATGCCAGACATCGAATCGGTGAGGATGCGTCTGGGCGACGCCTTGAAGTTGAACGACTTCGGGTAGGACATAGGTAAGGATGCCGAGTCCGTTAAGACGATGGATGAAACGAGATGGAGCTACAAAGCCGAGGCCGCGAGCGAGCTCGTCCCGCACCCTTTCAGCTGCTGCACCCTCAAGCAGGGCCGCGTCGGCGCGCACCCAACCCTCGGTGAGGCTATCTATGGTGAACCGGAGCTCCCACTCCAAGCGTGCAGCCCGAAGGAGACGCACCGGATCGTCTTCGAAGACCCTTCTGTGCGTACCCCGTATGCACGCATCTACCAGATCGGCCCAGCCGCCCAGGGGATCTATCAGCTGCCCACCGGGATCAATCGCCATCGCGTTGATGGTGAAATCGCGGGCCGCCAAGTCGGATTGGAGATCCCCTCCTCGCAGACGCGCGAAGTCGAGATCGATGGACGACGGTCCTCCACTCTTGAGGACGACGCGGGCGGTGCCCCGCTCATCGTCCAGGGGAAAGAAGTAGCCGTCCACCGCGTCGGCCACCGCTCGGGCGAGTTCCATAGCAGCACCATCGACGGCAAAGTCCCAATCGTGGACGGGCCGGTCGAGGAGGATGTCGCGGACGGCCCCGCCCACCATCCAGAGTCTGACAGAGCGGGCATCGGCGAGGTCCTGGACGAGGTCCCAGGGCCATTGGGGGAGCACGAACTCTGTCACGGGCCTCCCGGCGCCCCTGGTCGGGTGGTGAAAAGGGGCCACGAAGGGGTGTAGCGAACAACGGGCTCCAGCATAGTGCAGCAATGATAAGTTAGAAACGGATCGTGTCAAGCAGACAGCCTTGAGGTTGACCAAGGGTGCCCGGACCCGCCCCACCGGACAAGCGCAAGGGGCTCACAAGGCCGACGGAAGGGAGGACCGACGAGAGCCAGCGAGGCATTGGGCCTATGAAGACCAGCCACCCTCGCCTGCAAGCAGGCCGTGGACGAGCAGATGAGGAAGGTCCGGATAGAGAGCACAACTCCTCCGGAACGATTGATCCCGCCCGGTTGACAGTCCGCGAGTTACACGGTATAGTATCGTAGAAGTCGTAAGACATCTTACCAATGGGAAAATGCACGAACTGAGAATCGACCGAAGGCCCCTTCACATCCAGGCACAGCAGCACCTCCTCAAACTCATCGAGGAGGGGACCTACGAGCCTGGCGAACAACTACCCTCCGAATCCAACCTGGCTGCCCAGCTGGGCATCTCCCGCCCCACATTGCGCGAGGCACTCTTCAATCTCGAGCAGGAAGGTGTCATCGTGCGGAAGCACGGCGTGGGTACCTTCGTGGCCCCGGCGTATGGAGAGCGGATGACGAGTGGGCTAGAGCGTCTCGACAGCGTGCTGGCCATAGCGGATCGGCACGGTATGTCGACTCGCGTGCTTCGGTTGAGCGTCGAGGAGATTCCAGCTGATGAGAAGCTGGCGACGAAGCTCAGCCTCTCGAAGTCGGAATCGTTGACCTGCGTCCGGCGGACCATCGCGGTGGACGGTCGTGCCGCCGCGTATCTGGTCGACTTCGCCCGGAGCGAGCTGCTGCCTCCGGACTCAGTCGATGAGTCTTTCGATGGCTCCGTGTTGGACCTGCTGATGAGACGGAATTCGGTCCGAATCTGTGAGGCCGTCGCAGAGATCACGGCTATCAACGCCGACGAGGTATTGGCAGGGCATTTGGAGATCGAGCCGGGTGAAGCCTTGTTACTGCTGTCAGAGACACTGTTGACGGAGGAGTTCGTCCCAATCGAGTTTTCGCGCAATTATTTCCTTCCAGATTTCTTTGACTTCCACGTTTTACGCCGATGAGATCGGCTTTGGGGGAGCGGGTCTTACGACCGTACGTGCGACGAGCCAGTGTGAGCTTGGTAGCACCGTCCTCCTCGACCGTTCGTCAGTCATCGGTGATCGTTAGATCGTTTTCTTTGACATCCGTTTGATTATCTCGACGAAGCAGCGTCAGTGGTTGTAGGACCGCACCGATGCTCTCGCCGAGCAGCACATACCCGATAAGCCCATTTACACAATGGAGGGAGACACCTATGAAGACGAGAAGTTTCCGCGGACGTGACTTCATCACCCTGCTCGATTGGAGCAAGGAGGAGATTGAAACCGTCCTAGACGTAGCACTCGACCTCAAGCAGCGGAACGCTATTGGCGAGTATCACGACGACATCTTGCGAACGAAGTCCTTGTTTATGATCTTCTACAACTCTTCGCTTCGCACCAGGAACTCGTTCGAGGCCGGCATGACTCAGCTCGGCGGCCACGCGCACTTCCTGGAGCCGGGTAAGATCTATACGCCGGCGCTTCCGGGCAAGGAGATTGCCTACACCACTGAGCGCGTCTCCGACGTAGCCCGCGTCCTGGCACGGATGGGCGACGGTATCGCCATCCGCTGTTACGGCGACCCGGTGGACTGGGAATACGGCGGCGCGAATGAACTGATCCGCAATTTCGGCTACTGGGCGGACATACCGGTCCTGAACATGGAGGATGACAAGTACCATCCGTTCCAGGCTCTGGCTGACGTGCTCACGGTGAAGGAGAAATTCGGCGGCTTCAAAGGCGTCAAGTTCGTCATGTCCTGGGCGTACTCGCCAAGCATTCACAAGCCCCGTGCCGTGCCCCAGAGTGCCATCATCGCCGCGAGCATGATGGGTTGTGACACGGTGCTGGCGCGGCCACCGGAGATGGCCCTGGATCCAGAGGTCGTTGAGGCCTGCGAGGGGTATGCCGAGATGAACGGCGCGTCCTTCGAGGTCACGGATGACTTCATGGGGGCCGCCGAGGGTGCCCACGTGATGTACCCCAAGGCCTGGTGCCCGGTCCAGCTCTTCCAGCCGCCGGTTGGAGAGGATGATGCAGACCTAGCGCAGGAGATCTTCGACCGCTACAAGAACTGGAAGGCCACACCGGAGTACATGGCCCAGGGCGATCCCAATGCAATCTATATGCACTGCCTGCCGGCCGACCGGAGCTGGGAGGTCACGGATGACGTGATCGACGGGAAACAATCCGTGGTCTTCGACGAGGCGGAGAACCGCCTCCACGTGCAGAAGGCCGTGATGAGCCTGACGATGTCGTAGGCCAAGGACAGGGAGATTATGCCGACACAAGAAAAAGGCGACGTGGCACTCTTCATCGACTGGGAGAACATCAAGTGGAGCCTGGAAGATGCGGAGATGAGCCCCAACGTGTCCGCCATTCGTGACGCAGCAGAGCGCTATGGTCGAGTCGTCGTGGCAAAGGCCTATGCCGACTGGACTCAGCGCTGGCATCAGAAGGAGTCCGCCCGCCTCTACCGGGCCGGCGTTGAGCCGGTCTACGTGCCGACAAAGGCGTCGGTGCGGGCGCAAGCCCAAGAGGCCGAGGATTTCTTCATTAAGGGCAGCGTGGACGTCAAGATGACGGCGGACTGCATCGAGTGCGCCCACGACTATCCGACAGTAAGAACGTTCGTACTGGTCTCAGGCGACGCCGACTTCGTGCACGTCGTGAACATCCTCCGGCCGTACGGGAAGCGCGTGGTGGCAGTGGGCGTGTCGTGGAGTTCAGCAACGCGTCTCATCCAAACGGTGGATGAGTTCCTACAGTATGACAAAGACGTGGTGCCCTTCTCGGAGCCCGAGGCCGAGCCAGTCCGTCGTTCAGAGGGACAGGAAGACAAGCTTGACAACGCCTTCCAGACAGTGGTAGACATTGTCAAGGGCTCGAGGTTCCCCGGCCGAGCTCTAGCATCGTATGTGAAGCTCGAGCTGATCAAGCGGAACGGCGATTTCGACGAGAGCAAGTACGGGTTCAACCAGTTCCGGATGTTCCTCAAAGAGGGCGAGAGACGCGGATACATTCGCCTCATCACGGATGAGCTGGTCGACTGGGTCTACTTACCGGAGAGCGTACCGGAGGGCGAGGCTGAACCCTCAGCCGCCCCACCTTCTGATGAGGAGGCGGTCAACAAGCTCCTCCGTTTCGCCGAGAAGCTTGAGAAGACGTATGATTACGTGGCGTTCAAGTTCCTGGTGGACCGAGCGATGGGAGCGGACCTCTTCGACAAGATGTCCCGTTCCCAGGTCTCAGCTCTCCTGAACGATGCCATCGAGGAACGCCTCTTCCGACGCGGCACTTACGTGAAGATCGATCCGAACTCTGGCGAAGAGCAGCAGATTCGCACGATACTCCTTAATCGGGGACACCCGCGAGTACGAGAGGCTCTATCGTAAGGGCGCGTTATCCGGCTCCGTGAAGCCTGACTCGCTTGAAGAGCAAGACGACGGAACCGGGTGCAATCGGACGTGATAGGCTGACGGGAGCGGTCTCTCGCGACGGCGCAGATCGCCGCGGAGATCGCTCTCGGTCTTGGATCGGGCGACAATCTGGACCAGTACCTCACACGCGACGCCTGATCCACGAATATCTGAGACGTATTGAGGGAGGTAAGGATGGACCTATTCGGCCGTGACTTCATCTGTACTCAGGACTGGTCCGTGTCCGAGCTCAAGGCTGCCCTTGAGCTGGCCGCGAGGATGAAGCGTGAGCGCTTCTCCGACCGCTGGACGCGGCTCCTGGAGCATAAGACGTTCATCATGTTCTTCTACAATCCGTCGGTTCGCACGCGAATCTCTTTTGAGGCGGCGGCCACGGAACTGGGAGCCCACGCGCAGTTTATGACGCCTTCGGCTGGGCGCTTCAAGACGGAGAAGAAGGCCGGCGAAACGATCGAGGACGCGGCCACCGTGATGGCGCGGTACGCAGCGGGATTGGGTATCCGCATCCTCGAGGACAAGGTCCCCCGCTACGGCGCGGGCGACGAGGTACTCGTCGAATACGCAAGGTGGGCCGACGTGCCGATCCTCAACATGGCCGACGACCGTTTCCACCCGTGCCAGGCGCTCGCCGACGTGATGGGGTGGGCAGAGTGGTACGGCGAGGGGCCCGGACGCCCTGATCTAAGCGCCTTGAGAGGTAAGAAATTCTTGCTGTCGTGGGGATCCGGCGCACTGGCGCGCTCCTGGTGTTCCGTCCAGGCCGCGCTGCTCATTGCATCCCGTTTCGGTATGGACGTCACTATGGCGCATCCGGAGGGTTACGACCTCGACCCCGAGGTGGTCGAGTGGACCAGAGACAACTGTGTGGAAAACGGCGCCAACTTCGACGTCGTCCACGACCCAGACAGCGGCTATGACGATGCGCACATCGTCTATTCACGCAACTGGGTCAGCCCGAACGCCTACAAAGACGGGGAGTTCCAGAAGCAGGCCGAGATAGAGAAGGCTATGGCCCACGAGGGCTGGACCACCACGGCCGAGAGGATGACCCGGACCGATAACGCCATCTTCACGCACCCTATGCCCGTCGACCGGGGTAACGAGGTGACGGACGAGGTCGCATCGGGGCCGCGATCCGCCATCTACGACATCGCCGAGAACCGCTTGCACGTCCAGAAAGCGGTTATGGCGCTGACGATGGGAAATCTCTAGCAACCGGACGCTGAGCCGGAAAGGACAGGACATGACGGATAAGCGAGTAGCCGTCGTCGCCATAGGCGGCAATTCCCTCATCAAGGACAAGCAGCATCAGACGGTGGAGGACCAGTACGAAGCGGCCAAGGAGACTTGTGAGCATATCGCTGATATGATCGAACAGGGCTGGGACGTGGCCATTGGTCACGGAAACGGTCCGCAGGTTGGCTTCATCCTGCGCCGCTCGGAGATCGCTGCGAAGGTAGCCGGGATGCACGAGGTCCCGCTGGACGCATGCGGCGCCGACTCGCAGGGCGCCATCGGCTATGCTCTGCAGCAGAACCTTCGCAATGCCTTTGACCGCCGCAACATCGACAAGACGGCGGCCACCGTCATCACCCAAGTACGTGTGAATGCCGATGATCCGGCGTTCGAAAACCCCTCCAAGCCGATCGGCACGTTCATGGAACACGACGAGGCAGAGCGGCGGGCTGAGGAGGAGGGGTGGACAGTCGTTGAGGACGCCGGTCGTGGCTGGCGTCGCGTCGTAGCCTCACCCTTCCCAGAAGAGATTGTCGAGTTGCCGGCGGTCCGCAGGCTGATCGATGCTGGGATCGTCACCATCACCGTGGGCGGAGGCGGGATTCCCGTGGTCCGCGACGGCAGCCAGGGCGAATCCGGCCAGGATCTAAAGGGGGTCGCAGCCGTCATCGATAAGGACTACGCTTCTGCCCTGCTCGCGCAGTCTATCGATGCCGATCTCTTCTTGATCTCCACTGCGGTGGAGCACGTCTACCTCAACTTCGGCCAGGAGGATGAGGAGCCCATCAGGGAGATGACGGTGGCCGAGGCGAAGGAGTATATCGAAGAAGGTCACTTCGCCGCGGGCAGCATGCTGCCCAAGATCAAGGCCATCGTCTGGTTCGTAGAGCAGACCGGCGGTGAGGCGTTGGTGACCAACCCTGCGAGCATCGCTCGGGCCCTTAAGGGAGAGACGGGAACGCGGATCGTCCCCTGACGTAACCAGGGATCCGCTCCGACAGTAGGCCCTGCGTCTTGCGAGAAGAAGATACTGCGGTGCGATGACCAGGGGTGTTGAGGGAGGTCGGGCGGTAGACGCGGGCGAAAACTGGCTGGGCATCACGATGGCTGGGCATCATGCTCGGTCACATTGACGCCCGATCTCGCTCCTGGTCATGGAGTTCCGGAAGAACTAGAGGATAGAGGAGAAGGACACGTTGGATAACGTCATCGGTCTTAAGTGCACCGTCTGCGGAGAAACCTACGGCGTCGACGAGGTGGATTACGTCTGTCCGGAGCATGGTGACGACGGTATCCTAGACGTGCTATACGACTATGACGCTATTGGTGAGACGACGGATCCGGGACGTCTCAGCGATGAGGTCGGAGCATCCATGTGGCGGTACATGCCCCTGCTCCCGGTCGACCCCGCGACCGCCCAAGGCGTAGTCGAGGGAACGGCGGTCTCAACTGTTGGCGGGACACCCTTCTATCCTGCGCCGCGACTGGCAGCCGAGCTGGAACTAAAACACCTCTGGATCAAGGACGACAGCCGCCTTCCAACGGCTTCGCTCAAGGACCGCGCCTCGGCCGTTGCCGTGGTGAAGGCCCAGGAAAAGGGATACGAGGTCGTGACGACCGCCAGCACAGGGAATGCCGCGGCAGCGCTCGCCGGCATGTGCGCCGCGATCGACCAAGCGAACGTCATCTTTGTGCCGCGCTCGGCACCGGAGGCAAAGATCGCCCAGCTCCTGGCCTATGGGTCCCGGGTGCTACTGGTCGATGGTACCTACGACCAGGCCTTCGAGCTTTGCCTTGAAGTTGCCAAGACATTCGACTGGTACAATCGGAACACTGCCTACAACCCCTACATGAGCGAGGGGAAGAAGACAGTCATCTATGAAGTCTGCGAGCAGTTGGGCTCGACCCTGCGCGGGGCGGGACACTGGCAGGCACCGGATGCAGTCTTTGTTCCCGTCGGTGATGGGTGCATCATCGGCGGTGTCCACAAGGGCCTTCGGGACGCCCTTGCCTTAGGGTGGATCGACCAGATGCCCCGCATCTACGGTGTTCAGGCGAAGGGCTCGGCCCCACTGGTGACAGCTTGGGAGGAGGGTCTTGATCCCCTCGAGATGGAACCCGTCGACGCTCACTCCGTGGCTGATAGTATTGTGGCTGGCCTTCCTCGGGACCGTATCAAGGCGCTGCGGGCAGTGCGGACTACAGATGGGGCGTACGTCAGCGTGACCGACGATGAGATCCTGAGTGCTATACCGGCGCTCGCTCAGGGGTGCGGCGTGTTCGCCGAGCCAGCCGCAGCCGCGGCATATGCCGGCCTCATCCGGGCTCTGAACCGGGGGTGGATCGATAGCGACGAGCGCGTGGTCGTGCTCTCCACCGGCTCGGGCCTTAAGGATGTGGCGAGCGTCATGAAGGCCGTGCGGAAGGAGCCAGCAGTGGTGGAGCCCTCGCTGGACAACGTGAGACGAGCGTTGAACGTGGGCGAAGCATCGTAGGTCGAAGGCAGACACGAGGATAACCGAGGAGGCTTCGATGGTCAATGTGACCTTTCTTGGAACAGGTGGCGCCTTTTCCGCCGGCAGACGCACCAACCTGGCGCTCTTAGTCGAGAGGTCTGGCTTCCGTATGTTGGTCGAGAGCGGGCCTGTGGTCCTAAACCAGCTCAATCGTGCCGGTCTCAACGCCTTGGACATCGATCGGTTGTTTGCGACACACGCGCACGGGGATCACATCCTCGGCTTCCCGATGCTCGCGCTCAACCGCTTGGGGACGGAAACCCCTCTCCACGTGTACGCGGGCGAGAGCACCATCGCGTCCCTTCGCATCCTCAGCGCCCTCAGCTTCTCCAGCCTCAGTTCCAATCCAGAGGAGCTCGCCTGGCACATGCTCTCCGAGGAGGGCCCGGATCTAGTGACTCTTGCCTCTGGTGTGCAACTCCGGACAGTCGTCCCCGATCACCCTCCTGGGACGCCCACCCTATCTGCCCGCTGGGACTTCGAGAATGGGCCGACCATCACCTTCATCACTGACACCAGGCCTGGACAGGGAAGCGTTGAGCTGGCACGGAAGAGCGATCTTCTGATCCATGAGGCCTCCTTCAGCAGCACCTTACAGCCCGACGCGGACGCGGGAGCCCACTATCACAGCACCGCGGCAGAGGCTGGCGAGATCGCCCGTCAGGCCGAATGCAAGCGGTTGGCTTTGGTCCACCTTGGCCCGGAGATCGGCGAGCATCCCGAGGTCCTGATCGAGGAGGCTCAGGCTGGGACGCAGCTGGACGTGATCGTCCCTCAAGATGGCGAACGGTTGGCCGTTGGCGAGAGTTGATTTGACCATGGTGGTATGTAGGTAGACTGGTGAATTGGTACGAGTCGTACCAGCGCACCAGTCTGCTTATCCTACAACATACCGACGACTAAGAGAGGAATGCCATGATTGATTTGAGCATCGACGAACAACAGCTGAAGCGGACCGTGCAACGTGCGCGTGAGCGAAACATCATCATCCCCACGTTCGAGCAGATGAAGCATCCATCCTTGATTCCAGACAAGATCAAGGCCAAGCTCCAGGATGTCGGACTGTGGGAGATCGACTCGCTGAATCTGTTCCGGATTACGTGGAAGAACGAGCCCCGAGAGCGAGGGGGCGGGTTCAATGGCGTCAACTACGTGGAGCTCCCCTCCTCGTTGACGGGCGTCCCCGCACGGATCATCGCCCTGGTGGGCAAGTGGTTTCCCACCGGTTCTCACAAGGTCGGCGCCACCTTCGGTTGTCTGGTGCCACGGTTGGTGACGGGACAGTTCGACCCAACGTATCAGAAGGCTGTCTGGCCCTCGACCGGCAACTACTGTCGAGGCGGTGCGTACGACGCCGCCCTGCTCGCGTGCGAATCCATCGCGATCCTTCCTGAGGAGATGAGCCAGGAGCGCTTCGACTGGCTCTCGAAGGTAGCTGGAGAGGTCATTGCGACCCCGGGCTGTGAGAGCAACGTCAAGGAGATCTTTGACAAGACCTGGGAGCTGCGCGAAACGCGGGAGGATGTTGCGGTCTTCAATCAGTTTGACGAGTTCGGCAATCATCTCTGGCACTATGACGTTACGGGCCACGCCATGGAGGAAGTTCTGAAGCGCGAGTTGGGTCCGCAGGACGAGTACCGCGGCGTCGTCCTGACCAGCGGCTCCTCCGGCACCTTGGGATGCGGGGACTACATGAAGGATATCTTCCCCACCAGCAAGGTGGCGGCCAGCGAGGCTCTCCAGTGCCCGACCCTCTTGCTCAACGGTTATGGCGGTCACCGCATCGAGGGCATTGGGGATAAGCACGTGCCCTGGATCCACAACCTCAAGAACACAGATATGGTGATGGCCATCGACGACGAGGCCTGCATGAGCCTGGTGCGGCTGTTCAACGAGCCCGCCGGGCGGTCCTACCTTGCCCAGCAAGGCGTGCCCCAGGAGCTGGTGAGCAGCCTGGATCTTCTCGGCATCTCCAGCATAGCCAACGTCCTATCGGCTATCAAGTTCGCGAAATACTACGAGCTGGAGGAGCAGGACGTCGTCCTGACGGTCTTCACCGACTCGATGGAGCTCTATCAGAGCCGACTTAGGGAGCTTCACGAGGAACACGGCGAGTACGACAAGAGAGACGCGGCGGTCGATCACGAGCGGTACCTCGTCGGCACCGCCGTGGACTATGTCGAGGAGCTCCGCTATTGGGGCGCCAAGGGTATCCACAACCTCAAGTACTTCACCTGGATAGAGCAGCAGGGGAAGGACCTGGATGAGCTCAATGCTCAATGGTATGATCGGACCTACTGGGACGACATCCACAACCAGGTGGACGAGATCGACGCACTGATTGAGGCGTTCAATGAGCGGACGGGGCTGCTGGAGGATCTGTAGCCCCGCCTTGACAGCTTGGACGGGGTCATCCCTTTCGGAGGGGACGTGACCCCGTCCACACGGCATAAGGGCATGGAGACGCTCTTCGAGCAGCGGTTCAACGTAGCCCGCGCAAGCGCCTTCTGGGAGCTGACGAAGCCCCGACAGACGGCGCTCTTGCTGGTCACAGGGGTCTGCAGCTACACCCTCACCCAGGGACTCGCATTCAACCCCCTCGAGGGATTGCTGATGGCAGCAGCACTGTTTCTGTCCATCAGCGGCTGCACGGCTCTCAATATGGTGCTGGACCGCGACATCGACGCTGTGATGGAGCGGAGCCTGGCACGCCCCCTTCCCGCTGGCGCGCTTGAACCGGCCGAGGCAGGGAGCTTCGGGGCCACGCTCTCTCTATTGGGTATTACCCTTGCTTTCGCTTTGGGGCCCGGATTTGGGCTGGCGGTGGTCGCCGGTTTCGTCACTGACCTCCTGGTGTACACGGTCTGGCTCAAGCGGTTGACGCCGCTATCGATCGTGGTGGGAGGCGTCTCGGGGGGGATACCCGTACTGGCCGGCCGCATCCTGGCACTCGGGCGCCTTGATCCGATCGGTCTCCTGCTGTCCGCTTCAGTCGTCCTTTGGATCCCCTCGCACGTCCTCACTTTGGCTTCCCGGCGGGTTCAGGAGTACCGTCGAGCGGGCATACCCACCTGGCCCGGCGCCTATGGTCCTCGGGCCACCCGTATCTTCGTCGCTGGAAGCAACCTCTTGAACACGGTGGCACTGACGACCGCCGGGCTGATGCTGCGGATTCACTCAGTCGCTCTAGCGCTCTTGCTCGCCACCAGTCTCGCTATGTGCACACTCTCCACCATACAGTTGGCTGCACCTACAGCGCGGCGGAACCGGCTGATCTTCAAGGCGGCATCGCTCTATATGCTAGCCTCTTCCTTGCTCCTCACCATCGGGAGCCTGGCCTGAAGGGCTCCAAGCCCCAAAGAGGGCGAGGGCTTGTGCCCCGCGAGAGCCCCGCGGGGCGCCAGGTGGTCCCTGGTTGCATTCCATTTTGCTTGTGCTACAATCATTTGCCGGCACACGTGGACCCGGGCATCGAATGGACCACGAAGGCCGCGAGGAGCTCTGAGAGTGTGACTTCGCCAGTCGCGGATCTCGCATTCGTGTGGGGTGGGACTTCGCTCTGCCGTGCACAAGGATGTGCAAGGAACCCCGGAGAGACCTCTCAGTGGGCTCGCTCGATACGATCAAGTTCGTTCAACTAAGGAGATAGCTGAAGTATGGACTACGACGTCAGAGACCTAGACTTGGCTCCCGCCGGGCGGCGGCGGATCGAATGGGCAGCGCGGGAGATGCCCGTGTTGGATCTCATCCGAGAGCGATTCGCTCAAGAGAAACCGCTCTCCGGCGCTCGGCTTTCGGCCTGCTTGCACATTACCACTGAGACGGCCAATCTGGCACGCACGCTGCAGGCCGGCGGGGCGGAGGTGGTCTTGACCGCGTCGAACCCTCTCTCCACACAGGACGACGTGGCCGCAGCCCTGGTCTCGTACTACGAGATTCCTGTGTTTGCGATCAAGGGAGAGGACAACGACACGTACTACGCTCACATCCACGCGGCCCTCGACCATGAACCTCACATCACCATGGATGACGGGGCCGACCTGGTGAGCACGCTACACACCGACCGGACTGAGCTGATGCATAACGTGGTCGGCGGCACGGAAGAGACAACAACCGGCGTCATCCGCCTGCGCGCGATGGCGAAGCAGGGTGCGTTGGGATACCCGATCGTGGCGGTCAACGACGCCATGACGAAGCATCTCTTCGACAACCGCTACGGGACCGGTCAGTCCACGCTGGACGGCGTTGTCCGGGCGACGAACGTGCTGGTCGCCGGCAAGACGGTCGTTGTCGCAGGGTACGGGTGGTGCAGCCGGGGCATCGCTATGCGCGCCGAGGGTCTGGGCGGGAACGTGATCGTGACCGAGGTCGACCCACTGCGAGCGCTCGAAGCCGTGATGGACGGGTTCCGCGTGATGCCGATGGCTGAGGCTGCTCCACAAGGGGACATCTTCATTACCTCGACGGGCGACATCAACGTGATCGACGTCCGACACTTCGAGGTTATGAAGGATGGAGCCATCGTCGCTAACTCGGGCCACTTCAACGTGGAGATCAATATCCCGGGGCTGGAGGAGATGGCAGGGGAAGAACCGCGCCGGGTCCGACCGTTTGTGGATGAGTACGTGCTCCCTGACGGGCGTCACGTCTACCTTCTCGCCGAGGGACGTCTCGTCAACCTGGCAGCCGCGGAGGGCCATCCCAGTGCAGTTATGGACATGTCCTTCGCCAATCAGTCCCTGTGCGCCGAGTATATGCTGAACCATGCACAGGAGCTGGACGAGACCGTCTACGACGTCCCCGAGGAGATCGACGAACACATCGCCGAGTTGAAGCTAGAGTCGATGGGCGTGAAGATCGACGTACTGACCGAGGAGCAGGAGCGGTACTTGGCGTCCTGGCAGGCCGGGACGTAGGAGGCGGCGCGTCGTGCATAACCCGTGAGGCGACACGCGTGAGCCGTAAGGCAGCAGGCGCAAGCCTCAGGCGACTTTGAATTGGAGAGCCGCTCTTGGCCGGAATGAACCTGGCAAGAGCGGCTTTTTGCTATGGGGGTATGATGATGGGCGACTACGATTTCGAACAGGCATTCATGCTGCGGCCGATCGGTTACGTGGACCGTGACGAGGGGGACGACGAGCTTCGCGGGCCGGAGCTCCGGGCCCGCCCGGCTCGAATTGTGCTGGATCCAAAGGTCCGCGACGGGCTGCTGGGGTTGGAACCGGGCAGCGACGTCCTGGTGCTCTGTTTCTTCGACCGATCAGACCGGGAGGTGCTCCAGGTGCATCCGATGGGGGAGACGGACAACCCTCTGCGGGGTGTATTCGCGACGAGGAGTCCCGCGCGGCCGAATCCTGTTGCGGTAACGAGCGCGCGCATCGAGGGGATCGAGGGAAACGTGCTCCACATCGTAGGGCTCGACGCGCTGGATGAGACGCCCGTGGTGGATCTCAAGTCGCTGGCAGAGGCCTTCGACGCACCGTTCGAGGCCTAAGGGCGGGACTGTGTGCTTCAGCCCCGAAGCTACCGGCCGGCAGAACGGGCTGTCGCACTCGGGATGGCAAGCGAAGGATTGGACCGGAAAGCGAGGAAGAGGGGCTGCGGCTTCCTCCGACAAGACGTCAGGTCGTGCGCCACGATGTCAAGGCCGGGATCACCTTGCGAAGGCTCGGCAACGCCACACACAGGATGATGGATGCGTCACGGAAAAGGACGCATCAATACCGTACACAGCGAAGCTCGGCCCTCGCAAGGTTAGCAGCAGCGTCTACGGCGCGTAGCGGAAGGGGTGGCGTGCCGCCGCCTTCTCCGCAATCAGCTCTTCGACCGTTGGTCGGCCCTCCACAGCCTTGCGGATGGCGTGGCGGGCAGCCTTATAGTTGTTGAACTCGACCCGCTTGGCGATGGACGCCGCCGGGTGGACGAAAGCGTTGACGATCAAGGCCACATCGTCCAGGATGGGTTCCGGCAAGAAACCATCCTCGATACTCAGCTCGATGGCAAGCTTGACGCCGGCAGCCGCTCGCTCGAAGAGCCGTCGCTGCTCCTCGGTGCGGATCGTCACAGTGGGTACGATCAGCGTCTCGGGACGCCCCTCAAGGGTGCGCAGCCCGCGCTCCTCGCCCCATTCCGCCAATGATCGCTGGATTGCCCGCCCCACAGGCCCGTCTTTGAGGCCGACGAGAAGATCAACGTGGGCCAGCTCCTGGAAGGGAGGCCCAGCGAACCCCTCACCCACTCTCATCGTCCAGCCCTCAATGGTCTCCGGGGTATGGTGCGTGGCGAAGAGATCGGTGACCACCTGTTTACTCCCCAGATCGTAGGTGACCGGCGCTCGATCGATCTTCCCTAGGGCCTCGAGCTGCAGCCTCAGTTCCTCCCGATCCTCACGGCGGAACGCCCCGCCCGGCACGATCGGGTGACGGGAATCGCCCACTTCGATGCCCATCATTCGCAGCCCTTCCTTGCAGGCCTGGTTGGACCCGCAGCGGACGACGATTCGCACTAACTTCTGCACCTTCTGCTGCAATCCCTGCGCGGTCGCCAGGTCCCCTTCCAGTGTGGCCCGGTGGACCTTCTGCCAGATGTCAGGAATGAGGTTGGCGCTCGCCAGGATTGCACCGTCGGCGCCGGCACCCATGGCGGCCTGAACAACCTCGTCATGACCGACGAAGATGGATACCTTCCCCTTGACCTTTTCGAACATAGCCTCCATGAACGGCAAGTCCCCGGAGGAATCCTTGATGCCGATCGTGTTCTCGAAGTCCAGCAGGCCTCCCTCGGCGGTCCACCACTTGAAGTGAGTACCCGCGCACTGAGGAATATTGTACATGACGATAGGCAGGCCGACGTCGTCAACGGCCTTGAAGTGATCATAGACCTCATTGAAGGACGGCTTGAGGAAGTAGGGCGCCACCACGAGGGCGCCATCGGCGCCGGCATCCCTCGCCCAGGCCGTCAGGGCCACCGTCTCGCGGGTTGTGGTGCACCCCGTCCCGACGACGACGGGTACCCTTCCGTCCACCTCGTCAATGCAGATCTCAGTAGCCCGCTTCCGCTCCTCGATCGTCATATAGGAGAACTCACCGGTCGTGCCGCACGGCACGACCCCGTCGACGTCAGGAAGCACGAACTGAATCAGTGTCCGGTAAGCCCTCTCGTCGACACCTCCATCGGCCTCGAAGGGGGTCACCAGTGCAGGAAAAATGCCCTTGAACCATTCTGTCTTGTATCCCATGATCTCTCTCCCTAGCTGGCTCGCCTGCCGGTCACAGCAAACGCTTCCTGGATGGCGCTCTCGGCCGCGGCGCGGACGCTCTTCGCGACCGCTAGACGGTCTGTCGCTCGCGGATGGATGGTCACCAAGGCAACCATGACATCACGATCGATGGCCGCTGCGGGAATGCGTCCTATCTCCAGCGCGTCAACGACAGCGCGCCCCAGCGCCGACTGGGCCGGGCCGTAGATCATGTTGGCCTGGCGCAGATTCCTCTGCGGGAGCGCAGGCAGCAAGAGCGTGGACGGCCGGACGGTCAGGGCAGGCTCCAGGATGGTGGTGAGCGCCTCCCGCCGATGAAGTGGGTAAGTCATCTGAAGTGCGTACGCGTCGCCCAGGGGCGAGTCCTTCGACCCAGCGATCAGATCGATCTGCACCCGATTAACGCTCTCTCCGGCCGTCCCGCTTCCCACACGGAGTTCGTGCTCGTCGACGTCGTCTGCCGAGAGCTCCAGATCGCCGAAACGGCTGGCGAGAGGACCAGTCGGGTACTCGAAGGCCGTTCCCTTCATGGGAACCTTGCCGAGCTTCTCCAACTCCAGGCGGATCTCCGCCCTCGTCTCGTGGATCAGTGCCCCCCCGACGCTTTTCAACGGCTTGCGAGGTGGTCCCATGTCGAGCCCCATCATCTTCAACGCCGCCTTGACGGCCACACCGCCTCCGTGACGGCAGAAGATACGGGACAGCTTCTGAACCTGACGCTGCTTAGCGCGCGCCTTGGACACCTGGCCGGACGCGAGCAGAGCAAGCACCTCTTGCCAGACCTCCGGATAGACCTGTGCGCTGGCCAGGATCATCCCGCTCACGCCCCCCGCCAGGGCCGGCAGGACCACCTCGTCGTGACCGACGAAGACGTCAATCCGATCGCCGGCGTACTCCAGAACCTCCATGGTATAGGTGAGATTCCCGGAGGAATCCTTGATGCCAATGACGTTCGGAAGGTCGGCTAGGTCTTCGACCACGGTGCGTGGCAGATAACGGTCCACCACCTGGGGTATGTTGTATAGGATGATGGGCAGATCGACAGCCGCAGCAATGTCGTGATAGTGCTGATACACCCCCTTGTCGGACGGATGAAGGAAATAGGGTGTGACGATGAGAGCGGCGGAGGCGCCGACCTCCTCGGCGTCGCGAGCAAGGCCCAGCGCCTCCTGGGTCGACGACGCACCGCATCCAGCGATCACCGGCTTTCCGTCCGTCTCGTCCACCCCGATCTCAACCAGACGACGCTGCTCATCACGGCTGAGATAGGGAAACTCGCCCGTCGTGCCGCTGGTGACGATGCCGTCGACATCTGGCAGCGCATGACGGATTAACCGGCGGTAGGCCTCCTCATCGACGGCCTCCGTCTCTCTGTCGAAGGGCGTCACCAACGCGGGGAAGACTCCCTTCAGCCACGGGACCTTGATAGGCATATGTGACCTCCTGATGTAGTTCTTTCTTTGTGATGCTTGCGTTGTATTGCGCTCGGCGTACGGGTCATCGCGTGAAGCGTGAAGCGCGACGTGAAGCGCAGTGGGGTCTCTCCAACTACCATTGTGTTCGTCTACCGTACTACAAAAGGCCCAAATAGGCAAACCGAATCCGCGGGCGGGGCCACGCCTTGACACCCACGCGCACTCATCTTAGAGTGGGTCGTATGTCAGTATCGCGATTCGATAACGAGCTGGCGGATGACTCTACGTCGTGATCTACTCCTGAGGTTCCTCAAGGTGCATAGCCTCTGGCCCGCCGGTCGAGCGCCGGTCTGCGGACTGGCGCTGACGGTGTCCCTTCTAATGGGCTTTGTGATGCCCCTGGGGACTGAGGAATGGGACCGGACCAAGACATTGCTTGGGGCATCATCGGCCCGCAGGCCCTCCGGGACGTCGGTTTTCCGATAGCGCACGGACGTGATAGAATACCGTCTATGCGAGAGGAGGCCACGGTATGACGCGCAGCCCTTGGTTCTGGGTGACCGTCTTGCTCATTGCTGCCGGTGTGGCGCTGACAGCGCTCCTGGGCGTGCTCGGCTGGGTGGCACTCACGCTAGCCCTGGCAATATTCCTTCTCGATGCAGTCCTTCTCTACAGCAGTCACGCTCTACCGCAGGTGGAGCCTCCTTCTCTCCCGGAACTCGAAGCCATCCCCCGCGAAGAGCGTATCCCGCTCATCCTCGACTGTGATCTGACGATGGGGCGAGCCTTCCGGGACGTTGGGGACGGCCTGGCACTCCTCTACCTCCTGGGAGAGCCCGCCGTCGAAG